>Ga0114950_10000081_pt1 | contig 50179 bp, 58 predicted proteins | sample N075metaG_FD_83503 | JGI IMG/M metagenome (GOLD analysis project Ga0114950, IMG submission 83503) | Deep subsurface microbial communities from Kermadec Trench to uncover new lineages of life (NeLLi) - N075 metaG | ecosystem: Environmental > Aquatic > Marine > Ocean trench > Sediment | place...
CTTTGATGAACATTTGGAGAAATCGCGGTGATATTGGCCAGTTAGTTAGTTTCCGTCGCAATCGTGTTGGCGATCACGCTCGGTAAGCTCATGACGGCCGTGAACGAGGTGTTCGATCGAAATTGCAGGGATCTTGTTGCACGTTGGCTTCTACGTCTTATCATTTGTTGCGATCATGATCATGTGGTGGGCTCAATGGTCGATGGTCAAGAACGAGAATTGGAATTTTACCGTGTTTCCTTCTGTCGAAAATGCAGCGCGTTGTTTGTCTACCCAGGCGTTGGTGGCGATTCTGAACGCTGTGCTTCTGCTAACCGAGACCCTCGTAAAATGAACTTCATGCTCACATTGCCTTCATGGCAGGCATATTCATAAACTCTCCCGTTCAGGCGACGTAATGTCTGGCGCGCAATCCACGGGTGAGTGAATACTGCTGGATCGTCGACAGTGAATTCGTAGGTTAGCTGGGAATCGCCATCCATTGTGAATCGCTCCGTCAGATGCAAGCTCGGGCTGGTGCCGAGTAAGTTTGCAAAGGCCCGGAAGTTAGTCGTCTCCACCACCAACGTATCGTGCTCCCAATATCTGACAGACTCACCCAGCCAATGTGGCAACCCGGTTGTTTTGATCGTCTTGCCTGTTCTTTGTATAGGCACTATCCGCGCATCGTGGACCATTTTGGTCAGAATAACGACATGGGTGGGGGACTGAATAATTTTGACGTTGTTATTGAAGTTCATTGATCGCAACGGCACCAGAGGGCCTACGATGCATCGCTCCAGCACTGTACGGTCCTCTGGTCCAGCGGTGAGCTCCGTAGACATCTGGCCGAAATACCGCCCGGCCAGTTTTCTGCCATATGCAGTACGAGCCGGTAGTTGTCCACTTGGCGGTTCGATAATCAATGCCGCTCGATTTTCTTCCGTCAATTCTAGACCGCGGTCTGCCCAGGGTTCGTCACCCACGTAATTTCCGGATTTGCGCACAAAAGCGTCGCCTCTAGCGGCAGACCCCTGCTCAAACTCTTCTTTCTCTGCGTCGGTAAAATGAACTCGATCGCCTAGTGCTTCAGGCGTCGCAAGAGGTGTCGCGGTGCGGTAATCCCAGTTGCCTTGCAGGTCAGGATCGCCCCAACTGGTGCGCTTAATCTCAATATCGGGATCGACGCTCGATACACATGCCGCTAACAATATGATGAACGGTGGTAGAAGTAGCTGCCTCCTATTGAAGAAAAAAACTCCCCATTCTGTGCGCGCACCTGTGCCCGGTGAAAGTCTGATCGTATATGAAAGCGAGCGTGCCGACGAGTCACGCTAGTTTGTCGAGCGCCATTTTGTGCTTTGCTGGATTGAAAAAGCTCAGTAACGCGGCTGCGCAGATGAGCAAAATCGCCATAATGTAGAGAGCCTGTGCGCTGGTTACTTCCGCGGCGATACCTGCAAACAAACCAGCACCTATGGAACGGCTCAGATTTGCCAGCGACATATACACGGCAAACTGAGTGGCCGACACTTTGCTCCAGCAGATACCCATGAAAGTGGCAATGGCCGCAACGAATACCAACTGGCTGAATAGCTGGATGAATATCAACCCGGTGAGCACCACTGAGGTGCTTGCCCAGTATGATTCTGCCATGGCGAACCCGGCGACGGAGACGGCACTACAGATCAAGCCGATCATGAGCAGCCGAGGAGAACCGAAACGATCAATCAGTGGGCCGAAAAAGAGGCCTATAACAGCGCTGAGGCCACCCATGATGCCCATCCAATAGGCATAATCCTCAGAAGAGTAGCCGAGTTCCTGGACTGCGAGCACGGGATAGATACTGATCGCGATCCCTGCTGAAGCGCGGCCGAGGAACTCGACGGTAATCAGAATTACGCTCATGGGCAATAACAACACGCGTAGCAGGTCTTTGAAGATCTTGGAAAAAGAGCGGCCTGTGGCGTGCTCGTTTGGTGTTGCCTCGCCCGGTGTCCAGGGTAGCAGCTTCTCTCCGGGCCGCTCTCGGGTCAGCGCGATGAATCCAAATACCGCAGCCACTGCGAAGGTTGAAACGATCGCTGCCATCGGTAGGCCATATCTCACCAGCAGATAGCCGTTCAAGGCGCCAAACCCTGAGAAGCCCATGACTTGCCCGAACGCCATGAATGCGTTGGCCCGGCCGCGTTCGCGTTCCGGCAGCACGTCGATGGCCATGCCATCTACCGCAACGTCCTGTACGGCGGCAAAGGAATTGATGACGAAGCCGATGACAATGACGCTCCAGAACTGCTCGGCCGGGTCGCTAACGAGTGTCAGCGAAAGCATCGACATAGTCAGCCCTGCTTGTGCAGCCATCACCCAAGGTCGTCGGCGTCCCATTGGTGGAAACGAGAATCGATCCATGAAGGGACCGGCGATGAGCTTAAAACCCCAAGGCAGTCCGGTGATGGCTGCTAGCGTCGCGATCTGCGCCACATCTACGCCGTGCGCAGCAAACCATGCCGGGAGCGCGATGTTGATCAGGCCAATGGGAACGCCCTGCGCAAGGTACAGGAATGAAAATCCGAACATGCGCAATGGTGTGGAGCGTGTAAAGTAGAGGCGCGAAACCAAGCTCGCATCCTTGTTATTATTGTGCGAAGACTCTATCAGAGTCATTGGAATTCTTTGCTTGTTTATTGAAATCGTAAAGACCATCGCAGAAGTTGCTGGAGCTCTAATCGGTTCGGTGGCGACAACCAGGCTATAGGTACAGTTGCTATGCTGAAAAGAATTGCTTCGTTTGTTCGCCAACGTGACTGGTTTTCATTTACCGTCGAAGCACTTGTTATCATGGTCGGCTTGATGCTGGCCTTGCAATTAGATCGTTGGCGCGAGAGCAGGAACGCACCTATATCTACCGGCTGCTACCAATGATCAGCCGGTCATGTTCCTTGTCTCTGTTAATCCGGCGGCGTACACCTATACGCCAGTGCCGGCCTCACATACTTTCGACAATCTTCGCTCTACAGGAGTTCTACGGCTGATCCGCGACGAGACAGTCACACGCGCCATGTTTGACTACTACGGTTTCGATTTATCAGAGCATCAATTCAGACCCATCCAAATTGAAACTGAGGTTCATCACTTCGAACTCGCCGCGGGGTACTCAGCGAGGATCAGGAGGTATTCATACAAGACAACTGGCGCGTATTAACACCCAGCACCATTGAATCAGCGAAAGCAGGTCAGTTCGGCGAGGCAGACGTGTCAGTCGCAGCTAATCGTTTGCGGGAACGACCCCAACTCATCGCCTGGTTGCCCTATGTGAGGGGCTGCAGTTGGAACAGATCAGGATTCACGGCATGCGGTAGTAGGCAATACCGTCAAGATGACGACAACAGCGATTGACGTGATGAATTCGACAATGGCCCCGAGTTGAAAAAAGGTCATTGCTTCACCAACTCCACCCTGCGGTTTTTTCTTCTACCTTGTTCTGTGTCATTCGAAGAAACAGGTGCCAGGTAACCCACCCCTGCTGAGCGAAGCCTGTTGGCGGCTATGCCATATTGGTCTACAAGATTGCGGTTGACGGCGTTTGCCCGTCGCCCGGAAAGACCCATGTTGTACTCGTATTCGCCTTCGTTGTCGGTGTGTCCCACCACCAGCAATTTTAATGAGGGTCGATTGTTGAGTAGTTTGGAAATTTCTTTCAGGGCAGTGATAGATTCAGATTTAATCTCAGCGCTGCCTGTGTCGAAGTAGATGCCATAGATGGCAATGTGACCTTCTGCGTCGATCCCTTTGGCCATGGCTTGGGCATCGATGGTCACCATGCCGGTTTCCATCGCTTCGGACTCGATGACTTCTACCAGCGATATGGGTTGCTTACTCAGTTTGCTGAAGCCGGCGTCAAAGGCAATCAGCACTGACACATGGACGGTCTTGTCTCCGACTTGTCCTTTGGCGGCTACGTAGCGCAGGTCCTGGGGTATATCGAAAGCAGATTTTGCGGTTGCCGTACTTGTAATGCGTTGTCCCATATCGTGATAAAAAATCCAATGGAACAACCGACCACACGCTTTGTCGGCGCAGGTGTAGAGGATTTCAAATCCGGCAGAGGACAACGCGCTCTGGTAGTTTCGTTGAATCTCCAGAGTGGAGCGCCCCTTTGGCCCGCGATACAGAGTCCTGGTGACGCGCCCTTCGAGGGAAATCTTTTTCGACGGAACACGTTGCCCATCGGCATCTTTCATCGCGGGTCCGACTGGCAACGTATAGCTGGTGAAATTAAGGATCTGTTGGCCATCGATGAACGAATCCTTGAACCGGCTCACCATGGGGTGATCTCCAGTGCCCGGTGCATCTTCTTGCGCTTGCGCGATCATGGTCACAGACAAAACCAGGAAAATAACCGCGAATCTCGTTGTTTGTTGATGCTGCACGATGGCGTCTCGCTATTTAGAAACTTGATGTTAGCCCAGAATCTAAGGGATTTCTCGCATGTGCAACTGATACGCGCAGGGGCAGTATTCGGAGTATGAAAGCGACCTTCGATGCTGAACTGATCAGCCGTTACAACGTTAGCGGTGCTCGTTATACCTCTTATCCAACCGCCAAGGTGTTGGCTGGATGGTTGCTGGCTGTATGGCTGGTGGCCACCGTTGCAGGTCGGGTCATCGCCTATACCCTACCCACAAAAATCCAGACTGCGGCAGCGGTGCTGGTCGTATTCTCGACAGTATTTCTGATCGGATATTTTATTCGCACGGGTCTGGGATGGTATAAATCTACCAGGCAGGGTCTGTGACCACGCCTGTCGAACGCCAAACTTGAGGATCCACGGTCATGCAATTACCTGAAGATTTTCTGCAGATTGCCTTCATCGAGGAGATGAAAGGCACCTATCGGTGGGTCTGGCCGCTGAGTGAGATCTTGCATTTTATCGGCCTGACCCTGCTGACTGGTATTGTTACGGTTTACGACCTGCGCCTGCTCGGCGTCGCGAAACGCATGCCGCTGGCACCTATGCGGCGTTTGCTGTCCTGGGCGGTGTTGGGTTTTTTCCTCTGCGTCGCGACCGGGCTCGTGTTTGTTACTGGTCTCTGGGCCAATGTGAAGACCCACCCCCTTGAAGCTTTGGCCACCGATCATTTCCTGCAGATTAAGTGACTTTTTTGTAGGCCTCGCCGGCATCAATCTGCTTGCGCTCTCTCGGCGCAAGATGGCAGATGAAGTTGATGCGGTAGGGCCTGGGGAAGACGTTGCGCCAACAGCGAAGTTTATTGGCGCAGCGTCACTTTTTCTTTGGGTTGGTGTCATTTACTGGGGTCGATTAATCCCATGGGGGCTTTGAGATGATGTCTAAACCTTGGCGCACGGTCACCTTAGTGTTGCTGTCAGCGGCGGTCCTGTTCGTGGTTTCTACGTCATTCATGATGTACTAAGACCGGCGCCTGGACCGGTGGACTAAGTCAGCATCGATGTCAACGCTTCGACAAGCGCGTCATTCTGGGCGGGTGTTCCCACGGTAATGCGCAGTTTGTCATCGAGCCGCGGGCTGTTAAAGAAGCGCACTAGAATGTTCTGCAGTTTAAGATGCTGGTAGAGTGTCTGCGCATTCAACTTAGCGTTTGCAGGCACCTCGATGAGCAAGAAGTTACTCTGGCTCACCGGCGAATGTAAACCAAGCTGAGACAAATTGTTTTGCAGCCGCAGCTTTTCATCGCGAACCTTTTTCCAGGTCTGGCGGGCATATGCCATGTCATTGAATGCGGCGAGCCCCAGGACCTGGCTGATGTGATCCACATTGTAGCTGTCTCGGGTTTTGCTGACGATCGGGTCGATCAGATCGGTCGAGCCTAACAGGTAGCCTAAGCGCAATCCGGCCAGGCTGTAGCCTTTGCTGAAGGTACGAAGAATGAGAACGTTGTCGTGGCTTTCCACTAAGGCTGCACTGGCATAGCCTGCCTCGGCATCGATGAAGTCAGCATAAGCCTCATCAATCAGCAACAAGCCGTGCAGATTTTTGGCCAGTGCCGCCATTGTGGCGACGTTGGTCAGTGTGCCGCTTGGCGCGTGTGGGTTGACGATGCAGGTAAGTTCCACACCTGCCGCGTTTAACACGGCAGCGAAATTTTCAGGCAACGACCAATCATCGGCGAGGGCCACCTCAACCGTGTTGGCATCATGTATGTCAGCCAGTACCGGGTACAAAGAATAGCTTGGCGAAGCTATGCCGAAGCTGCTGCCTGGCTTCACAAACGTCGTCAGCGCCAGGCGCAATGCTTCATCCCCACCATTGGTGACAACCACATTGTTGCGCGCTAAGCCATGACGTTTGGCAATGGCATCGCGCAACGGGTCTGCGGTCGGCTGAGGATAGGTCCGTAGCTGACTAATTTGTATGTTCGTCAATGCAGCCTGGACCGCCGGGCTGGGCGGGTAAGGGTTTTCGTTGGTATTGAGTTTCGAGGTGTTGTCATCGTCGGGCTGCTCTCCCGAGGTGTAGCCCTGCATGGCGAGGATATTCGGGCGTTCGTATTTACTCATGTGTCGGCAGGATCCCGGGGTGATGGATCGCTGGGTGAGTCCGCGCTTAGCTCGGCGACGTCCGGTAATGCATCGGCCGGGCCCAGCAGGTGGGCGATCCATTCGGTCCCGGGATTAGCCTCCAAGGCGATCTTCGCCGTCATGGTTAAAGGCACAGAAAGCAGCATGCCAACAGGACCAAGGATCCACCCCCAGATGATCAGGGACAGAAATACGACCAGGGTTGAAAGTCCAAGGCCGCGTCCCATGAAGCGAGGCTCTATCGCGTTACCCATAATGACGTTGGTGGCCAGAAATCCGATGGCGACGCCACCGGCAGCGCCGGGTCCGATCTGGATGAGTGCGAGAATGACAGGCGGTATTGCCGCAATTATTGAACCGATGGTGGGGACATAGTTGAGCAGGAACGCCAGCAGCCCCCATAGAATCGGGAAGTCCACGCCCAGCAACCAGACAAAGGTGGTCACGATCAAACCGGTTGCTGCGCTTACCGAAGTTTTGATAGCGATGTATCGATTGACGTTTTCGGCAAAGCGAGTGAAGTAAGGCAAGTCCTTTTCAGGGTTATTGAGTACATCGGAAAGTTTACGCGGGAAGCTTGCTGCTTCAGCAAGGATAAATATCACGGTTAATACGATCAGAAAGCTGTTGCTCAGAACGCTGCCCAACCCTGCCAATGTTGTCCCGGCCAATTCCAACGCGGTGTTGAGAGAGAAGTTGCTGAACAAGGTTTGCAGATCAATAGGCACTCCCACACGCCCAACGAGGGGTTGCAGAAATATTTCGGCCTCGATCTGAAACGCGAGCAGTCGTTCCTGATAAAAAGGTAGTTTGGCGGAAAAAGCAGATGCGGATTGAGCGACCATGGCACCCAGCAGCACGACGATGAACATCATGGCGATCATCACGACAGGGAGTGAAAAACTGGGGCTGAAGCCCTTTTTTTGTAACCAGAACATCGGCGTTGCAGCGATCGTGGCGATGAACGCCGCTAACAGAAATGGCACCATCAGATCTTGAGATGCTTTCAGACCCGCCGCCACAATGACCAGCGCGGCGAGGATAAAAATGCTGCCGCCACGAATTCTAATCGGTTCAGTCATCGGCTTTGCTGCATTGCCGGCGCAGCCTAACCGAAGGGTTGGCGATTGGCGAGACTGGGGATTTCCTGACGCACCTTAGTGACCTGAGCCGGGTCCACTTCAGCGATCACATAACCATCTCCGGATTCGAGTTCGGCGACTACTCTCCCCCATGGGTCGATGATCAGTGAGTGGCCGTAAGACGCTCGGTGCTTGCTGTGATTACCATGCTGAGCGGGAGCAATGACATAGCCTTGGGTTTCGATGGCCCGGGCGCGCAGCAATGGATGCCAATGCATGGCGCCTGTGGTGGCGGTAAATGCAGAAGGCACGGAAGTAGCGATGGCGCCCATATCGGCAAGACGCTGATAAAGTGCGGGGAAACGCACGTCGTAACATACCGTCAGACCCAGGCTGCCGAAGGACGTTGGCACGACTACCGCCACGTCACCTGGCGCAGTCTGTCTGGACTCCTGCAGACTCGGGCCATCGACAATGTCCACGTCGAACAGATGAATCTTGCGGTACATGGCCTGGATGACACCCTGGGCGTTCAGATAAACGCTGGTGTTGTAGCAGCGGCCCGGATCAGAGGGAATTGCCTCATGAAACCCGCCTAGCAGTATTTCGCAATTCAAGCGTCGCGCCAGCGCCTGGCAGCGTTTCAGAATGGCTCCGCCCGCAGGTAGTGGTTCGAGGATTTCGCGTTTGCCGTCGTGCCGGCCGAGGTAGGCAAAAGCTTCTGCCCAACAGATAATCTCAGCGCCTTCCGCCGCGGCCTGAGTGCTCAAGGTTTCCAGCGTCGTTAAGTTTTGCTCAACGTCCGTGCCTGCGCAGTGTTGCACCACGGCAACTTTGCGTCCTTCTGACATATCAGGGAATGTCAGGCACAGTGCAATCTACCTTGGACCCCAGGAACTCCTCGATGGGCAGTAGATTGAACGCGTCGTCTTCGGAGACAAAGCTGATCGCGATGCCCGTTGCGCCCGCCCGGCCGGTACGACCGATGCGATGCACATAGTCTTCCGGGTCTTCCGGCAATTCGTAGTTGATGACATGCGTGATCCCGTCAACGTGAATGCCGCGTCCGGCGACGTCAGTGGCGATCAGATATTTTAACTCACCGTCCTTAAAGCGGTTCAATGTCGCCAGTCGTTTGCGCTGAGGTACATCACCCGCCAGGGCTTCACAGGCGATATTTTTAGACTGCAGGAATTTGACCAGGCGGTGGGTCTGATCGCGTCGATTGGTGAAAACAAGGGCACGTTCGGTGGCGGGGTCGTGGAGCAGCTTCACCAGCGAATCATCTTTTTCATCACGCCCGAGCATCCAGAATTTCTGTTCGACGGTGTCGGTTGCGACGTGTTCCGGTTCGATCACGATATGTTCAGGATCGATGGTCCAGGATTCAGCCAGACGTATGACATCGTCGTTGAAGGTGGCGGAAAAGAACAAAGTCTGACGTTTTCGCTTGTGTGGCGTCTGATAAACAATGCGGCGCACGTCGGGAATAAAGCCCATGTCGAGCATGCGATCTGCTTCGTCGATAACCAACACTTCAACGTGTCGCAACGAGACCTTGTTGCGATTCAGGAAGTCGATCAGGCGCCCCGGTGTGGCGACAAGCAGGTCCACCGGTTTTTTCTCCAGCTTGTCGATCTGTTTCTGCATGTCCATGCCGCCGACGACGCAGATGGTTCGCTCGTCCATATGACGAGATAACGCCTTGGCATCCCCTTCGATTTGCAACGCCAGTTCTCGTGTCGGTGCCAGGATCAATGCCCGAGGGGCGCCTAGAGGTGGTGTTTCCTGCAACGGTGCTTCCCAGAAGCGGGTGAAAATCGCGATGAGAAAGGCAGCGGTTTTGCCGGTGCCAGTTTGTGCCTGACCGGTAATATCGTAGTCGGACAAAGCAAAGGGCAAGGCGCGGCTCTGAATGGGCGTGCAATATTCGTAGCCGAGATCCGCTATGCCGTGTATCAGCGGCAATGGCAGCGCGTAGTCGTGAAAGCGGTCTTTGTCAGCGACTTCCGGGACGACAAATTCTTCTAGCTTCCAATTCGACATAATACCTTCAAGATTGTGTTTTTATAAGTTGTCTAACAGTTGCCAGTTTCACACACAAAGCGAGTATTTGCATGGCGGCGCGCAGGTCTTCAACACTGGCAAAGGTGGGTGCGATCCGCACATTGCGGTCTTGTGGATCGCGACCATAAGGAAATGGCGCACCGGCCGGGGTCAGGGTAAGGCCGATACTCGACGCCATTTCGATGACTGTTTTTGCCAGCCCGGGTCGCAGATCCAGAGAGACAAAATAACCACCTTCGGGTTTTGTCCAACTGGCTATGTCGAGTTCGCCAAGTTCTTTACTCAAGGTTTCCTCGACCAGGGCGAACTTCGGTCTTAATAGTCTGGCATGGGCTTGCATGTGTTCAGCAAGTCGGCCTGATAGAAAGCGGCTGTGGCGTAACTGATTGACTTTGTCCGGCCCGATCAGCATATAACTCAATTGATCTTCGAGAGCTTGCAGCACCGTTTCGCTGGACGATATAAATGCGACGCCACCCCCGGCGAAGGTGATCTTCGAGGCGGAGGCGAATTGCACCACATGGTCCAGGGTGCCCTTTTGTTGTGCCGCTTCATAGATGCTGGCAAGTTGTCTTGGTGGTTCGACCAGGTCGTGCACGGCGTAGGCGTTGTCCCACAACACGACAAAGTCGTCGGCGGCTGCTTCGTTCGGCAGTGCTGCCAATGCGGCAACAGTCTCATCGCTGTAAGTGCAACCCGTGGGGTTGGAATATTTCGGCACACACCAGATACCCTTTACGCTCGAATCCTGACGAACCAGCGCCAGCGCTTGTTCGAGATCGGGGCCTTGCTCGGTCATATCAATGTTGACCATTTGTGCGCCCAGCGCTTCGGTCAGGGTGTAGTGGCGATCATATCCAGGCACGGGTGTCAGTATTTTGACCGGTGCGCTGGCTGACCAGTGTCTGGCATCGTTCCACAGGCCGGCCTGCATAGCCGTGGAAACCACCAGATGCATGAGATGCAGACTCGAATTGCCACCGGCGATGACGCACTCTGCCGGTACTCCAAGTAATTCCGCACCCAATTCTCGAGCCTCCACAAGGCCACGGATATGACCATAGTTGCGCACATCTGTACCATCTGCAGCAAAGTAGTTACCGGCGATGACACCTTCCATCCCTTCGCTCAAAGACAGTTGGTCGGCTGCGGGTTTGCCCCTGCTCAAATCAAGCGACAGCTTGTTGCCGCTGACCAGTTCAAAGTCATGACTCAAGCTCTGTTCCAGCTGCGCAAGATCTGCTTGATCAAATTGTGTTAGTTTCTTTGTCATAGGCCCTGTTGTTCGTCGATGCCCAGCATGATGTTGAGGTTTTGTACCGCTGCGCCTGCAGCGCCTTTACCCAGGTTATCGTAGCGTGCAATGAGCAGCAGTTGTTGGTCGTTGCCGAACAGCATGAGCTGCATGCGATTACTGCCGTTGCAATCTGTGGGGTTGAGGTAACCAGCGTTGAGCATGTCCGTGCTGCCGTAAGGCAATACCTCGATGAATGCCTCCCCAGCATAGCGGTCTGCCAGGATCTCGTGCACTTTGCGTGGCTCGGTGTCGCTGAGTTCCTGGCGAAACAGCGCTACATGGACCAGCATGCCTTTGTAATAGTGCGCCACCGTCGGGGTAAAAATTGGCAGCGTGTCTGTGCCACTGTAGTGCTGCATTTCCGGAACGTGCTTGTGCGCCAGCGCCAAAGAGTAAGTCTGGCTATTGAGCGCTTGGGCCTGATCGGCGTCGAAGTCGCGAAAGCGCTCCACCATTTGTCGGCCGCCACCGGAATAGCCCGACACGGCATGACAACGCAAAAGTGTACCGGCAGCTAGAATGCCCGCCTCTATTAAAGGTCGCACCAACAAAATGAAGCCCTGCGGGTAGCAGCCGGGATTACTGACGTTCACGGCTGCGGCGATCTTTGCTCTATGCGCTGGCGCCATTTCAGGCAGGCCGTAAGCCCAATCGGGCGCGGTGCGAAAAGCGGTGCTGGCGTCGATAAGTCGAGTTTTGCCCTGTGCCAGTGTTACTGCTTCACGAGCGGCGTCGTCAGGCAAACATAAAATGGCGAGGTCGGCCTCTTGCAGACGGTCTTGCCGGGCGTGTAGATCTTTGCGTTCGTTATCATCCAGGCGCAGCAAAGTCAGGTCTTCGCGTGCCGTTAAGCGTGCGGTGATCTCGAGTCCGGTTGTACCCGCTTGTCCGTCGATGAAAATCGTTGCCATGATTATGCCGGGAAAGTTTTGATTGGAGGCGCTAATTGCGCAAAAGGCGCGGAAGTCTACGGCCTAATCCCGGTTAAGTTAACTAATAAATTAGTTCAGTTATTCGTTGTTTTGCTGATTGATGCAGCAGATCTGCTCCAGCGCCAGAAACCCTGCAAGGCCTTCCAGCACAGCCACATGCTGGCGATTGGAAATAGCAGGGTTTGCAGCAGGAAAATAACGATCAGATTGATAATCTCTTCAACGGTGCTTTCAACTTGTTGTTGCAGCTGGGCCAGTTGCGCTTTGAGGTCAAAGGTCTGGCTCGTTGCGTCGAGAAAGTTACGCAGCTGAGCGGCGGTGCGGTCAAAAAAATCCTCTTCAGGCGCACCACCGGTCGTGGTGCTGGCGGAGCTATCTTGTAGTTGTTCAATATTGGTAGAGGCGATGGTCAGATTGGCCATGGCCCGAGCTTGATTTTCCGATAAAAAGGCAGTGTTCAAAAAGTGGGTGGTCAACAACACCACGGCCAGCAAAAACCTGACAAAGACAAAGACGGCAATGACGCGCAGGCTCCTGTGTCGCCACCCGGTGCTGGCCTGGGTTAGCGGTGGGGGTCGCCACAGCATGATCAGATAGGCCATCACTGCGACACTGATCATTGCCGATAACCACGGTGACGTGACCATTTGCCCCAGAGTCAGTTGCAGACCTAACGCTGCACTCGCCATCAACGCCAGAGCGGAAAATCGCTCGATTAGATCGTTGAGCGGGTCGAGAATTTCGCCGATGGCCAGCGTGACACCGATGCCGATGGGTTGCACGACCACTTCGGTTCCCTGGGCAACAGATATGATGCCGTTGAAACCGCGTGCAATTGCGGCAACCGCGAGCGCGCGTTTGAAGTTGGTCAGGGTTGCTGTTTGCGCGGCGTCATCTAAAAGACGAGTCCAGGAAAGAGCGAGCAGAGCGAGCAGCAGAACGGTGATGCCCCACTTGGCCCGGCTTTGCATAGACGCTTACCCCTTTTAAGGTGATCTGATGTCAGGCGACTTGTGAGCCTTGCTCTCGTTTATGTTCCGCCAGTTTCTGACTGAGGAACAACGATTCCAGCTTCTCTGAGATCACATTGGTCAAATTAGTCCGGTCAAGATCAGACATGTTGTCGATCAATGCCGGACGAATACGGTGTAAGTGTAATACGGGCCATGATTGATGTAACTCACGTAAATCACCCTTGGCCAGTACCGGCAGGAAGGGGTCATTGTCCGGTCGCTTGGCCATAATAGCCCGCAAGCCGGCCTCGAATGGGACCTGGCGAGGTCCGAGTGAACGCGTCTCCTCATCCACGTTGGCTAAAAACAATCCGCTACGATCGATGAGCTCACCGGGAATGATATTGAGACCTGTGGCAGTGACGGCGCTGCGGTCGATCCGAAAGAAGGTATCGTGAAAGGCAGTGGCATCCGGCAAGATCACCAGCTTGCGGTCCCAGTCGTCAGGGAAGTACATGTTGTAGTTACAGTAGATCTGCTTCACCGAAGGTGAGTAGACACACAGGGTCGTTTCGAACTGCAGCACGAAATCCATAGCGCGCTGTGCCTGGGCAAAATCTATATCCCACGCCAAGTCCGAGTTAGTTGGTAGTTCCGTCGTCATACCACATCCTTTTGTCGCCCCAACGATTCTACTTGTGCCGGTTAGGGTGAGGGACCCAATTCGTTGCGAATTGCCAACCCGGTCACGTTTTTGGACGTTTTGAGGACAATTCCTGGCCGCTTTTCTTCGCTGGATTGGCTGTCTTTTCGAGAATCTCTAAAAGTGGCTGATCGGCGTAAAAACGCCGGGCTTCATGAATAAAGCGCAGAGTTTTGGCCGCGTCGAACCATTGCTGCAATATTTCACCGCGGCGCTCGGTGGAATTGTATTTTCCGGCGATGGTGAGGCGGACTTTGTCGAAGCGCAGGGTGTTGAGAATGCCGGCTATCTTTTCTGTGTTCGCGCTGAGATCTGATGGCACCCTGAGGTTTTCGGCGAAATTTTGCAGGTAGGTGAGCGCTTGTGCCAACAGCGTAAAGCTTGACGGGTGATAACTTAAATAGAATTGGCCGGTTGGGTCGGATGCCAGGCCCGCACAAATCTTCGCTAACGCAGGTCCGGTACCAAATGGCACCCGGCTCGAAGCGCGGGCTTGTAGCTCGATCTGGGTTTTTGGCTGGTGCACCACACCAGCAACCTTGGCTATTTTGTTGAGCAGGTAGAAGTCTTCCCCGGCATTGCGTTTGGGATAGCCACGCACACTCGCATAAGCGCGTACATGAACCGCGATGGTGCTGCCTAATGTGGGGTAGGCGTAGCTCGATCCGGCAGCTTTGAGACCGTTCCAATAGTGGGTCATGTGGAGATCGTATAGGCGCGCTGCACAAGCCAAGTGGGGGTCTGAGCTGACATGGGTATGACCAAATACCACCGCGCCGACGCCGCTCAGCTTTGCCGAGAAGTAATCTGCGGGCAGCACCGCATCGGCGTCAGTCTGATAAATCCACGGGCTGCCAATCTTGTTATCAACATACAACTGCAACGCGATATCAGTGCCGAGTTTGCGTGCCAGACCGACTCCCGACTTTGCCGCCAGGGTCAACCCCGGCGAGACACAATCTATGACCAGCAGGTGCTGCGGGTTTGCGCCTGAGATCTCTTTCAGCAGCGTACGGGTACGAGCCAGTGGTGCAGGGGCGGCGTTGTCAGGCGCATTTACCACAGCAATTACCAGCGTGTCTGAAGAATTGTTATGCTGAAACACATTGGAAATACAGTCGCTTGCCTCATCATATGTAGGGATTACCACGCTGCGAGCGTAGTGGCGAGTGACCTGGCTGGCATAGGCTATGGTCTGAGGTTCCGCATGTTTGTGCAGATAGCGGCTGATGTGAGGGTCGCGCATTGCCAGGCAGACAGGGTTAGTGCAGGGCCGGTCGCAGTGGTAAGTCGAGCATGATCTCACCCTCGATGGTGGTCAGTTCGGCAAAGCGTGTCGGTACCTGGGCAGGATCGCAATGTTGCAGGGCGAGGTCGAAGAAAAGCTGCCAGTGGCGGGCTTCGCTGGCGGCGATGGAGGCATAAAAATTTTGCAATTGCGGGTCATCAAGATGTTTCGCGACCAAATGAAATCGTTCCGCACCTCGACGCTCAACCACTGCCCCGACCAGCAACCGATCGAGTAGAAAATTTGCGCTGCCCCTGCGCACCTGCTGATTCAAGCGGCTGATGTAAGGGTCTTTGGTGTCCGCTCCCGGTACTATTTGACGCTCAAGCAGGATACGGATGACTTCGCGATAGTGGCCCAACTCTTCCACGGCGAGTTCCACCATGGCGCTGAGCAGGCGTGGTTGGTCTGGATAATGCGAGGCGACGTTTAACGCCATGCCCGAAGCCTTTTTTTCGCAGGAAGCATGGTCGCGCAGAAATTCGTCGAAGTCCGCCTTTACCGTCGTCACCCAGGCCTCGGGCGTTACAGCTATTGCCGGGGTTAACGGTATATCTGGTTCAGCCACTGTGCGATGTCGGCGATTTCCTGTGGGCAGACCTGGTGACCCATGGCGTACTCGTGCCATTCAACCTCATAGTTGAGTTTACGCAGGGTTTCTCTGGAAGTGATGGCCCGGGTGATGGGAATCATCGGATCGCTTAACCCATGGGCCAGCATGATAGGTGTATCTACGTTGGCGAAGTCCAGCCGATTGGTTACGTTTTCCGTGTCGTGCAGATAGGTCGACAAACCCATAATGCCACGCAGCTTCCGGTGATAACTCAGGCCGAGTTGCAGGGCGATTACCCCACCCTGGGAAAAACCTGCCAACACAATGTTCTCAGCTGCGATGCCACGACCGACTTCACGATCGATTATGGCGGCAATGTCCCGGGCAGACGCGTCTATATCTTCGCCGCCCGCCAGCGGCGCGCCGGGGTCTATATCGTACCAGGCACGCATTTCCGCACCGCCGTTGATGGCGACCGGGCGTATCGGTGCATTCGGAAAAACGAATCGCAGCGGTTGTTCGAGCTGCAGCATGGGTACAATGGGCTCAAAGTCACTCGCATCTGCACCCAATCCGTGCATCCAGATTACAGATCCCACCGGGTTATCGCCGGTTTCCATTTCTATCGTTTCTAGCAGTTCTGACATGCTGCCTAGCTTAATCAGATTTGAATCTATCCTCAATGCGGCAGGGGCCTCAATGCAGCACAGGCTTCAATGCAGCACAAGTCGTGCAAGTTCTGTTGCGCCCATACATAATGGCAACATGGATGATGGACTAGACAGAGGGGGCAGCAAAGATCTGCGTCGGTTGCGACCTGCGCTGGAATTTTTGCGCCCGTATCGAGCACAAGTTATTTACGCCAGCATAGCGCTGGTAGTCACGGCCGGGGCAACGCTTTCGTTGGGCCAAGGTATTCGCCTGATCATCGACAGCGGCTTTTCCAGCAGCGACGCAGATGTGCTGGTGGATTCACTGAGCCTGTTCGTGGGCTTTGTCGTGTTGCTGACTGTGGGCACTTTTGTGCGTTTCTATTTTGTTTCGTGGATCGGCGAACGCATCAGCGCAGATATACGCCAGGCTGTGTACAGTCATCTCATACATATTCATCCGGGTTTCTTCGAAACCAATGCGCCAAGTGAAATTCAATCGCGCATTACCACCGACACCACATTGCTGCAGACAGTCATCGGTTCTTCAGTGTCGATTGCCCTGCGTAATGTGTTGATGTTTTTCGGTGGCGTGACACTGTTGTTTATCACCGACGCCAAGCTTTCCCTCATCGTTCTGGCGAGCGTGCCGTTCGTGGTGGCGCCGATTATTTTGTTTGGTCGCCGTGTGCGCCGTTTATCGCGCACCAGCCAGGACCGCCTGGCAGACGTCGGCAGTTATGCCGGAGAGTCGTTACGGCATATCAAGGTGGTGCAATCGTTTAATCATCAAGCGGCTGATGAGGCCGCCTTCGATGCACGGGTGAATCAAGCTTTCGTTGTTTCTATACAGCGCATACGAGAGCGCTCGGTGTTGGTTGCCATCGTCATGTTGTTGGTTTTTGGTGCCGTCGCCACCATGTTGTGGGTGGGTGGCCAGGATGTTCTAGCCGGTCAGACAACTGGCGGAGAGTTGGCGGCGTTCATCTTCTATGCCTTTATTGTGGCCGGCTCAGTCGGTGCAATCAGTGAAGTATTCAGTGACCTGCAACGTGCAGCCGGAGCCACGGAGCGATTGGTGGAACTGCTGGAATCCCCCAGCGAGATCGTCGAGCAAGAAGGCGCGGCGGGCATTGAGTCTGCAAAGCTGGACCTTTGCTTCGCTGACGTCCATTTTACTTATCCAACACGGCCCACAGAAAAAGTCATCAATGGCGTCAGCTTTAAGGCCGCGCCTGGCGAAATGGTTGCCTTGGTGGGCCCGTCCGGTGCCGGTAAGAGTACTTTGTTCGATCTCGTGCAACGTTTCTATGATCCAAACGATGGCGCTATATTGATGGCCGGGCAGGATATACGCGAGTTATCCCTGGAGGCGGTTCGTGGTGCGGTTGGATATGTGCCTCAAGACCCGGTGTTGTTTTCCGGCACCCTGCGAGAAAACCTGGTGTATGCCGACGCCGAGGCGAGTGATGAAGAAATTCAAGAAGCGCTGGAGTTGGCGCATGCGGACGGTTTTGTGGCCGAACTCAGTCAAGGTTTGGAGACTACAGTCGGTGAAGATGGTGTGGGTCTATCCGGTGGCCAGCGTCAGCGCCTGGCGATTGCCCGGGCATTGCTGTCAAAACCTGCGGTGCTATTGCTCGACGAAGCAACCAGCGCGTTGGATGCGGAGAGCGAACATCACATTCGCTTGAGCATCGACGGACTGAAAGGTCGCATGACTATTCTGGTCATTGCGCATCGACTGTCGACGGTACGTCAGGCAGATCGCATTCTGGTTCTTGAGAATGGACAAATCATCGACAGTGGGACGCATGACCAGTTGATGGGTTCGAGTGATCTGTATGCGCGTTTCGCGCAGATTCAGTTCGCGGCCTAGAGCGGCTAGATCTATCCAGAGCTGCTGAAGCTGCCCAGAGCTATTGAAAAAGCCCGAGTTGAGATGCCGGGTCTGCGCTGGATAACTTAACGCCAATGCCTAACAGGCGCACAGGCTTGCTTTGCCGCTGCCAGGCGGTCTGCAACAGCGCTTCATAATCATCAAAGCCGGTGCTAAAACCGACATTGGCCACCGTTGTGGTTTCAAAACCGGCGAACCGTACTTTCATGATGCGCTGGGTTATCTGCTCGCGACACTGCGCTCGCTCAATACGCGTTTCGAGATCGTCGACCAGATCCTGCAGTGCGCTCAGGCAAGCATCCAGAGTAGGCAGATCTGTCGCGTAGGTGCGTTCGGTGCTCAAAGATTTACGCTGGCGATGGGTCTTTACGGTTCGCTCGTCGATGCCACGGCAAAGCTCATATAGACGCACGCCAAACTTGCCAAAATGCCGTGTCAGGTCGGTTATGGTTTGTTTTTGCAGGTCGCCGCAGGTGAGTATGCTTAAGTCTCGCATGCGCCTGGCGGTGACCGAACCGACGCCGAACAACTTCTGCACTGGCAGCGTGACAATGAAATCTTCCACCTGGTCCGGGGTAATGGTGAATTGACCGTTTGGCTTGTTCCAGTCTGAGGCGATTTTGGCGAGAAATTTGTTTGGCGCGATGCCTGCCGAAATGGTTATGCCGACACTGTCTTCGACACGCTGACGAATCTCCTTCGCTATCAGCGTGGCACTGCCTCTGGCCAGGGTGCTGTCGCTCACATCAAGAAATGCCTCGTCGAGAGAAAGCGGTTCCACCAAATGGGTATATTCATGGAATATAGCCTGCACTTTTGCGGACTCGGCTTTGTACTTCTTCATGTTGGTGGGCAACACCACCAGATTTGGGCAGGCGCGCAGTGCCTGGGCCATGGGCATGGCGGAATGCACCCCGAAGGCGCGGGCGTTGTAGTTGCAGGTGGCGACTACGCCACGCTGGCCGGGACGTCCACCGACGGCGATGGGCAATTCGACGAGAGATGGGTCATCGCGCATTTCAACAGACGCGTAAAAACTATCGCAGTCGCAATGGATGATCTTGCGCATGCGCTGACACTACCGCAATAAAGAAAAAATCGCAGGCATCTAAATGGTTATTGAGCGAACGATTGGTTTAGAATGCAGGGCTCGCGTAGTGGGTTCGTGACAAACAGCAACTGACACGAACATTACCCAGATAGTAAAAACCAAAAAAAACAGACTTAGCAAACCAGGGGAAGGCAGACAGATGGGTCCACTTTCAGGCTTCAAGATTATTGAGTTGGCCGGCATCGGTCCGGGTCCGTTTTGCGGCATGATGCTTTCGGATATGGGTGCAGAAGTCATTCGTGTGGAACGCCTCAGTAGCGCTGACAAGGCCCCTAAGGATGTGCTGGCGCGCAACCGCAAGTCCGTCGCCCTGAACCTTAAAAACCCGGCTGGTGTGGAAGCAGTGTTGCGTTTGGTTGACTCAGCAGATGCATTATTCGAAGGCTTCAGACCGGGTGTAACCGAGCGTCTGGGTCTGGGTCCCGATGAGTGCCTGGCGCGCAATGAACGTCTTGTTTATGGCCGCATGACCGGCTGGGGACAGGATGGTCCGATGGCCCAGGCCGCGGGTCATGATATCAACTACATTGGTCTGTCCGGTGCCTTGCACGCCATCGGCCGTGCCGGTGAAAGGCCGGTGCCACCGCTTAACCTGGTTGGCGATTTCGGCGGCGGTGGCATGTTGCTGGCCTACGGCATGGTGTGCGGACTGTTGGAAGCACAAAAATCCGGTAAAGGGCAGGTGGTTGATGCGGCCATGGTCGACGGTGCCGCCGCGCTGATGGCGATGTTTTTCTCTATGTCGGCCTCAGGTGCCTTCAGCGATCAACGCGGCACTAATCTTTTGGATGGTGGCGCACATTTTTACGACACCTATGAGACCTCCGACGGTAAACATATTTGCATCGGTTCCATCGAACCGCAGTTTTATGCTCTGTTGCTCGAAAAAGCCGAACTAGACACGCAGAAATACAGCGAGCAGATGAATCCTGCACGATGGCCGGAACTGAAAGAGGATTTACGGCAGACCTTTTTGCGCAAAACCCAAGACGAATGGTGCTCGATTATGGAAGGCACAGACGTCTGTTTTGCACCGGTGCTGAGTATATTTGAAGCACCCGACCACCCGCACAACAAAGCACGAAACAGCTTCCAGGAGATTGACGGCGTGATGCAACCAGCACCCGCTCCGAGATTCTCCCGGACCATCGCAGAAATTTCACATGGCGCTAGAATTCCCGGAGAGGATACAGTGTCCGTACTTAAGGATTACGGCTTTAGCTCTGATGAAATAGATACCCTGAGTGCAGACGGCGTGATCGCCGGTTGATGACGAAGGTATCCATAACCCCCATCATTACAATTAGAAGGATTACACATGAGTGTAGAGCTATTAGATAACCCGCGGTTTCATGGTTTTCGGGTGCGTCGTCAGATCGATGGCAAGACCTATCAGGAATATTTTTCCTTGAAGGCAAACAGTAAAAGGCTGCGTGGTGCCAAGCGTGCCGCAGTAAAAGAAGTTGCTGAGGCACGAGACGCAGAGTTGGCGCTCATCCAGCAGAAGAGTAAGGACAAAGCTGACCGGGAGATTCAACTCGATGAAAACGGTCAGGTGAAAGGCATTCTGTGCCGCTTGAAGAAGGAAAAAAGCGGCACCATGACGCCGGTGTTTCAGGTTGGAATCATGTCGCGCGTCAGCGGCAAGATCGTCAACACTACCGTATCGCTAAACAAACATGGCATCAAAGAAGCCTGGACACGGGCTGTGGATTTCTACTGCAAGCACAAGAAAATCAATAAACGCGCCAACATATACAAGGAACTGATTGCCCGTTGCCCGAAAAAAGCCAAGGTAACCAAGTTCCTCAAAGCGATGGGCTAACGCCCCGTGGGCTACGCGGAAACCTATCAGCGCTCGTTGTCCGACCCGCAAGGGTTCTGGCAGGAGCAAGCTCAGCTCATACCCTGGTATGAAGCGCCAACGACGATCCTGGACCAGGACGCCAATGGTGCCTGGCGCTGGTTTCGCGGTGGCAAGCTCAATACCTGTCATGTCGCTCTGGACCAGCATGTCGCAGCAGGCCGGGGTGATAGTACGGCGCTGATCTACGACTCGCCTGCCACCGGCACAGTGGCGAAATACACCTATAGTGAACTTCTCGAATGGACCGCGCGGGTCGCCGGTGGGCTCGCTGAGTTAGGTGTGAGCAAGGGCGACCGCGTCATTGTCTACATGCCGATGATTCCCGAAACTGTGGTAACCATGCTGGCTTGTGCGCGCATCGGGGCAGTTCACTCGGTGGTATTCGGTGGGTTCCCGGCACCGGAGTTGGCTACGCGCATCGACGACGCCACGCCGAAGGTGGTGGTGTCTGCCTCTTGCGGCATCGAGTTTGAGCGGATCATTGACTATAAAACCTTGTTAGATGATGCGCTCGATCTTGCCGTGCACAAACCGCAACATACGATCATTGTGCAGCGTCCCCAGTTACAAGCCTCGATGGTCGCCGGCCGGGATATCGAATGGTCCGCCTGGGCGCAGGACAGCAGCCCCATTGAGTGCGTACCCGTCGATGCAATAGATCCGCTGTACATACTCTATACCTCCGGTACCACGGGCAAACCCAAGGGTGTTGTACGTGACAATGGCGGTCATGCGGTGGCTTTGAACTACACCATGCAGGCTATTTACGGGGTGGATACGGGTGATGTTTTTTGGGCCGCATCGGATGTCGGTTGGGTAGTTGGACACTCTTATATTGTTTACGGACCTTTGTTCAGAGGCTGCACGACCATTTTGTACGAAGGCAAGCCGGTCCGTACCCCTGATGCCGGTGCATTCTGGCGCGTATTGGCCGAGCATCGGGTAAAAAGTTTTTTTGTTGCTCCGACAGCTTTCCGCGCCATCAAGAAAGAAGACCCGGATTGCAAACTCAAGGCGCAATACGATGTTTCCTGTCTCAAATATCAGTTTGTTGCCGGCGAACGTCTTGATCCGGCAACTTACCACTGGCTGCAGGAGCATCTGCCGGGTATCCCGATCATAGACCATTGGTGGCAGACCGAAACGGGCTGGTCGATATGCACCAATATGGTGGGTGTTGAGCTGTTAGAAACCAAACCCGGCTCACCGACGTTACCCGCACCTGGCTATGACCTGCGGGTGTTGGATGAAACGGGACGACAGCTCGGTCCTGGCGAAGAGGGTGAAATTGTTCTCAAAGAGCCGCTGCCGCCGAGTTTCTTCCCGACTATATGGGGTGACCACGAGCGCTATGTGGAAAGTTATTTCAAGCAGTTTCCTGGGTTTTACCTGACCGGCGACGGCGGCTACCGGGATGAAGATGGCTATGTGTATGTCATGGGTAGAACCGATGATGTCATTAACGTGGCCGGCCACCGGCTCTCAACCGGGCAGATCGAAGAAGTGGTCGCGGATCACGTGGCCGTAGCTGAATGTGCTGTGATCGGCATTCATGATGCAGACAAAGGTCAGGTGCCGATGGGTTTGGTGCTGCTTAAAGATGGTGTGAATATTGGCGCGGCAGAGCTTCAAGCCGAACTGGTGCAGATGGTGCGTGGCAACGTCGGCGCCATCGCAAATTTCAAACGAGCCGTTGTTGTCGCCAGATTGCCGAAGACCCGATCAGGGAAAATATTGCGCCAGGTGATGCGCAAGATGATAGACGGCGAAAGTTATACTGTGCCATCGACCATAGATGATATTGGCATCATTGAGGAACTTGAGACGACGCTTATTTCGGCAGGGATAATCAACCCATGATCATCGCAGGATGATAATCGTGCACGGCACTATTCCCATAAAGGCTGAATGCCGGGACGACGCGTTGTTGCTGGCGCGGCGCATGGCGGACCTTACGCGTAGTGAGGCGGGCTGTATTTCCTACGATTTTTATGTGGGGCTTTCTGATCCGAATACTTTGATGCTGTTCCAGGAGTGGGAAAGCATGGAAGCGTTGATGGCGCATTTTCAAACCGACCATATGGATGAGTTTCTGAATGAGTTGCCGGACATCTTGTCTGGTCAGATCACCACTAAACGCTATGCGGTGCAGAGTGTCGACGAAGAAGGGTCACCGCCCAAGGAGACCCCGCCAGTCATCCACTGAATAGTACCGGCTATAGCGAGACAGAGGCGGCTTCAGATTCACGGATTTTCCTGACCAACAGTGCTGCCACGGCAGTTAACCCCAGGGCGAAGAAAATCTCGAAGCTCCCCATCAGGCGCATGCCGGGGTCGAATACGAGTAGTACACCATGAATAAAATACAGAGTGCTGGTCATGCACAGCACGAAAATGCTACGCAACTTGAGCCTTAGCAAGCCAGGTAGTGGTGCCATCAGTGGCAGCAATTGAACAACGAACCAGGTGAAATTGACACCGCTGGTGGCTAGCGGCTCGATAAAAAATTGCCGTAGTCCGGTGAGCGCGACGATCGAACCGAGCAGCAACAAGGCGACAAGCAACCAACCCCTCATGTCAGAAATAGTTCCTTGAGTCATGTGGTGAGCTTGAGTGCCAGCTCAGCCAGTTGCTTGCCCGCGGTGGTGGCTAGCGTTGCTTCGTGGCTTGAAAGTTCTGCACCATTTGCGCCGAAGTGGCTTGGTCCATAGGGTGTGCCGCCGGTGCGCGTTTCGTTGAGTGCTTCTTCGGCGTATGAAATACCTTGGATCAGCATGCCATGGTGCAACAGCGGTACCATCATGGTGAGTAAGGTAGATTCCTGACCTCCGTGCATCGAATTTGAGGAGGTGAACACACTCGCTGGCTTGCCGACCAAGGCGCGTCCCATCCACAAGTCTGCCGTCGTATCGATGAAATGTTTCATCGGCGCTGCCATGTTGCCAAAGCGCGTAGCGCTGCCCAGAGCGAGCGCGGCACAGCCCGCTAAATCGTCTTTATCGCAGTACACAGCGCCTTCATCAGGGACCGGGGGCAGGGTTCGCTGTGTTGCAGTATCAACCGGCGGCACCGTGCGCAGCCGGGATTCTATGCCGGGCACACAGTCTACCCCGCGCGCCATATGCAGAGCGAGGTTCTGGGTGCCGCCGGAGCGTGAGTAGTAAAGGATTAAAACGTAAGGTTGCGTCATCGTGGGTTATGATTATGTCATGAAACTGCCTTCCATAAAGGATATGTGGGGATCGCTACGCTGGGCTCTGCAACAGATGGGGCAGCAGTTCCTGGAGCATAACTGCCTGTCGTCCGCAGGCGCGTTAACCTATACGACGCTATTCGCGGTGGTGCCGCTGATGACCGTGACCTACACTTTCTTTTCAATCCTGCCGGAATACGCCCACGTCGGAGAGCAAGTGCAGGATTTTGTATTTCAGAACTTCGTTCCCGGTAGCTCCAGCGTGGTGCAGGACAAGTTGGGCGAATTCGCCGACCGCGCGCGAAATTTGACTGCGGTGGGTTTCGTGTTCTTGTTTGTTACCTCATTCCTGATGCTGATCACCATCGAAAAGAGCTTCAATACAATCTGGCATGTCGCCGAACCCCGTCGCGGATTGCAGAGGTTCTTGCTGTATTGGGGGGTGCTGTCGCTGGGCCCGGCTTGTGTGGTGGCGGGAATATTGTCCAGTTTGTACTTATTGAGCCTGCCCCTGGTATCGGATTTAGACACAATTGGATTGAGTAAAGCTGTGCTGGGTTACTTGCCGGTGCTGCTGAGCCTGGCCGGTTTTACCGTACTTTATTACGCGGTGCCAAATTGCCACGTGCCCTTTAACCATGCGTTGTTTGGTGGGTTTGTCACCATGGGTGTGTTTCAGGTGGCCTTTACGGTTTTTGCGCAGAGTTCGCGCTGGTTTTCCTACGATGCGGTCTACGGCACCTTTGCTGCAGTGCCGGTGTTCCTGATCTGGTTGTATCTGGTCTGGGTGATCGTGCTCAGTGGTGCGATCTTTGTACGATCTCTGGCGTTGTCCAGGGAGGCGGATGAAGGTCGTGAGCCACTGTTGATCAAAGCTGCCAGAGTGTTGCGGTTGCTCTACCAGGCTCACCTGGATGGTAATTCGGTCACAGACAGAGAGATTCAGTTGACCGTGACGCTTAACCAGGTAGACCATGATCGCGTATTTAAAGTGTTCCAGGACTTCAAACTGTTGAATCAAACGGAAGATGAACGCTGGATTCTGGGCCGTAGTTTGAAATCAGTGACCTTGTGGGATCTTTACCAACAGCTACCTGACGGATTGAACTTGACTCGATTACAAGAGGTCAAAGACATGCCTCAAGTGGTGGAGCCGTTGATTGCAATCACTCAGTTTGGCTCCAACGAAATGTCGGTGAGTTTAGATAGGGTGTTCAGTACATGAGAGTAGGTTTTTTATTGGTCTGTGCTTTGTTGGTTGCCGGTTGTTCGAAAGATGAACCCGTCGCCTTTGCAGATGGCAGCCAGACCCTGATGTCGCATTGGGATGGTCGCTGGCTGGTAGTCAACTACTGGGCTGAGTGGTGCGCGCCATGCCGCCATGAGATACCGGAGCTTAACGAACTGCATGCCGGTCGTGTTGAACATGGTCTGGTGGTGTTAGGGGTGAACTATGACGGTTTGGTTCAGCCGAAGCTGGGTGAGGTAATTGAGCGCATGAACATCAAATTTCCGATATTGGCCCAAGACCCGCAAATGCGCTGGGGTTACGAACGTGCTGTGCATCTGCCTATAACAGTCTTAATCAATCCCCAGCGTGAAGTACACGAGATCCTGGTGGGGCCGCAGACCAAGACCAGTATTATGGCGGCGATGCTGTAAAAGCTGCTGCGGGCCTGCTCAGTATTCCATTGGGCAGCGAAAATATTGATCGAATATTCTATCTCGGTGCTTAAATAGAAGTGGGTCCATGGCTGCCTTTATTTCAGGGTCTTGAGCCACAAATCCCGGCCGGAATTCTTCTGGCATGGGGTTTTTATCGGCCGGTAAAGGATCCAGTAAATTGGCGAAGGCAACCCAGTAGATATCCAGCGCACTGACGCAGTCACCGACGAAAAATTCGTTTCCCAGTTCATGCTGTTCCTTCAACACGCGGGCCAGCACATCAAGTGTGGCAGCTGTTCGTTTGCCTGCTGCAATGACATCGGCTTCATTGTGGCCATATTTACCTGCCATCAGTTTGATGCCATCGGACGCGCCGCCGGAGGCAATGGCGCCGCCAAATAATTGCAGGCGGCGATTCCACCCTATGCCGAGTTCACCACAAATCTCATGGCATAGACCGAAGAAAATAACGCGATCTTCAGCGATTTCAGGAATCATACGAGGCGTAGGGCTGAGTCGTTCCAGTAAAAACAAAATGTCGTTCCATTTCGTTAATGGTTTCTGGTCATTCCAGGCCACTACGGGCGCACTGTTTTCACCGGCCCATGCGACGATTTCATCATTTGTACCACCCGGCACCAGGGGTGCGGTGACATATTCGAGGTTCTTTATTTCCATCATGGTTTTGGCAGCCTGCGACCACGGGCTCGGCATGCCCTGAACCAACACTATTCGCAAACCGTCGCTTTCTATCGCTTCGGCAACACTCATATATTCCATATCCACACTCCTGTGCTACTTGTCGAAAATACGCTCTACGTCGATTCCTTAACCCCGGTAAGGGACGCAACACACTAGCGCAACAGTCGAGACTAGGATACGGCAGCAGACATGTGGCGTGTTTCATTGCAGAATACGCTTGGTATGTTCAAACGAAATCTAGTTAATGAGTGATAGCTGCTGTGAGGTTCAACTTGATGCCGGCGCATTAGAGGCAGGGCAACGCCGTGTGCTGATACGGGTGCTCATCATCAACGCCATGACCTTCGCAATGATGATCACTGCAGCGACGATGAGTGGTTCGTCGTCATTGTTGTCCGGTGCCTTGGACAATCTCGGGGATGCAGTGACTTACGCGTTGAGCCTGGCGGTCATCGGTGCGTCTTGCGCCGCAAAAGCTCGTGTAGCACTGTTCAAAGGATTGTTGATCTTCGGCGCTGCATTGGTGGTTGCCGGGCAGATTGGCTGGCGGCTAACTCAGGTTGAAACACCGGTTTTTGCAACCATGGGCATTGCTGCGCTACTCAACCTCGGCGCTAATCTGTGGTGTTTGCGTTTGCTGAATCCTTATCGGAGCAATGACGTAAACATGTCTTCGGTTTACGAATGTTCACGCAACGATGTCATGGAAGGGTTCGCGGTGATTGCGGCTGCCGTTTGTGTGTGGGTGTTCGACTCCGGTTGGCCTGACATACTCATTGCATCGGCGCTGTTGGTTCTCTTTCTACGTTCAGCCACTCGTGTTCTGCGCGGCGCCTGGCGAGAGCTTTATCCGGCCCTGGCATCAAGTTAAATCGAGGCGCGATTTCTATGTGATGGTAACGGGCTGCTCGCACTGCGGGCACCTCGTCAGCGCTACTGTATTGTCTGCGCGCTCCGCGTACTTAAACTCATGGTCTTGTGCAGAGAAAGGGAACTTACACCGGCAGCCCGGACACTTTAAAAGAGTGCCGTTCCAATACTTGGGATTTGAACGCTCGATTGCCGTCATCGGGAGGCTGCATACACAGCTTCCATCAAGCGTTTGGGCTCATCTCCTAAACCATAACCGTTGGTATATCGATTGGGGGTGTAGCCAAAAGAAAATCGATTGTCAGGATCGGCAAAGGCACAGAACCCACCCGCACCAGCAGTGCCGACGTTGCCTTCGCGGACCCAATCGCTGAAGGGTGTGTGTAGCAGCAACCCCAGGGCGACGCGAAAGTCATTGCCGAACAGTGAGTCGTCATGGTTCCACTGTTGTTGGCACATGAGCGATAGTGTTTCTTCGCTGTAGAGGGTCACCCCCGCGTAGCTGCCACCCAGTGCAAGGGGCGCAAACATCCTCGCCAAGGCCTCAGCGTGGGCGACACCACCGCCGGAAGGGAAGCCAATCTTAAGAAACTCGTTGGAAGTCAAGAATGCCGGGTCGTTGGGCATCGGTCGAAATTGGTTTTGTGTGCTCTCGTTAATCAACCCACCGGTCATCAGCTCATTGTCTGCATTGGGAATATGTTGAGCGACGCGTGTGATGTCTTCATCGGTGCAAGGTGCCCAATTTGGGGCTTGTGCTGCGATCTTGCTGACGAACAAGTCCCAATCCACTGCGTCTCCGGGCTCTGCATTGTCGATTATCGCCAGTGAAGCCTGATGGGCCATTGCCTGCCTGACCGTGATGGCGTCTTTGCCGTTGGCCGCGAATTCCGGCCAGTAGTGTGCGACCGGTTGGTCGTAATCCAATTGGCCGCGTTCGCGCAGGAGGTGTGCCGCCAGTGCTACAACTCCTTTGGTCACAGACATGCAACAAACCAACGTATCAGCAGTCCAGCGGGTAGTTTTCTCTGCATCGACGAAGCCGCCCAGAAGATCGACAACGGTCTCGCCTTCCTGAATCACGCAAACTCGCGCGCCGATCTCACCGGATTGTTTGAAGTTGTTTTCGAAAGCGTCGCGTACGGTAGCGAATTTGTCGTCGCAATAGCCTTCTATCGGACTGTCATTCATAGGTATAACGCTAACAGGTTAATTCGATGTGGAGAATATCATGGAGAGCCTGAAGGCGCGGCTGACAGTGAATGCTGATGAGAGCTCGCATTGGGATTTCGCTATACCAGACCTTGATGATGTTCCTGAGTTCCGCGTCGTCTTCAGGGGTTTTCATCGAAGCTCAGGTCCAGGGTTGCAGCGATATCTGTATGCAGTTGCTTGGATGCAGGACCTACGGTTTGTGTCCATCGCCGTGAGGCGGGCGTACTTTATTTGATTGGCCAGATAGATGAGCGTGACCAGAATTGCCGCGGCGCCCAAAATCTCGCCGATTGCTCCCCAATCCTGAATACTCATACGCTGGCCTTTGTTGTTCACTCGATCATATCGCGACTGATACACATTCGGCAGACCTTCGCATCCATGCGCAGAATGACTACGATGTTGGCTGATTACATGAGGACAAGGAGAACCGTCCAGTGAGTGTGTTCGAGTTTACGATGACACTCTATTCGATCTTTGTTGCGCTGAGTCTGGTTTTGTTTTTGTTGTTGCTTTTCTGGGCTACCTGGGGTTTGCACTGCAATTCAGATCAGTTCTGGTCGGTTAGAATGGGTTCTAAGGCCGATCTCAATGGGCGAAAGCTTTCTCAAGCCTTAGTTGCGTGAATGACAAGAGCGGCCAATGGCATCTCGGCACCCAACTGTTGTTCGATGGCGGTAGCTACCGCGTCACAAATGGCATCGGCATCACCACCACGCGAGACCACTTCATCGAACAGCGGGTTTCCGAACACTAATCCTCGAGCGAAAACTTCGGCCGAGGAAATCTTGGAGTGTCGTGATACGGTTTCGAAAGCTACCTCGGTGAATCCAGCCTGCAATATCGCCTGGCGGATCTCTCTTTCATCGTGGTATCCAAAGGGGACCTTGTAGAAACCCGGAGGGTTATCTGGAAAAAACGTTGCCACGCAATTGTGCACGATCTCAGCAAACGGATTATCGCCCCATGATCCCCAGACGTTGAAGATATAGCTGCCTCCAGGTTGCAGTACGCGTAAAGCCTCTTTATAAGAACGAAGCTTGTCAGGAAAAAACATCACCCCGAACTGGCAAGCGACTAAGTCGAAACTGGCGTCATCAAATCTGAGATCGGTTGCGTCGGCTTGTTCGAATTGTACAAGTTCGTCTGCTTCGAATTTGGCTTTCGCCACCTCCAGCATAGGTTGATTCAGGTCTGTTGCAACGAGGTTGCATGCGTTTGGCAAAGCATCCCGAAGCCTGCGGGATACAATGCCGGTTCCCGCTGCCAGTTCCAGAACACTGGTTGGAGCCAATGCGGCTGCTCGCTGCGCTAAGTCATCGGCGTAAGCAAAAAAGAGGTGGGGTCCGAGGCCTTGGTCGTAGTGCTCGGGTATCGAACCCACGAATTGGGCAGACTGCTCCGTCATATACCACCTGATGTACTGATTTACAGGGTATGGTATCGCCATTGTGCTACACGGGCGCTGCAATCAAGCAGCAAGGATCAGTTACTGATATCGACAAGCCTGCAAGCCATAGTTCGAACAACTGGCTTGCAACTCCGGCAGCTCTTCGCGGGTTTTGTTGCGCCAGGTTTTGCGCCAGGCACTGATCACTTTGTCCGGGTATGTGAGACGCCCCCGACTGCCGTTGTAGCGCGCCAACGCCTCCACGATATCGCCTTTGGCGATTTCAATGTAGTGAGCCAGAATTACCGTGCCGTAGCGAATATTGGTCTCGACTTGCGTCAGGTTGTCCTGGGGTCGACCGATCTCCAGGCGCCAGAACGGCATGACCTGCATCAGACCTTGAGCGCCGACCCGGGAAATAGCGTAGCGATTGAACGCGCTCTCGATTTGCATCACTGCCAGTACCAGATCGGGGTTGAGTTGCTGGCGGCTTGCTTCGCGATAAACCAAGTGCAGTAAGTCGAGACGATCCTGTTGGCCTGACACGTAACGTTGCAGGCGCTGGTCTGAAACATGTAGCCACACCTGAGCGTCGAAGCGGTCGAGGCCATCGTGGGCTAATGCCATGTTTTGCGCCAGGCGTTCGCGCAGCAGCGGGTCCACCTCAATTTGCTTGGCGCAAACTTCACCACAAAAAGTAATGGCAATGCCGAGCAAGACAATGAGAAATGACCTGTACATGAAGTTAATCCGGTAGCAGATCCAGAACTGCGTCTGCCGCGACCTCAGTTGCTTGCGCATCACGGCGCTGCTTGTATTCCACCACACCGTTTTTCAGCCCGCGATCGCCAACCACGATGCGGTGCGGAATACCGATCAGATCGGCTTCGGCAAATTTAACCCCGGGGCGTTCGTTGCGTTCGTCGAACAGTACGTCTATACCGCGTTCTTTACAGGACGCGTACAGCGCCTCAGTGGCGCTCTGCACAGCCTCGGACTTGGCGTAGTTGAGGGCGATCAGATGGAGCTTGAAAGGTGCTAAAGGTGCGGGCCAGGTGATGCCGTCAGCATCGTGATTTTGTTCGATCACTGCTGCAACGAGGCGCGTCACGCCCATGCCGTAACATCCCATCACCGGTGTCAGGCTGCGACCATCCTTGTCTAACACTTTGGCATCCATAGCCGCACTGTAAACGGTACCGAGCTGAAATATGTGACCTACTTCAATACCTTTCAAGAATTTAAGCTGTCCCTGGCCGTCAGGTGCGGCGTCACCTTCGACCACGTTGCGCGCATCGACAATCTGCTGATCCTCTAGAGGACAGTCGCGCTGCCAGTTAACCCCGCTAAAATGTTTTCCGTCTTGATTTGCACCACACACGAAATCTGCCAGGGCGGCTGCTTCTCGATCCACCAGATAGGGGATCTGGCTGTTGACCGGGCCCAGAGAGCCTGGGCTTGCACCGGTCGCGGCTGTAATTTCAGCTTCCGAGGCGAAAGTAACCGGCGCTGAGACGCCATCAAGTTTTGCAGCTTTAATTTCATTGAGCTCATGGTCACCACGCAAAATAATAGCAATGGGGCCCTCGTCACCTTGCACAATGAGGGTCTTCACTGTTTGTTCGCTGGTCATGTTGAGCAATGTGCAAACTGCATCGATAGTTTTTACCTCGGGCGTGTCGACTTCGCGCATCTCAGCGGCCGGCGCGGGGCGCGGTGCCGGTGGTGCAGCTTGTGCTTTTTCGAGATTTGCCGCGTAACTGCCGTTGGAAGCGTAGGCGATGGTATCTTCGCCGGATTCTGCCAACACATGAAATTCGTGGGAGTTGTTGCCGCCGATGCTCCCGGTGTCCGCCTCCACAGGGCGGAAGTCTAATTCCATACGAGCCAGGATACGGCTGTAACAGTCGTGCATGGCTCGATAGGTCTCATCGAAAGAGGCTTGATCTGCGTGGAAGGAGTAACCGTCCTTCATGGTGAATTCACGCGCGCGCATCACGCCGAAACGTGGGCGCCGTTCGTCACGAAACTTGGTTTGTATTTGATAGTAGTTAACCGGTAGTTGCTTATAACTTTGTATTGCGCCTTTAAATATCTCGGTAATGACTTCCTCATGGGTGGGGCCAAGGCAAAAGTCACGCCCGTGACGGTCTTGTAAACGCAACATCTCTGGTCCCATTTTGTCCCAGCGGCCGGATTTCTGCCAAAGCTCGGCGGGTTGCACCATTGGCATCAACACTTCCTGCGCGCCACTGGCATTGAGTTCTTCGCGGATAATTGCTTCGACTTTTCTCAGCACCCGCAAGCCCAATGGCAGCCATGAGTACAAGCCGCTGGCGAGTTGGCGAATCATGCCGGCGCGCAACATCAGTCGGTGACTGGCGACATCCGCATCAGCAGGATCTTCTTTCATGGTCGGGAGCAAAAATTCAGATTGCCGCATTTATTTTCCAGGTCTTAACAATGAGTTGGTTTTGACGCATAAAAAAAGGCCGTCTGGCATGCCAAACGGCCCTTCATCTAAAGCTCTAACGTCGATCCTGTTAGATCATATCCTTGAGCTTCTTCAGAGCCGTGACACGCACACGCGTGGTCGCTGGCTTGGCGGAAATCATAATCTCCTCGCCAGTGGCTGGATTGCGCCCCATACGCTTCTTGGTCGCAGGGCGTTTTGCCGCTTTGATCTTCAGCAGCCCGGGTAAAGTAAACTCACCGGCTGCACGCTTGCGAATGTGTCGCTCGATGAGTGACTCCAGTTCTTCCAGTACCGCACTTACTTGAGCTCGGCTCAGGTTCGTATTGGTAGCGATTTCATTGAGCATGACGGTTTTAGTCATCTTCGTTGAAATGCCTGGCTTTCTTTTCGCCGGTGGTGGTGTTGCCTTTGCTACAGCGCGCTTTTTAGCAGCCGGTCGCTTCGCAGCGGCTTTCTTTTTGGCGGGTGCTTTTTTAGCAACAGGTGCTTTCTTCTTCGCAGGTGCTTTTTTCACGGCAGCTTTTTTTGCTGCTGGGCGTTTTTTGGCAGGTGTTTTCTTACGTGTGGCCATGAACCAGTCCTTGTTGTCAATTTTAAACAGCGCAATTCCACTCTACCTGAGCCGCGAATGACTAAACGTCATTGTTGGTTCAAGAGGGGTTTCGCTACGTCTCTCAAACTCTATCAATCCAAATTGATAACTTATCATTGCGTATGATGCAAAAACAAGTCAGTCAACGTAAATCCATTCATGGATTTGATTGATCCAGAACATCAGTGTCTGATGTTCGCGCTTTATAGCTTATCGAGTAGGTCGCAGCAACAAAAAGTACGCGAAATCACTGTATTTTTATTGGTTTTTTTAAGATCATGCGCCGCTCGTTTGAATCGTGTCCGTTTGAGATAAAGAATAATGCCAATCTATGAGTACCGTTGTGACAATTGTAGTCACGAACTCGAAGCTTTTCAGAAAATTAGTGAAGGTCTTTTAGTCAAATGCCCGGAATGCAGCAAAGATAGTTTGATCAAAAAGATCTCCGCTGCCGGTTTTCGTCTGAAGGGGGCGGGTTGGTACGAAACCGACTTCAAATCTGGAAACAAAAAGAACGTTTCCAGCTCTGACGAAGGGTCTTCAGGCGGCTCAGACTCTAAGAGCAAAGAATCTGATGCATCCTCCTCGAAAAAGAATGACACGAGTTCCGAGAAATCAAATTCCAGTGGTTCCAGTAGCTCGGCTAGCTCCTCAAGCGACTAGCCTCACAGCGCCCGTCAATGGGCGTATTTTCGAATATGACAGGGTAACGGCATGCGTAGTCACTATTGCGGGGAAATCAATGCATCGAATGTCGATGCACAGGTTGAAGTTTGTGGGTGGGTGCACCGACGCCGCGATCACGGTGGTGTGATATTCCTCGATCTGCGCGATCGTACAGGCATCGTACAGGTGGTTTTCGACCCGGATACGGTTGAAAGTTTTGCCACTGCTGACCGCGTGCGCAATGAATTTGTGCTACGTGCCAAGGGTCGTGTGCGCGCCCGTCCAGATGGCTCGGTAAATCCTGACATGGCGACCGGAGAAATTGAAATTCTTGGCGCTGATCTGGAAATTCTGAACTCAGCGTTGACCCCGCCGTTCCAGCTGGATGAGCACTCCGACGCAGGTGAAGACGTTCGTTTGCGTTTTCGCTACATGGATTTGCGCCGTCCTGAAATGCAGCAACGGATGCACCTGCGCGCCAGAATCTCCAGTCACGTGCGCCGATACCTGGAGGACAACGGTTACTGGGAGATCGAAACACCGACCTTGTCCAGGGCCACTCCTGAGGGTGCACGAGACTATCTGGTGCCGAGCCGTACACATCCCGGACAATTCTTTGCGCTGCCCCAGTCGCCGCAGATATACAAACAGTTGCTGATGATGTCCGGCATGGACAAGTACTATCAGCTCGCACGTTGCTATCGCGACGAGGACTTGCGTGCCGATCGCCAGCCCGAATTTACCCAGATCGACATCGAAGCATCCTTTGTCTCCCAGCAGGACATCATGGATTTGACCGAAACCATGTTGCGCAGGCTGTTTGAAGATGTGTTGGGGGTGACCTTGGCAGAATTTCCTGTGCTCAACTGGACCGATGCCATGCGTGACTTTGGCAGCGACCGGCCGGATTTGCGTAACCCGATGAAGCTCGTCGATATTGCAGATTTGATGCAGGCAGTTGAGTTCAAGGTTTTCAACGGCCCGGCAAATGACCCCGAGGGGCGCGTGGTGGCGTTGCGCGCTCCGGGTGGTGCAGAACTGTCGCGGCGCGTGATTGATGAATACACAGAATTTGTCGGGCGCTACGGGGCGAAGGGGCTTGCCTATATTAAGGTGAACGATCTCAGCCAGGGCGTCGAGGGTTTGCAGTCGCCGATCTTGAAATTCCTGCCGGAGGATGTTGCTGTCCAGGTTCTAACTCGGGTCGGTGCGGAAAATGGCGACGTGGTATTTTTTGGTGCGGACAAAGCTTCTGTGGTGAACGATGCCATGGGTGCATTGCGTAATGAGTTAGGCGCCCAGCTTGGTCTGATAGCCGAGGGTTTTGCACCTTGCTGGGTTGTCGATTGGCCGATGTTTGCCCTCAACAAAGAAGGCGTCTTAGGTGCCGAGCACCATCCCTTTACCCTGCCTACGTGCAGCCCGGAAGAGTTGTTGGCAGAACCCCTGGCCGCCAGAGCAGCGGCATTTGACGTGGTGCTCAACGGTTATGAACTTGGTGGTGGTTCACTTCGAATCCATGACCAGACCATGCAGACGGCGGTATTTGAAGCGTTGGGCATGGGCCAGGAAGCGCAGGTGAAGTTCGGTTTCCTGCTCGAAGCGCTACAATCCGGTTGTCCGCCTCATGGCGGCATTGCCTTGGGTCTTGACCGTTTGGTCATGTTGATGACCAACACCCAGTCGATACGTGACGTTATTGCGTTTCCGAAGACGCAGAGTGCGGCTTGTCTGATGATGGCGGCGCCCAGCGAAGTGGATGAAACTCAGTTGCGTGATCTGCATATCAGGTTGCGTGCTAATCCAACCGCAAACAGCTAAAGCCGAACATGGCCGGTCACAGTAAATGGGCGAACATCAAGCACCGCAAGGCCGCCCAGGATAAGAAACGCGGCAAACTGTATACCAAGATAATTCGCGAGGTCACCGTCGCAGCACGGCTGGGCGGCGGGGAAGTTGCCGACAATCCACGGCTACGGGCAGCAGTAGATAAAGCGTTGTCGGCAAACATGCCGAAGGATACCATCGACCGTGCTGTGCAACGTGGCGCGGGTGGTGGCGACGGCAACGAAGTCGAAGAACTGATTTATGAAGGCTACGGGCCAGGCGGTGTCGCGATATTGGTTGAGGCCATGACCGACAACCGTAATCGCACCGTTGCCGAAGTGCGGCATGCGTTCAGCAAAGCCGGTGGCAATCTGGGTACAGATGGCTCGGTAGCTTATCTGTTTACCAAACAGGGCATCATCGGCTTTGCGCCAGGCGCAGACGAAGAGCAGGTAATGGATACCGCGTTGGAAGCTGGTGCTGAGGATTTTGACTTTGAAGAAGATGGGGCGCTTTCTGTCACCACACGCTGGGAGGCGCTGGCTGATGTGGTCGCGGCACTGACCGAAGCTGGCCTTGAGCCTGACCATTGGGAAGTCACCATGTTGGCGTCGAACAACATTGAATGTGATGATGACCTGGCGCAAAAAGTTTTACGTCTCATCGATGCGCTGGAAGAATTGGACGATGTGCAGGAGGTGTACAGTAATGGCGACTTCCCGGCGAGTGCCTTTGAATAAATCTGCGATCTGCAGATATGCCTGATATTTCCGGCCAGCCGCGCTGCATCCTGGCTATCGACCCGGGCTCGAGACTGACGGGCTATGGTGTTGTTCATGTGCATGGCCGGGCACTGTCCTATTGCGCGAGTGGGTGCATACGCACCAAGGGTGCCGCATTGCCGGCGCGTCTCGGTGAAATCTATCGTAGTGTGGTCGAATTGATCGAACAGTATCAGCCCGACGAGTTTGCCATAGAAAACGTTTTTCTCGCTCGCAACGCTCAGTCGGCATTGAAGTTAGGCCAGGCTAGAGGTGTTGCCATCGCTGCGGCGGTGGCCGCTGAACTGCCTATATATGAGTACGCAGCTCGCCAGGTGAAACTCGCCGTGGTGGGTACCGGACGCGCTAATAAAGTGCAGGTGCAACATATGGTGCAAGTGCTGTTGGATTTATCCGGTGCGCCACAAGCCGATGCTGCGGATGCGCTTGCCATCGCCGTTTGCCACGTTAATACTGCGTCAGGCAACCATAAGGAAAATGCGCATTGATCGGCAGGCTAACGGGTAAACTCATCGAAGTGGACGGGAGTGTGCTGCTGGTGGACGTGTCCGGGGTAGCCTACGAGGTCGAAGTTTCCTCAGGGGTGCTGGACACACTGCCGCGAGTTGGCGAAGAGTTGTTGCTGCATACACATTTTGTGGTCCGTGAAGATGCGCAGCTACTGTATGGCTTCGCCGCTAAAAGTGAGCGAGATTTGTTTCGTGGTTACATCAAAATAAGCGGCGTAGGTCCCAAGCTCGGTCTCTCACTGATTTCCGCCATCGACCCGAACAGTCTAGTCCTCGCGGTGCGCAACAACGATGTGTCCATGCTCACCAAAGTCCCCGGGGTCGGCAAGAAGACCGCGGATCGATTGATGGTCGAGCTGAAGAACCGCATGGATGCATTGACTGCATCCGGTGCAGTGCCACTGAATGTGGTGAGTGTCAGCAGTACGGCGATGGATGACCACACGAGCATCGCCACTCAAGCGCAAGATGCTTTAGTCGCTTTGGGTTATCGGACGGTGGATGCCGGCCGGGCAGTAGCGGCTGCGGTGCAACGCAAAGCAGAGGCCGATCCTGAGCAAATCCTATCGGTGCAGGAATTAGTACGTCTGTCTTTGCGCAGCTTTGCCCGAGTGACGGGTAACACATGACTATAGAGCCAGACCGGCTTCTGTCCGCTAACCCGGAACCTGGGGAGAACCGACGTGATTTTGCCCTGCGGCCAGAAAAACTCAGTGAATACATTGGCCAGAGCGCGGTCAAAGAGCAAATGGATATTTTTATTCAAGCCGCACGCGCGCGCCGCGAAACCCTTGACCACACGCTGATTTTCGGTCCGCCGGGACTGGGTAAAACCACCCTGGCTTACATCATTGCGCGTGAAATGAATGTCGCGGTGAAGTCGACCTCTGGGCCGGTGCTGGAGAAACCAGGCGATCTCGCGGCCATGCTGACCAATCTGGATGAGGGCGATGTGCTGTTTATTGACGAGATTCATCGCCTGAGTCCGGTGGTCGAAGAAATTCTGTATCCGGCGTTGGAAGACTTTCAGCTGGATATTCTCATTGGCGATGGCCCGGCTGCGCGTTCTCTGAAGCTGGATTTACCCCCTTTCACCCTGGTCGGAGCGACCACCAGGGCAGGTCTGTTGACGTCGCCGTTGCGAGATCGTTTTGGCATTGTGCAGCGTTTGGAATTTTATACCGTCGCCGAGTTGACTCAGATCGTTACCCGTTCGGCGGCGAAGTTGTCCCTGCAAGTTGAACCTGCAGGCGCCATAGAGGTGGCTCGTCGTAGCCGTGGTACGCCCAGAATCGCCAACCGCTTGTTGCGTCGAGTGCGGGATTTTGCCGAGGTTAAGGCAGACGGAGTGGTCACCAAGGCCATTGCAGATGATGCTCTGAATCTGCTGAAGGTCGACAAAGAAGGGTTCGACAACATGGACCGTCGCCTGCTGTTGGCGGTAATAGAAAAATATGCTGGTGGACCGGTTGGTCTGGACGCCATGGCGGCCTCTATAAGCGAAGAAAAGGACACCATCGAAGACGTTATCGAGCCTTACCTCATCCAACAAGGCTATTTAATGCGCACGCCCCGGGGCAGGGTCGCGACAGCCAAGTGCTATGAATACTTTGGTCTGAAGCCAGATCAAGAACGCATGGAACTGGAATAAGGGGGCATCATTGTCTGACCAGATCTCGATATTTGAGTTGATTTCCAACGCCAGCCTGTTGGTACAGGCTGTGATGGCTTTGTTGGCGCTGGCCTCCCTGGCTTCGTGGGTAATGATCTTTCAACGCTGGTTTTTTCTGCGCAATGCACTGAACGAACTCGAGACCTTTGAAGAACACTTCTGGTCGGGCATCGACCTGCGTAAGTTTTATACCGAGCTTGAAGGGGACGAGGCTTTAAATGGCATCGAGGGGGTGTTCGTTGCCGGATTTCGTGAATTTACCCGCTTGTCGGACCAGGGTGGCGCCGATGCAGATGCGATTGTACAAGGCGTACAACGAGCCATGCGCATCGCGTTGAACCGGGAAGAAGGGCGCTTGGATACCCATTTACCCTTCCTGGCGACGGTTGGTTCCACCAGCCCTTATGTCGGTCTGTTCGGTACGGTGTGGGGCATCATGAACTCTTTCAGATCTCTGGCGAATATGACCCAGGCGACCCTCGCCTCTGTTGCGCCGGGCATTTCCGAAGCATTGGTTGCCACCGCCATGGGGTTGTTTGCTGCGATACCGGCGGTTATTGGTTACAACCGTTTTTCCGCCCAGGTTGAAGCGCTGATGAAACGCTACGACGCGTTTTCAGATGAGCTCCTCAGCATACTGCACCGCGCAGCCCACACTCAGAAGATCGAGGAGTAGCTTATGGCTCAACGTCGTAAACCGATGTCGGAAATTAACGTCGTCCCCTATGTCGATGTAACGCTGGTGTTGCTGGTGATCTTCATGGCGACCGCGCCGCTGCTGACACAAGGCGTCGTGGTTGACTTACCCGAGGCACCGTCTGCAGCCATCGACGATGCCGAGAGCGATCCAATAGTGGTTTCGATGCGTGCAGACGGCGCCATATTCATAAATCTAGGCATGCAGGATGCCGACGATGAAGGCACCCGGGTGACTATATTTTCCCTGCAAGAGCAAGCGGGCAAAGTGCTGCGTGCCAGAAGCGATGTGCCGGTGTACATCAAGGCCGACCACAGGCTGGAATATGGCAAGGTTGTCCGGGTAATGACTGTGTTGCAGAAAGCCGGAGCAAAAAGCGTGGGGTTAATCACTGACCCGCCAACGTTGGAAGGTTAACGCGTGTATCTATTTCTGCGCCAATATTCGCTGCCGTTGTTGCTGGCAATGATCCTGCACACAGCGGCAGCATGGGCGCTGTACAGTGGCTGGACGCCAGAACGAGAAGTGCAGGTCACCTTCAAGCCGCGCGCCATCATGGCTACGCTCATTCAGTTGGAACCTAAGGCCAAGCCGGCACCGAAGCCAGTGCAACGCTCAGTGCCGAAACCGCAGCCGAAAGTCACACCGGTAAAAGAACCGGCCAGAGCCGATCCGGAAATAGCACGGCGTAAACAAGCCGCCCTCGAGGCAGCCCAAAAAGCAGCCCAAAAAGCAGCAGAGGAGCAGGCGCGCCGCGAACGGCTGGCCCGGCTCAGCGAGTTGGCGCAAGCGTCATTGGATCAGGCCATATCTTCAGAGACTGAAAGTCTGCAAGCCGGCAGTGCAGAGTTGGTGGCCCAGTCCTTTCGCCTTGGCATCTATGAGTTGGTACGACAAAACTGGTCACGACCGCCTAGTGCGCGCAATGGTATGCAAGCCAAGTTGCTGGTAGAACTCATCCCCACCGGCGAAGTCATCAGTGTCAGCATGGTCGAATCTTCGGGTAACATCGCTTTCGACAGATCTGCCGAGCGGGCTGTGCGAGCGGCCCGGCGTTTTGATGTGCCAAGCGAAAACGCTATTTTCGAATCGCACTTTCGCCGCTTTTATTTCTTGTTTCAACCGGAGGACCTACTCAGATAATGCAGAAAATCGTAGTTGGATTTGTCTGGATTCTAGTTTGTTTGAATCCAGGTGGCGTGACATCGGCCTGGGCCGCAGGTTCGCTGGACACGATTATTATCGATCGTGGCGTCGATGAGCCCATACGGATTGCGGTTGTGCCTTTCAAAATGGATTCGAGCTTGGTCAGCGAGGCCAACCTGGCGGACATTATTGGCTTTGATCTGGCCCGCAGTGGACAGTTCGATCCTTTGGCCTCGGAAAATATGCTTTCTTATCCTACTAATCGACAGACAGTGTTTTATCGCGACTGGCGCGTCTTGAAAGCCGGCTATTTAGTGATCGGTAATACCCGCATGAATGCAGACGGGCGCGTTGCTGTAGATTTTGAACTCTACGATGTTGTTGCCGAGCGTTTGTTAATATCGCGTCGTTTTACCGTCTCGCGCAAACAGTGGCGAGATGTCGGACATCAGATTGCTGACATTGTTTATGAAGAAATTACCGGTATTCGAGGCGCGTTCTCGACCAAAATAATGTACGTGCTGGCCCGCAATGCGGGCAGTCCCAGCGCTACTTTCCAATTGGAGATCGCGGATTCCGACGGCGAGCGGTCGCGTACACTATTTCGCTCAAATGAGCCTATTCTGTCGGCAAACTGGGCGCCGGATGGCAAGCGTGTGGTGTATGTCACGTTTGAAACCGGCCGGCCGAGTATCGTCGTACAAGATGTGAATGGGCCTTATCGGGAGCGTCTGACGAGTTTTCGCGGCCTTAACAGTGCGCCGGTATTTTCGCCGGACGGTAAGCAACTCGCCATGGTGTTATCCAAAGATGGCGATCCGGAGATCTTTATAATGGATCTTGCGACCCGCAGATTACGTCAAATTACTCATCATCATGCGATTGATACCGAACCGAGCTGGTCACCGGATGGACGCAGCATTATTTTTACTTCGGACCGTGGCGGACGACCGCAAATTTATCAGCTGGAACTGGCGACAAATTTTTTAGAGAGACTTACGTGGCGTGGTGACTATAATGCGCGCGCGCGTCTCTTACCCGACGGTAAGAATCTGGTCTTCGTACACCGTGCAAACGGTGTATTCCATATAGCGTGGCAGGACCTGGAGCGCGACAGCTTAACTGTTTTGACCCAGACGGCGTTGGATGAATCACCGTCGTTGGCACCGAACGGAACTATGCTCATTTATGCCACTCAGGACCAGGGTAGGGGTATACTTGCAGTGGTTTCTATCGATGGCAGAGTGAAGTACCGGTTGCCGTCGTCTTCTGGGGATGTGAGAGAGCCAGCTTGGTCACCTTTTTTGGGTGGTTGAGCAAACAAGATTGCCAATAATATTAATAGCTAGGCGATCGACATAACAAATTGCTGCACAAGCAACGAAAGGAGATATTGATGCAGATGCTAAAGCCCCGTTTCATAGGCCTAATGGGCCTATTGTTAGCCACCTTTGTGTTGGCTGGATGTTCCAGTACTGGCTCATCAACCGATGAGATACCAGAACCGGCGCAGCCGCCCGAGGTGCAACCCACGCCTGAGCCTGTGGTAGAACCCGAGCCTTCGGATTTCAACAGCGCTAACAACCCGATTGATGCGAATGGGCGGCCGCTATCGCGTACATTCTATTTTGCCTATGACAAGGCAGTGCTGAAGCCTGGTGATCTTGCTGCGTTAGAGCTGCATGCAGAGGTGTTGCGACGTAATCCGGATCGCAGTGTGGTCCTGGAAGGGCATTGTGATGAGCGCGGTACGCGGGAATACAACCTGGCCCTGGGTGAGCGACGAGCGAATACCGTGAGCAGCTTCCTGCTCGCAGCGGGTGTGTCCCAGCGTCAAATCGAGACGGTCAGCTATGGCGAAGAGCAACCCTCTGATCCCGGCCACGACGAAGCATCCTGGCAGCGCAATCGCCGTGCAGTGATGGCCTATCGTTAATCGATAGAGCGACTGAGTGCGACAGCCTTTCTTTGTTGTCTGTTTGGTCTGCGCGGTTCTTGCCGCGCAGATTACTTTTGCCGCAGTACCGGTAGAAGAGTCGATAGAGGAGGCGCGTAATGGCGTTGAGCAGGTACAACCGATAGCGGAACCAAGAGTAGAACTGCGACCGTCTCGACGTGCGCGCAGCTTAGATATACCGCCGACCATCGAGCCAACCCTCAATTCCGACTACCCGGCTCAACAACCTGCGAGTGTGTCCCCCCGGGCGACAACATCGCCGGTAGCGAGCGCCGGTAATCAGAGTCAGCTTGCCGAGCTGTTTTATCAGCTGCAAATTTTGCAAGCCGAGATCCAGGACTTGCGTGGCCAGGTGGAAGAACAAACTTACCTGGTCAAACGTCTACAGCGGGATCGGAAGGAACAATATCTCGATCTGGACCGTCGGTTGGTTGCTTTTTCTGAGAATCAACCTGCCCCGGGACCCAGTTCCACAGCGCCGCTGACTGCACCTATTGCGCGGCTCGGCGACCTCACGGAACGTGAAGCTTATACTCAGGCCTTTGAAGCGATGCGTGCGCGGGACTTTGATAATTCCATGGCAGGGTTCCAAAGCCTCATCGAAACCTATCCCAATGGCCAGTTCACACCGAACGCGTATTACTGGATCGGTGAGCTTCAATTGGTGGCCAAAGCGGATGCAGAACAAGCCAGGCAGTCTTTCATGCAAGTGGTCAAATTGTATCCAGACCACCAGAAAGCACCAGATGCGTTGTATAAGTTGGGCGTGGTGTATCACAACCTCGGTGATATCCCGACCGCGAAGAGTTACCTGCAGCGCGTGCAACAAGAACATCCGTCCAGCTCTGCTGCCGGGCTGGCTGCGAAGTACGCTGCCGAGTTGCAGTAAATTGCCGTGTCGAATGCGGCTGGGGCATCCGCCTCGTTAAGAATTACTGAGATTTTTCTGTCTCTGCAGGGTGAGGCGAACACCGTCGGTTTAGCCACCGTATTTGTGCGCCTGACGGGATGCCCGCTACGCTGTGGTTATTGCGACAGCGCCTATGCATTTTCCGGCGGCAAGCAACTCAAGCTCGATGAGATTACCCGCCAGGTGACAGATTTTGCGGTGCCGCGAGTGACGGTGACCGGTGGTGAACCGCTTGCCCAAACCGGCGTCCACGAACTCATGACCCGATTGTGCGATCTCGGCCTGGACGTTTCGCTGGAGACCAGTGGCGCTTTAAGTGTCGCGGATGTCGATCCCCGGGTGGTGAAAGTAGTCGACCTGAAAACGCCGGGTTCCAGCGAATCTCATCGCAATTTGTGGGCCAACATGGCGCTGTTAAGTGCTCAGGACCAGGTCAAATTTGTGCTTTGTGATCGCCTTGACTACGACTGGGCCAAGCTGAAATGCGATGAGTACGGGTTGTACGACAAAGTGACGGACGTACTCATGTCGCCCAGTTACGGGCAGCTCTGTGCAACAGATTTAGCCAATTGGATCGTCGCCGACAGGCTACCCGCGCGCATGCAGATGCAGCTGCACAAACTGCTGTGGGGAGATGTACCCGGGCGATGAGCGCTGGAAAAAAGAAGGCCGCAGTAAAAGCTGTTGTGCTGGTGTCCGGCGGGCTGGATTCAACCACCCTGTTGGCCATGGCCAGGAGCCAGGGCTTCATCTGCTATGCGCTGTCTTTTGATTATCAGCAACGCTGCCGTTCCGAGTTGGATGCGGCGCGGCAGGTAGCCGGGCTTGCCGAACGACATCAGGTGCTGGACATTGATTTACGGCAATTTGGTGGTTCGGCGTTGACCGATGACGCCATCGATGTACCTGTTGGAGCGGCAGCCGAGGCTGGCCAGGGCATTCCTGTCACTTATGTGCCGGCACGAAATACGGTGTTTTTGTCGTTGGCGCTGGCCTGGGCAGAAGCCCTTGGCGCAGTAGACATATTTATTGGTGTCAATGCGGTGGATTACTCCGGCTATCCGGACTGCCGGCCAGAGTTTATTGATGCATTCGCTGCGATGGCGAATTTAGCAACTAAGGCAGGGGTCGAAGGTGACGAGATCAAGATTCACACCCCTCTCATAGAGTTGAGTAAGGCGGAGATCATTGCTGCCGGAATCAAACTCGGCGTGGACTATGCGGTCACTGTGTCCTGTTACCAGGCAGATGACGCTGGGCGTGCCTGTGGGGCTTGCGACAGCTGTAGGATTCGTCGCGAAGGCTTTGCTGCAGCCGCTGTGACCGATCCGACGCGGTACCAAAACTAACCCGGACTTTCTGTTCACGCGTATTGCGTCCGCTGTACGCCATGACTACAATTCGCGCCTCGATTTTTTCGCAGGCACTGGGTCGTTAGCTCAGTTGGTAGAGCACCGGGCTTTTAACCCGTTGGTCCTCGGTTCGAACCCGAGACGACCCACCACTTGCTGCTTGAGAGAAAATTGCACATGCAGTTTGTCCTGTCCTGCATTAGACAGTCGACGCCTTAAGTTGGTCACGACTTATGCCGCGCTTGGCCCAATCCATACTCGAAGTTCTCGAACGCCACGGCGTGGATACTGTGTTTGGTATACCGGGCAATCACAACATCGAACTATATCGCTACCTGCCCGCAAGCAAGATCCACCATGTAACCGCTCATCATGAGCAAGGTGTGGGCTTTATGGCGGATGGATATGCACGCGCCAGCGGTAAACCTGGGATTTGTTTTCTAATCAGCGGCCCGGGGGTGACGAATGCGTTGACGGCCATGGCACAGGCCCTGGCGGACTCGGTGCCGATGCTGGTGATAGCAACCGTTGGTGATCAGGCGCGCCGTGAGGGCCGTTTGCATGAACTGCCAGATCAGCTCGCGGTGGCTAGCGGGGTTTGTGTAGAGGCGGTGCAGAGCGACACACCGGCCAGCGCTTTGGCCTGGATAGACCAAGCATTAGAAGCCCATCGACATGCACGTCCTGGCCCCAGGTTCATACAAATACCCCTGTCGTGGTGGCAACTTGAAGCAGATGTGCCGGCACCGGCCGAGCAAGCGGAGCGGGTTCTTGACACTGTTGAACTAGAGCGCGCGGGAGATCTGTTGGAAGAAGCTCAGCGGCCGCTGCTGTTGATTGGCGGGGGTGCCCGAGATGCCGGCGCAGAAGTAGCGGCGTTTGCCAATTTACTCGGCGCGCCGGTGGTCAACACCGTTAATGCCAAAGGCGTGCTGGCAGCAGATCATCCCCTGAGTGTGACCAGTTCGCCTTCGATGCCTGCGGTTCGCCAGCTGCTTGGCGCTGCGGATGTGATTGTTGCAGTGGGTACTGAGCTTGGTGAAACGGATTACGATCTGTTGATGAGCGGCCCGATTAATTGGCACGCGCCGATACTGCGTATCGACATCGATGCGGATCAAGCACAAATGAACGTTGCATCTACCGCGGCGCTGATTGGGGATGCGGCGGAAGTACTGGCTGCGTTGCTAACGCTGTTGCCGGATATGCGAAGGGAAGTGTGGGCAGACCTGGCCGTAGTACGTCGCGACATTGCTCAACATGAACATATGCATCCACAATTTGCTGGATTGTTTGCAACCATCGACCGGGTTTGCCCGCATGCGGTGGTGGTGGGTGACTCGACCCGGCCGACGTACTACGCAGCCTGGATGTGGGAGCGTCCTGCCTCCCGCAAGTACTGGCACTCTGCTTCCGGTTACGGAACCCTGGGTTATGCTCTGTCTGCAGCCATTGGTGCGCAGTTGAGTGTGAATGCGCCGGTCATAGCCATCATCGGGGATGGTGGCTTGTTGTTCACCCTGGGCGAACTTGCCGTGGCGGTACGCGAGCAGTTGCCGGTGAAGATACTGTTGTGGGATAACTGCGGATTCCAGGAAATTGCCCACAGCATGGCGGCGCAGGGCATCGATACGGCAACTACCCAGTATTTGTCACCGGATTTCGCCGCCATCGGTGCAGGTTTTGGCGCCGAGGTCAGCGCTCCGAAAAATCTCGATGAGTTGGCCACGGCGCTCGCGCAGCCTGTGCCCGGACCTCACCTCATCCATATGCGCGAACACCTTTTTATAACGCAACCTTCCGGGGAATGGTATTGAGTGCACTTCATTACAGTCAGCTATCACAACGCATGGAAGGACCCGACGACGGCGTGTGGCGAATCCACTCTGACGCATTGGCGCGTCAGAACGCCGGCGAAGATGTGGTGTTGATGAGCGTTGGCGATCCTGATTTCGCTACCCCCGAAGACATCATCGAAACCCTGGTAGCGCAAATTCGAGCAGGCCGCACTCATTATTCTCCGGCTGCTGGAGAGTTGACGTTACGCGAAGCCATTGCAGAGCTGGAAACCAGTGGCACCGGGCGCTCGTTCAGCGCAGAAAACTTTGTCGTGTTACCGGGTGCCACCGCTTCGATCTATGCCTCGCTGGCCTGCATATGCGATCCGGGCGATGAGGTCATTATCCCGGAGCCCATGTACATTGGTTACCGTGCGATGTTGAGTGCACTGGGCATACATGCAATCCCCCTACCTCTGGATCTTGCCAACGAGTGTGCCTTGGACGTCGATACCGTGCTTGGTCTGATCACGGAGAGAACCCGTGCCGTATTGATCAACACGCCGGGAAATCCATTTGGCAATATTGTTCCTAAGGCGGTTCTGAGCCGCCTCGCGGCAGAACTCTTGACGCGCAACCTGTGGTTGATCTGCGATGAAGTTTACTCGTTGTTTACTTTTGACGAGCCCCATATATCGCTATTGAAGTGTGCGGCCGGTCTGGACAATGTCATTGTCGTCGATGGGTTGTCGAAGTCTCACGCGATGACCGGTTGGCGTATTGGTTGGGTTGCGGCGCCAGCGGAAATGACAGCAGCGTTAACCGCATATTGCGGGTCGGCTTTTTTTGGTTGCAGCCAGTTTATCCAGGATGCGGCGGCGTACGCGCTGCGTAACAATGGACCCCATGTAGACCGCATGTGTGAGGCTTATCGTGAGCGTCGTGACTTCGTCATTAACCGCCTCGATGAGTTACCGCAACTGAGCTACATTCGACCGAAAGCCGGTATGTTCATTATGGTGGATGTGAACCGGGTCTGTAATGACGGCGGTGTGTTTGCCCAGGACCTGTTGGACCAGCAAATGGTATCGGTGATACCGGGCAGCGGTTTTGGTGAAATCGCCGCACCCTATGTGCGCTTGAGTCTTACCCACACCTTAGACGTACTGGATAAAGCCATGGACCGGATTGCGGCGTTTGTTTCAGGAACTGCACGACAACATTGAACAACCTACCCGGGAGCGGGCCCACTCCGGTCTTTTCTCCGCCAGGTGTGCATGTTCGGGTTGTTCATCGTAGGGTTTTTTCAGCACGTCGAGTAGCGTGTTGACCGCGGCAAAGTCACCTTCTTCGGCGTCGTCGATGGCAAGTTGGGCCAGATAGTTGCGCAATACATACTTAGGGTTTACCTGGTTCATGCGGGTTTTGCGGGTACTCAGGTCCACACCCTGACGCGCTAGAGCTTGTTGATATTGCGCCAGCCATTGCCCGGTTTGTCGGGACAACTCAGCGGTGCACTGTTCGGGACGGTAGTAGGCCGCAGCTAGTGCCAGAGCGGGATCGGCGCCGTTAAAATCCACTTCAGCCAGTGCGCGGTAGAACAAGGTCATGTCGGTTTCTGCGGCGCTCAACAATGTGTGCAGATCGTCGCTCAAGCTTTCATCAAATGTCTTGAGGCCGAGCTTTTGCGCCATCATCGTGCGCCAGCATTGTTGGTAAACCCGCGCATATTCAGCAAGCGCATCCTCCAGCGGTTTAGCATCTTCGAGCAGCGGCACAATGGCGTTGGCCAATTGCATCAGGTTCCACTGAGCGATCGCCGGTTGTTGCGAGAAACGATAGCGACGATTGGCAGCATCGGTGGTGTTCGGGGTCCAGTCCGGATCAAAATCTTCCAACCAGCCATAAGGTCCATAGTCGATGGTTTCCCCCAGAATCGACATATTGTCGGTATTCATCACGCCGTGGACGAACCCCACGCGCATCCAGTGCACCATGAGATCTGCGGTGCGTGTGCAGACTTCGTTGAACCAATTCACGTAGGTGTCTGTCGGTGCCGTTGCTAATCGATCCAGGTGGGGGAATTCTCGGGCAATCACAAAATGGGTAAAGTCGCGTAACAGGTCCATTTCGTTGCGTGCGGCCAGCAATTGGAAGTGGCCGAAGCGCACGAAGGAAGAACTCAAGCGGCAGACGATAGCGCCGGGTTCTGCCTTAGCATTGCCGTCGTAAAGCATGTCGCGCATCACCTGCTCGCCGGTGCCGATCAAACTGAGCGCCCGGGTGGTGGGCACACCCAGGTGGAACATGGCTTCGCTGCATAGAAATTCGCGCACCGATGAGCGCAATACTGCCAGGCCATCCGCGGTGCGTGAGTAAGGGGTTGGACCGGCGCCTTTGAGTTGCAGCATCCAGTGTCCATTGCCGGTATTGATTTCGCCCAGGTTGATGGCGCGACCATCGCCTAATTGCCCCGCCCAGTTGCCAAATTGGTGACCGCCATAGCAAGTTGCATGGGGGTCCATGCCGGGGCTGATTCGATTACCGGAAAAAGTTTCTACGAAGGCCTTGCCGTTGCAATCTGCCTCAGTCAGGCCAATCAAAGCAGCTGCCTCCGGCGAAAACGCAACAAGGTGAGGAGCTGCCACTGTGGCAGGCTGGACACGTGAATAGATCGCGTTGGTAATTTGTCGCCGGCTATTCTCAGAGACGGGGTCAGCCGGTAGCGCAGCGGTGAACTGATTGTCGAAGTTGAGCATTTGCATGCGCGTAGGTTACTTGAGACGCTTGCAGCAAGGAAAGCATTGGTGCGTTGGCATCTTAAGGTAAGTCGATGGAACTTCAGCTCGAACAAGCAGAATTCGCCAATGAAGCGTTCTATCTTGCCTTCGAAGCCAAGGACTACGAAGCAATGGCGCACCTATGGTCCGCGGCACGGGGAGTGGTCTGTCTACACCCGGGATGGCCTGCACTGTGCGGACGTGAGGCGGTGTTGGAAAGCTGGCGCTCGATACTGTCGAATCCCCATCAAGGCCAGGTCAGTTTCTATGGGGCCGAATGCCAGCAGATTAGCTCGGATACCGTCGCGGTGGTTTGTTACGAACAAGCAGGCGACACGGTGATGGTTGCTACCAATATTTTCGTAGCTGAGGATGATCGTTTAAGATTGGTCTCGCATCAGGCCGGGTTTTGCGCGAATCCGCCAGACTCTACAATTTAACGGAGCCGAATGAGTGAAGAAACCTTGGAAGCGTCGCTCGAATAAAGACAAGCTGCGCTATGGTGAGCGATTGCGCCGCAACATTCGTGAGATGCGCAAGCACGCGCCGTTTACCAAGGCCCCGTTTGCCAAGCCTAAAGTGGTTGAGAAGAAACTGCTCGAACAGGTCGACGAGAACCAGGAATCAATCAACAAGTAAGTTCAAGCGATCCAGAGCAGCATCGAAGCGTGGATCGTCGCGCAGTTCATCGAGTAATTTCGACGTTCTCATGATCATGGTAATGAGGTAGACGTTTTCGGCCACGGCACGATCGAGCCAAGTGAAGGTACGATCCAAATCGCCTTTGCCAAAGTAGGCCCAGAATAAGGCGACAGGACTAACGTATTGGCGGTCAGCCCGAGCTTCCAATTTGTTAATTATTTCTTGCGCTTCGGTGGTTCTGCCGAGACGGGCCAAGGCATAGGCGATATAGCCACTAAAAAGCGGGACGTTAGGCCCTTGGCTAGACAGGGACGGGTCGACCCAGGAACTGGCGTCTTCGGTGTTGCCGAGGAATGTATGCCATACCGCTAGTTGCGCCATGCTGAGACGCTGAACGCGATCTGGTCTGAGTGACAAA
>Ga0114950_10000082_pt1 | contig 49997 bp, 46 predicted proteins | sample N075metaG_FD_83503 | JGI IMG/M metagenome (GOLD analysis project Ga0114950, IMG submission 83503) | Deep subsurface microbial communities from Kermadec Trench to uncover new lineages of life (NeLLi) - N075 metaG | ecosystem: Environmental > Aquatic > Marine > Ocean trench > Sediment | place...
ACGCCGGGTCCCCCTCATGGACCAGCCGGTGATGGTGGCGGCACAGCAACCGCAGGTTGTCCAGCCTGGTTGGGCCACCGTCGGCCCAGTGCGAGCGAGGGAACGTGCGTGGCCGACCAACCGTCGGGCATGCCCCCAAGCGAGACGACAAGTAGCGGCGAGCCACGACGCCGTCGACGGGTGACCGGCCACCGTGTAGGTCTGGCGACGGTCGAACTCGCCGATCAACCGCAGCTGCTCGGCACTCAGCCGCTCGATCGAGCGGTGCACCTCGATAGTGGACGCCTGCACCTCGTCGTCGAAGAGGATCTCGAGATCCCGCTCGCAGAAGCGATCGATCGCGTCGGTCGGGGCCGACATATGGTGATCGGACGATATGGTCGACCCTACGGCTCGGCGCTCAGCGCAGGATGTGTGTAAGGCCCGTCAACCAGACGTTCGGCACCGATCGACTCCGTGGGCCGTCCAAGACGAGCCCCGGGCCACCCTCAGCCCGGGACTCGCTTTGGTGTCTGGTTATTCGGCGGGCGGTGTCTCGGCCTCGACGAGGCCAACCAGATTCCCTGCTGGATCGGTGAACAGTCCGAACGTGACCGTGCCGGGGATCACCGTTCGCGGGACCGCGGTCGTGCCACCCGCCCCCTCGACCTTGCCCAGGTGCTCATCGACGCTGTCGACCTGGACGTAGATCGCCTGGTACTGAGGCATCTTCTCGTTGCCTTGACCGACTGCACCCCCGATTCCGGTCTCCTCGGCTTCTGTCATGTTGTAGCCATCGAGACCCGGTGTGGGCTTCAGGCTCCAGCCAAACAGGTCACCGTAGAAGGCGGCCAGCTTGTCGCCGTCCGGCCCCATCAGCTCCCAGTGAACGATCTTGTGCTCTGCCATCGAGCGCCCCTTCCTGTTTCGTTGGGCCGGGACTGTCCCGGCTTCTGTCAATACAACGAACGGGGAGAGCGCGTTTCGACATGCGATGCGCGATGTGGCGCCGCCGAGGTCAGCACTACGACCGGTCGCCATCCGGCGCCCAGCGATGGGAGAGCCCTCGCCAGCGACGAAGCAGCGCGCGATCAGGTCCCCACGGCGGCTCGCACCGCGTCCCGAAGCCGTTCATGTACCGCGACGTTCTCGGCACGGTCGGTGATGACCTCGAGGAGGAGGGGCCCGTCGTCGGCGGCGACTGCACTACGGAGCTCGCCTTCGCTGTCGATGGAGCGTGCCGGCAGCCCGAACCCCGCCGCCACTTGGACCAGCGACCGTCCGTGCGGGGTCGTGAACGCGGCCTCGAACCGCGCCTTGTCTACCGTCGCAGCCTGGGGGAGGAACGAGAAGATCCCTCCTCCGTGGTTGTTGACCACCACGATCGTCACCGGCAGCGCCAACCGCGCGATCAGCTCCAGCGCGTTGGCGTCGTGCAGTGCGGCGACATCTCCGATCAAGGTTACGACCCGCTGCCCTTCCGAAGCGGCCGCCCCCGCCGCCGATGACAGCACTCCATCGATGCCGCTGGCTCCACGGTTCGCCAGCACCGAGATCTCGCCACGCGGCGGCCCGGCAAAGCTGTCGAGGTCACGAATCGGCATCGACGATCCGGCGTAGACGATCGACCCTGAAGGGGCCGCTTGCCACAATGCTCCGGCAACGGCCGGCTCGTTTGGGAACGCCTCCTGCGCCAAAGCATCTTGGAAGGCAACTCCTGCTGCACCGTCGACTTCTCGCCACAGATCCAGCCAATCGTCTGGAGCGGCGGTGACAAGGCCGACCAGATCGGCCATCGCCGCCGCCGGGTCACCGCGGAAGGCGGCGTCGACATCGCCGAGCGGATCGCGCCAATCCCCATCATCGAGGTACAGGTGCTCGACACCCAAGGAGCCAAGCCAGGTCCAGATCGCCTTCGAGGTTGGTACTGCACCGATCCGGAGGATGATCTCCGGCTCGAGCCGCTCCAGCACGCCCGCGGTTGCCAGGAGGTCGCCGTGATTGATCGTTGCCGGCGACGGGAACCGGCATTGAATGTCGGCCACCACCGGTAAGCCGGCCTCTCCGGCGAGCATCGCCGTTGCCGCGGCGAAACCCGGTCGGTGATGACCTCCGGCGATGACCAGCACTCGCCTTCCAGACAGGCGAGCGGCGAGATCGGCGATTGCCTCGGGCGGCAGGCTGCGATACCCGGGTACGTGACGCACGTCCGAATGCGCCGCGGGAGCGGCGGACGTCGAAAAAGGCTCGCGGAAAGGGAAATTGAGATGGACCGGTGCGGCGGGAAGGTCGGCCGCTGCCGTCCAGGCCCGCAGGGCCATGACTTCCGCTCGGCTTGCGATCTCTGCGTCTGGGACCCCGACATCGTGGAACAGCCGAACCGCGTCGCCGTACAGCTTCGTCTGGTCGATGGTCTGATTGGCCCCGGTCCCACGTATCTCAGGGGGACGATCCGCCGTCAGCACGAGCAAGGGAACACGCGAGGCGGCGGCTTCGATCACAGCCGGGTGGTAGTTCGCTGCGGCCGTGCCGGATGTGGAGACAACTGCAGTTGGCAACCCCGAGGCCTTGGCGATACCGAGGGCGAAGAAACCGCCGGACCTCTCGTCGAGCACGGTGTGGGCATTGATCCTCGGCTCCGCAAGGAAGGCAAGCGACAGCGGCGTATTCCTGGACCCCGGCGACAGCGCGACGTGTTGCAGCCCGAGATCGGCGAGGGTGCCGACGAAGCGGGTGGTGAGTTGTTCGGCCGGGTCCACGTCGTGGAGGTTACCGGTGCCACTCGGTCGGACTGTGCTGCGATACTTGGTAGATGCAGCGCCTACGAGGTTGGCTCACCGTTTGGGTCCTCCCATTCGCCGCGATCGTCGGATCCGCGGTGCTACTCGTCTTGTACTGGGACCGCTTCCCGGATCCGCTTGCCGTCCACTGGGGCATATCCGGTGAGCCGGATGGCAGCTTGCCGCTCTGGGGATACGCCGTTGTCATGATCGGTGGGTTGCTGCTCTCCTGGATCGCGCTGATCACCGGCAGCCGGAGTGCACCGAATGCCCCGCTGGCGTCCTCGGTCTATTTCATCATTGGTCTGCTCGTTTCCATCAACCTCCAGATCCTCTTCTTCAACCTCGATGCAACGACCCAGGAGGATGCCCGCGACCTGGATGTGCTGACGTTCACCGGGGTGCTGATCGTCGCGCTGTTGGCCGGCGGGCTCGGCTGGTTTCTCGGCGGGGGGCGCCGCGGTGTTCCCGAGGATGTGCCGTTGGAGATGCCGGCGACGACGGCTTCCGCCTGGTCGGGTACTGCCTCGAATCTGTGGTTGGCCCTCATTGCGGTCATTCCGGTCGCACTGGGTCTTGTGGTCACCCCGATATTGGCCGGGCTCATGGTGGCGATTGCAATCTTCATTGTCATCTTCGCTTTCGTCCGGGTCGATGCCAACGAGAACGGTGTCGCCATCTCCCTCGGACCGATCGGTCGGCCTCGGCGGAAAATCGCAATCGACAGGCTCACCGGGGCAGGAGCGTTCGAGGTTCGGCCTATGGCCTACGGAGGATGGGGCTGGCGGATACGCCCGGGGCGCCGCGCTTACATCATCAGAGGCGGTCCCGCGATCAGGATCGAGCGGGCCAACGGCGTCGCCGTCATCGTGACCGTCGACGATGCCGCCCAAGGGGCCGCGGTCATCGAGTCCCTGGCGCGCGCACGGCGGTACAAGTAGGAAGGTATCTCGTATTACGTATCACGTATTACGACCCGAATCGGGCAGACACGATCGGATCGCTTCTCTAGAGACCTGCAAAGAGGATGCCGATCGACAGGAAGGTGGCGAACACGAGCTACAGACGGGCGGTTCCCTTGAGCACCTCGATGAGCGCGGGTGGAGAGGTTTGGGTGAAGATCGCCCGAATAAGAATGCCCGCCCGTGGAATGGCGACCAGGGCGAGCAATGACCAGGTGGGAAGGATGTCGGTCTCCACCGCCACCGCAATGGTCACGAAGGCTACTGCGACCATTCCCGCGTACAACCAGCGGGAGGCATCCCTGCCCATGATCACGCTGAGCGTCCGTTTCCCGGCCGCTCTGTCGGTGTCGACGTCGCGAACGTTATTGGCAACGAGGATCGCCGCGGCGAGCAGTCCCATCGCGACCGCCGCCCACCACGCCTCCGCCGGTGCCGTTCGGTCGTAGACGTATCGAGTGCCGACGGTGGCGACGAGCCCGAAGAAAACGAACACGAATACCTCGCCGAGCCCGTGGTACCCGTACGGCACCGGTCCGCTCGTATACCCAATGGCAGCAATGATCGACACCACCCCGATAACCAGGATCGCCAAGCCACCCAGCCAGATCAGGTACAAGCCGGCGAAGGCGGCAATCCCGAACGCGGTGGCGATTCCTCGCTTCATCTGCCCGGGGGTGAGCAGGCCGGAGGCCACCGCCCGCTGCGGCCCGACCCGGTCCTCGGTATCGGCCCCACGAGCGGCGTCGGCGAGATCGTTGGCAAAGTTGACCCCGACCTGGATGGCGAGTGCCGCAAACAGGATCACCAGGAATGCATCCCAGCGGAAGGCATCGTCCGCTGCCGCCAGCGCGCTCCCGACCAGCACTGGGCCGACGGCGGCGGTGAGGGTGGCCGGCCGGGCGGCGAGAATCCAGGGGTTCACAGCAGTCGCAAGACGCAAGTCGCGACTCGCGAGTCGTTGCGATGTGCCGAAAACGACGCGACCCTTTCCTCCCCCCTTGCCGGAGGTGGGTTGTCGAGGAGCGAGTTCTCAGACGAGCTCATTTCGTTGCTAGCAGGCTCCCAGAGCCCCCTCCGCTCACAGGCTGCGCCTGCTCGCGCCTCCCCCACACGTGGGAGAGGCGAGAGACTCGCGGCCCGGGACTACCGATTTTCCTGCTTGCGACTTGCGACTTGCGACTTCTAGAAGTGCCACGGAAATCGGGAGTAGTCCTTGTCCCGCTTCTCCAGGAAGGCGTCGCGTCCCTCCTTGGCCTCCTCGGTGGCGTAGGCGAGACGGGTGGCTTCGCCGGCGAACAGTTGCTGACCGACGATGCCGTCATCCTGGAGGTTGAGGGCGAACTTGATCATGCGCTGTGCCGTCGGGCTCTTGGCGACGATCTCGGATGCCCATTCGAGGGCGACCGTCTCCAGGTCCTCATGGTCGACGACGGCGTTCACCATCCCCATCTCGAATGCGTCCTGCGCCGAGTAGTCCCTCCCGAGAAAGAAGATCTCTCTCGCGCGTTTCTGACCGATCTGACGGGCGAGATAGGCGGAACCGTACCCGCCGTCGAACGAGGCAACGTCGGCGTCGGTCTGCTTGAACACGGCGTGCTCTTTCGAGGCAATGGTCAGGTCACAGACGACGTGCAGGCTGTGGCCGCCACCGACCGCCCACCCCGGCACGACCGCGATCACCACCTTCGGCATGAACCGGATGAGCCGCTGCACCTCGAGAATGTGCAGTCGGCCCAGGCGCCCGGAGTCGACGCCCTCGTCATCTTCGTATCGGTACCCGTCGGGGCCGCGAATCGCCTGGTCTCCCCCGGAGGAGAATGCCCAACCGCCGTCCTTTGGCGAAGGACCGTTGCCGGTCAGCAGGACGCACCCTACGTCCGAGGTCATCCTGGCGTGATCGAGGGCAGCGAACAGCTCATCAACGGTGTGGGGGCGGAAAGCGTTGCGCAGCTCCGGCCGGTCGAAGGCGACGCGCACCGCACCAACATCCTTGGCCCGGTGGTAGGTGACATCGGTGAACGAGAAACCCTCGACGGGGTCCCACGCATCGGGGTCGAAAAGCTCAGAGATCACGGGTCGATACTGTAGTGAGTGATGACACACCCCCCGATGCCCGACTGGGTCCATGATCGCGCCACCGAGACACCGGACGCCCCTGCCCTCGTTTTCGGCGGAGCGATAACCACCTACGCCGAGCTCAACGAGGCCGCCGATCAATCGGCTGACGAGTTGCGGTCGAAGGGCGTCGGCGCCGGCTCACTGATGCGATTTCCTGCCGTTGCTGTGCCGGAGACGGTGGTGTTGATCATCAGCGCGCCACGCATCGGGGCGACCCTCGCTCCATTTGGGCCGTTGCAACCTCAGGGCGAACTGGACGGCGCCGAGCACGTCTACGCCGTTGTGACCACCTCTGGGTCCTCCGGCAACCCGAAGGGTGTGATTCTGACGCCGGCCAACATCGTTGCGGCGGTCGCCGCCTCACAAGCCCGGCTGAGCAACGACGCCTCTGATCGTTGGCTGCTCTGTCTTCCCCTCTTTCACATCGCCGGTCTGTCGGCCGTGTGGCGGTCGCTGGCGGCGGGTGGCTCGGTGCTGATCCACGACCGGTTCGACGCCATGGCCGTCGCCGGGGCGTTGAAGGGTGGTGACGCCTCGGTGGTCAGTCTGGTCCCCACCATGCTGCATCGCGTGCTCGACGCAGATCCCGGCCCGTATACGGGGCTGAAAGCGGTGCTCCTCGGGGGTGGTCCCGCAGGTCGAAGCCTGGTCGAGCGAGCACTGGATGCAGGGCTCCCTGTGCTCCCAACGTATGGGACCACCGAAACGGCATCCCAGGTGGCGACGGTCGCCCCAGGCGAAGAACACGAGGCGTTCGGCACCGTTGGGCGTCCGCTCGACGGGATGACGGTGAGCTTCGACGACGGCGAGATCATGGTCGAGGGTCCTGCCGTGTCCCCCGGTTACCTTGGAGAGCGGCTGAGGACCGGCCCGCATCGCACCCACGACCTCGGCTATCTCGACGACAACGGTCGGCTCGTCGTGACCGGTAGGAAGGACCACATCATCCTGACCGGTGGAGAGAAGGTGGTCCCGCAGTTCGTCGAGGCCGTTCTCGCATCATTTCCGTCGATCCGCCGCGCCGTGGTGGTTGGTGTCCCCGACAACGATTGGGGCGAGGCGGTGGTCGCCGTGGTCGAAAACGATGCTCTGGACGAGCCGGCCCTGGCGGCGCGGGCGCGGGCAGCGCTAGCCGCCCACCAGGTGCCGAAGCGCTGGGTGCGGGTCGATGCCCTCCCCGAGCTGCCAAACGGGAAAGTCGATCGCGCCGCGGTGGCATCGATGCTCGGCAGGGAATCCGAAGACGGTTGAGCGCTATTCGCCGACCACTGCGTCAATGAACGCGTCCGTCTGCCGGTCGTAGGCGTCGGTGGCAAGGGCCAGCGCCCGCAGCTCATCGCGCCGCCTTTCGGCACGGTCGATGAGCACGTACCGGTCACGTCGATCGGGGAGCATGTCGATGTTGTCGTCGCAAAAGTCGATGAAGACGGTGTGGTCATGCTCGAGCCCCAGGCAGTCACCGAGTTCGGTGAGCGAGGCGACCACGGTCTCGTCCCAGCCGAGCGCCTCCAGCTGATAGCGCAGGTACTTGACCCGTTTCCGCCATGCGTGGAATGCTGCGGCATGGCCGGTGGCCCCGGCTGCCTCGATCTCCGCTCGTCCCCTGGCATAGGTGCGTGCTACACCGGCGGCCAATGCCCCGGGAGTGAGCCCGGGGTGGTCCGGCCACCGTCGACGCGCCGCCACCAGGCTGCGCCGCACTTCCTCGATCGGCCCTGCCAACAGTTCGCCGATAGCGGCTCGGTGATGGGTGGCGATGAAGGCTGCCGCCGGGCCCCAGCCTGCGCTCGATTCCAGCTGTTCCAACGTCTGGGTGAGCACGAAGGCGTCCCGCGGCTGTGCCAGCAACAGCCCGATTTGACGAAGGTCGGCGTCCTCGCTCCGATACAGATCCTCGTCGATGCTGTCCCTGATCAGCCGGAGATGAGCCCGCAGCCGTTTCACGCCCTTACGGGTGGTATGCACCGAGTCATCGATGTCTTCTGGCAGGTCGAGGGCTTCAATGAGCTGGTCGAGGCGGGCGATCTCGGCCTGGTGAAGAGCGGGCACAGGCCTACGACCGAAGCAGACCGAGGTGCTCGAGGTAGGCGTCGGCCGACGGCTCCCTTCCGAGGAACGCCCGGAGATGGTCGATAGCGTCCCGTGAATACCCTCGCGCCAGCACCTCGTCGCGGTAGCGCCTCCCGACCTCGGGGCTGAGGACGCCTTCCTCGGTGAACACGGAGAACATGTCGTCGCCGTACACCCTCGCCCACTGATAGCCGTAGTAGCCGGCGTCGTAGCCGCCCATGAGATGGCCGAAGGAGGCGGCGAAGTGGGTGCCCTCATGGAACGGCAAGAGCGAGTAAGCGAAGGCCTCCCGGTTGGTCTCGTCGATGTCGAGGTCCTCGGTTCCTGCGTGCAGCGCCAGATCGAATTTGCCCAGATACACCTGGCGCAGCGTCGTCAAGCCTTCGTTCTGGTCTCTGGCGTCGACCATGCGCTTCACCAGATCGTCAGGGATTCGCTCGCCCGTCTCGTGGTGGCGGGCCAACCGGCCGAGCACCTCCGGCTCCCACATCCAATTCTCCATGATCTGCGATGGCGCCTCGACGAAATCCCACTCGGTGTCATAGCCGGCAAAGCGGGGATGGTCTACCTCGGTCAGGCAGAAGTGGAGGACGTGGCCGAACTCGTGAAACAGCGTCAGCGCCTCGTCGTGCTTGAGCAGCGAGGGGCTGTCCGGCCCTGGCTTGGTGAAGTTGGCAACGACCGCCGCTACCGGTGGCCGCACCGAACCATCCTGGCGAAGAACCCGCCCCATGATGTCGAAACAGGCGGCGTGGCCATACTTTCCCTCCCTCGGGAAGAGATCGAAGTAGAAGTAGGCGATCGGCTCATCACCGCCTGCGTTGTAGATCTGGTACAGCCCCACGTCCTCGTGCCAGGCCATGGCGTTTTCCAACTTCCGATACTCGACGCCAAACACCTCACCGGTGATCTCGAACATGCCGTCGATGACGCCATCGAGGGGGAAGTAATCGGCGACCTCGTTCTGGTCGATGCCGTAGTCACGTTTGCGCTGCTCGGTGTGGTAGTAAGCCCAGTCCCACGCCTGGATCGGCGCCTCGCCAACGTCGTCGGCGGCGAGGTCTTGGAGTATCGCTAGCTCGCCGTTGCCCCGTACGGTGAGGCCGGGGACGATGGAGTCGTAGAGATCGTCCACCGACGGGGGATCGGCCATCTTCACCTCCATCGAGTACTCCGTCCAAGTGTTGTAGCCGAGAAGCAGCGCGATCTGGCGTCGGAGCTCGATCGCCTCCTCGAGCAACGGCATGTTCGCCTCCACAGCCCGATTCCAAAACTTGAACTGGAGCCGCTGCCTCAGGTCGCGCCGCTCGGCTTCCTCGACGAACGGGATGTAGTCGGGATAGGCCATCGACACCCGATAGGTGTCAGGCTCGGATCCGGGAGCGAGCCGCTCGATGTACGACTCGGGGAGGCCGGCGAGATCCTCGAGTGTCATGTCGATGCCATCGTCCCATTCGTCCAGGTTGCTGCGATAGGCAACCTGGACCTCGATCAACCTCTGCCTCAGCTTGCGGAGCTCGTCACGATCCGCCCCGCCGAGGTCATGGCCGGCTCGCCGCAGATCCCGGAGCCAGAATTCGAGGTTCCTGGCTTGGAGCCCGTCGAGATTGGCTGCGTCCACGGTTTCCGCATACCCCTTGATCGCGGCTGCGACATCGGGCCGCATCACCAGGTCGTTCCCCCACTTCGCCATCGTTTCTTCTGCGGCGACGGCCGCCTTTCGAACCTCGGCGTTGGGGTGGACCCGCGCCATGAAAACACCCCGACCATCGGCGTCGTTCATGATGACGGTGAGGTCGTCGAGCGGCTGCATCGTGTTGGCATAGGTCCGGTCGTTTCGGTCGCCGACGAGCGCGGCCACCAGCCGATCGGATTGCTCGATGGCGGCGTCGGTGATCTCGGTGACGTCGGCCGGCGTGACCGTTGTGTAGTCGGGGAGAAGATCGCTTGCCGACATGTGGCGAGAGGCTACTCGCCGTCAGAGGCTCTGCGGAAAGGCCGCGATCTGGTTGGTATCGAAGGGCTTCGGCAGAGCCGTGGCCCGAGCGGCCCGCAGCCAAGAGCGGGAAAGCGGAAGTCACTTCTGTCCGACCGACAGGTCATCTTTCCATCGAGCTTTGGGTCGGACTGTTTGCCGGAGACAGATGGACGAGGAGCGGCCGGTGGTCGACCCCCAGATCCGGGCCAACCTTGCGCAGGGTTACCGTAACCGGGCCCCTGTACAGCACGTGGTCGACAGGAATCCCGGCGTACTGAGCGATCAATGGCCAATCCAAAACGACGTAGGTGGCGGTATACCCGTAGCCGTCCTCTGAGTTGGTCAGGCCGTTGGCGAGGGTCTTGAACGCATGCGACCAACGGGATGTTTCGAGGTTCCCCAGGATGACCACCGGGCCTTGCATCTTGCGGACGTTGGCACTGATGGTGTCAAATCGCCTGACGCGGTCGTCGGCCGCCAAGGCGCTGACCGGCCGGTCGACGCTGAGGGCGAGGATGGTCAGCCGTTGGTCGCCGACCGTTGTGGTGATCACAGCATCGACGCCTTCGAACCCGACCGGGTCTTCTGCCACCGTAACTGGGAAGCCGTTGCGGGCCAGCACGAGTATCCCTCCGCTCAGACCGGGATCATTGACGACGCGGTACGGCAGGTTGAGCTTGTCGATCACCTTTGACCACGTGCCGTCAGCGCGGACGAGCACGACGATGTCAGCCTCGACGGTATTTACCCAGTCCAGCACCGCGGGTCGGGCGTCGGGCGCCTTACCGACGTCGAGCGATACGATGCGAATCCGTTCGTCCGAGTTCGGGTGCGGCTGTTCCTCGAGGTACATGGGAGCGATCAGCGCCACGTTGAGGATGGCGGCGGCCACGAAGATGGCAGCAGACACGCGCGCATATCCGAAGCCGGTCACGACCGCGGCGGCGACGAGGATCACGGTGAGCGGGAGGCGCCAATCTGCGAGCACGTCGAGCGGCCACCAGGTCGCTCCGAGCAGGCCGAGCACGGTGGCCAGGGTGGCGGTCCACCCGGCAAGGAACATGATGAACCCGAACGTCCGCGTAAGTGAACCGGTCGCCATGCTCGTGGTGCTGTGGGTCGTTGGAGGCATCAGTCACCGAGGGCGTAGAAGAAGCCGTCGCGCGACCCGACATACATGCGACCATTCCAGATGGCGGGTGTCGACTCGACACAGGATCCCGCCCCGACCTGTTGGTCCCACAGCTTGCTCGGTGATCGCGGGTCGCTGAGGTCGTAGGCACGAAGGCCCGCCTGCTCGGTGAGACAATCGATGCCGACCACCAGTGCATCTCCGGCGATCACCGGAGATGACCAGGCATTGCCACCGATGAAGTCCTGCCAGATCGTCTCGCCGGTGTCGGTGTCGATGGCCAAGAGGTCGCCCGCATCGGTGGCGACGAACAGCAGGCCGGCGTCAGCATGGAGCGCCGGCGTAGCCCAGGCCCCGGCGTCCTGGCCTCTTGCTGCAGAGATATGTGCAGACCACACGATCGGATCATCGGGTTTGTTTGGGTCGAGCTTGACCAGATCTCCTACCTCGCGGACCCGCCGGGCGGCCGTATTCGACGTTTTTGCCGTGTCGCCGTGGGACACAACGTAGAGGAACCCTTGGGCGTCGATGCTCATCGTGGCGTCTGTGTCGTCGCCGTTCCAGAAGTCGAAGACGATCCTGCAGTCGCCCGCCTCTATGTTGGCCAAATCGACCCCTACGACCCGCCCTGCAGAGGTGGCAAAGAAGGCCGTCTGGTCGAACACCACCGTGGAGTTCTCCACCGAGTGCTGCCTACCGAAGGTCTCTTGCAGCTCGGGTGTCCATGCCGGTATCTCGCACACCACCCGGGGGTCGACGGTGACGTTGCCGTCCTCGTCATATCCGCGGTTGAGCTTGACGGCGAACCACCACGAGTTCTCGCCGCCCACGTACAGCATGTCGTCGATTACGACCGGATTCGAATCCCAATCGTCGTTCCACATCCCGTCGACCGAATTGGCGTGCAGCGACCACACCTCGCGTGGTTCGTCGCCATCCAGGGCGAGGATACGGAACCGCGGGTCGCGCGACCCGGCGTAGAGAAGGGGATAGCCATCGGGATCGAGGGTCACCGACCCCTTGATGATGTCTCCCATCGCGAAATCCGGCCGAGTGCGCTCCCCGGTGTCGGCATCGAGGAAGTGAATGTTCTTGTCGTAGGCCCCGAAGATGACCTCGGTGACGCCATCGTCTCGCTCCCATACCACCGGCTGGCCCGTCCACCCGCTTCCGCACCAGGTCTTCGGGTTCGGTCCTTCGGGGGACTGGCCACACATCGGATCCCGCGGGAACCGCCACAGGACCGAGGGGACGGTCAGCGGGATCGGTCCGGTGCCGAACCAGGTGCGGGTGGGGTTCCCGCGAAACATGGTGAGCCCGATCGTCGACCCCCACGGCTGCCCGACACTCTCCGGTGGCACGACCCCCTCCGCACGATCCGGGGCGGTCGTGCCTTGTGGAACGGTGGTCTCGGGAGCGGTGCTCGCAGTTGTGGTCGGATCGAGCCCGGGAAGCGTGGTAACCGTCTGGAAAGTGGACGTCGGGGCGTCGGGGTCGACGGGGACGACGTCGGCGCCGGCGACGCAAGCGCTGGCGATCATCGCCACGGCGGCAACGAGCACGGTCAGGCGGGGCATGGCGACGGAGTGTAGGAACCGCCGGTTTTTCCTCCGGGTATCTGTCGACACCGAGAGGTGGACGATGAGCCCAAAGCGCGACGAGTGGATCGTTGCTGGCCTGCTGGCTCGGAAGCGATCCGTGGCCTTATCCTGCAATCGTGGCTTCGTTCCCGATCCCGGCGCGTTTCGACCCGTTGCGGTCGCCGCTCAACCGTATTCGCGCGGCCGATCCGCTGCTGATGGCGGCGGCCATCGCCTACAACTTCTTCTTTGCCCTCGTCCCGCTCGCCATTGCTGCGGTTGCCGCGGTGTCGTCGGTGGGGCGAACCGAAGAAGGCCTTGCCAACATCGAGGAGCTTCTCAACGAGGCCTTCCCTGAGGAGGTCGCCGTCTTCGTCATCTCGCTGATCGAGGAAGCCGAGGGTATTGTCGGCGACTCGCAGGGGCCCTTGGTCGTCATTGCGCTCTTGGTCGCCCTGTACTCGGGCTCTCGCGGCATCTATGCGGTCCAGAAGGCACTCCGCCAGATACAGCGAGTGGGCGAGGAGCGCCCCTGGTGGAAGGTTCGCGGCCTCGGCATCTTGTTCACCTTCGGAGCCGGCGTCGCGCTCGTTGGCGGCTACTTCGTCGTCCTGTTTGGCGGGGCCCTCATGGAGGCGTTGACGCAGGTGGGGCTCAATGTGGGTTCGATCACCGGGCTGACGGTTGGCGTGCTCTTCGCCTGGGTGGTGCTCCTGCTCCTCTCCATCTACCGCTGGGGCCCGCCGCTCCCCATCGACCGACCCCTCCTCGCCGCATTGTTGGCGACCAGCATCATCGCCCTGATGACCTGGGCGGCGGCATATTTCGTTCCAAGCTTTGGTGGCACAACGCTGGCGGCCTTGGGTGCCGTCGGCATCGTCCTGCTGTGGTTGTTCTCACTTGGGTACGTCGTCATCGTGGTCCCGGCTTTGACCAAGCCTGCCGAGCTCGTCATTCGAGGCAACGCGGAGTGACCGAGCCCGATCGGAGAGCCGAACTCGGTGCCGGTCTCCGGCTCATGGCGAGGACCCTTCGTCAGTATCCGGCGACGGCTGCTGTCGCCATCGCCGGTGCCCTCATTTGGATGGCGTCTGTGGTTGCCATTCCGTATGTGATAGGCCTGATCATCGACGACGCCATCCTGGGCGACGACCGAACGATCCTGGTTGCTCTCGTCGGGGTGCTGCTCGTCATCGGTGTCATCCAGGCGATCGGGATCGGTGTCCGGCGCTACAACGGCTTCAAGCTCTCCTACCGAGTAGAGGCCGACCTCCGCAACCGGATGTTCACTCATATTCAGCGGCTCGCCTTCTCCTTCCACGACGAGACGCCAACAGGACAGCTCATGTCGCGAGCCTCGTCAGATCTGTCCCAGGTTCGTTTGATCTTCGCCTTGATGCCGATCGTCCTGGCCAACATCGTCATGTTCCTGGTTGTGATAATCGTGCTCGTCGTCATCGATCCCGTCCTGGGTGCGGTGGCGTCGCTCACGGTGCCGGCTCTGGCCCTCACCTCAAACCGCTACGCAGGGAAGGTGATGGATCTGTCCTTCCGCATCCAGGAGCGCCTCGCAGATCTCACCCAGGTGGTCGAAGAGTCGGTGGCCGGCATCGAGGTGGTCAAGGCGTATGGACAGGAGGCGCGTCTGGAGAGGAGCCTCCGCGAAACGGCAGTCGGGATCTACGACAACACGATCACGGTGGCTCGTCACCGGGCGGCATTTGCTCCTCTGTTTGAGCTCATCCCCGCCTTCGGCACGGTCGCCGTGCTCTGGCTCGGAGGGTTCCGGGTCATCGACGGCGAACTATCCCCCGGTGAGTTCGTCGCCTTCACTCAATACCTGGCGATGCTCGTGCTGCCGCTGATGATCACCGGCTGGTTCTTTGCCAATCTTCCCAGGGCGGCGGCCGCTGGTGCCCGAATCGTAGAGCTTCTCGCCGAGGCTCCTGAGATCGACGACCCGGCGCGTCCCATTGCGTTGCCGAACGGACCAGGCGAGGTGCGGTTCGAGGGGGTTTGGTTCTCCTACCCGAATGGAGAGCCGGTGCTGCGTGGGATGGACCTCGTCGTTCCCGGCGGAACCACCATGGCGATCGTCGGAGCAACCGGATCGGGCAAGTCGACGATCGCCGAGTTGGTACCGCGGTTCTATGACGTCGATTCGGGTTCGATCACGATCGACGGCGTCGAGATACGCGACGTATCGCTCGACGAGCTGCGTGGAGAGGTCGCCGTCGTGTTCCAGGAGACCTTTCTCTTCTCGGCATCGATTCGCGACAATCTCAGGGTTGGGGATCCCAGCGCCGATGATCGAGCGATCCGAGCGGCGGCCCGCCTTGCCCAGGCGCACGACTTCATCAGCGCTCTGCCCGAGGGCTACGACACCGTGATCGGTGAGCGCGGGGCGACCCTTTCGGGCGGTCAGCGGCAGCGGGTGGCGTTGGCGAGAAGCGTGCTGCGTGATCCGGGGGTGTTCATACTCGACGACGCCACGTCATCCGTCGATGCCGTGGTCGAGGCGGATATCCAGGCGGCGATGCGGCGGGTGATGCAGGATCGCACGACGATCATCATCGCCCACCGAACGTCGACGCTTGCCCTTGCCGACCTGGTCGCCTTCCTCGAAGGCGGCGTGGTGGTCGCGGTGGGAACCCACGAGGAGCTCCTGGAGTCGGTTCCGCGATACGCCAAGGTGCTTGCATCAGGCGAGCCGGCCGGAGCCGAGGTGCCGGCATGATGTACGTTCAGCACGCCGGCGACTACGACATCGAAGACCGGGGCAAGCTGCTGGTGCGAGCGGCGAGGCTCGGCCGACCGCTGTGGCCCCCTGCCATCGGAGCGCTCATCGTTGCCGGCCTGGCCACACTGGCACGGCTCGCTGGGCCGCTCGCGGTTCGTGCCGGTATCGATCAGGGCATCACGGACGGCGACAAGCGGGTGGTGACGGTGGCGGCGCTGGTCTATCTCGGCCTGCTCGCGATTTATTACGCGCTGGCCGTCATCTCGCGCTACGGCATCTCCTGGGTCGGGGAGCAATACCTGCTGCGGCTGCGTCAGATCCTCTTCGGCCACATCGTCAAGATGGACATGGGTTTTTTCTCCCGTTCCAAGAGCGGCGTTCTCGTTGCCCGCATGACGTCGGACATCGAGTCGCTCCAGGAGTTTGCCGGTGATGGAGCTGTCATGGCACTGACCAACGTGCTCACCGTGGTCGGTGTAGCGTTTGCGATGCTGTTCATCGACTGGCAAATGGCCGTCGCCGTGTACGTCATCATCGCGGTGCTCATCGTGGTCACCGTCATCTTCCAGCGGTACGCCTCCCGCGCCTACAGCGAGGTTCGCGAGCGGATCGGAGCCGTGCTGTCGGGCCTCCAGGAGGGCATCGCAGGCGTCAGGGTGGTCCAAGCGTTCGCCCAGGAGAGGGTCCAGGCCTCGTCATTCGGCCGGGTCAACGAGGCCTACTACGAGGCAAACATGTTGGCGGCGCGGGCCATCTCGTGGTACTTCCCGATCATTGCTTTTCTCCGCGTGACTGCGATCGTTTCCGTGCTTGTCATCGGCGGGCTGAGGGTGCTCGACGGGACCCTGTCCTTCGGCACCGTGGTGGCATTCCTGCTCTACCTCGACTGGTTCTTTCAACCGTTGATCAACCTGGCCAACGTGTACAACCTGCTCCAGTCGGCCATGGCCGCGCTGGCGAAGCTGTTCGGCATGCTCGATGAGGAGCCGGCGGTGAAGGAACGGCCAGGCGCCTACGACCTGGAGAAGCCGGTGCGGGGTGCTATCAGCTTCCGGGACGTCACCTTCGGCTACGACCGCGATCGACCGGTCATTCACGACATCGACCTCGAGGTTCCGGCCGGTCAGCGGCTCGCCATTGTCGGTGAAACGGGGGGAGGGAAGACGACGATCGCCAGGCTCGGCTTGCGTTTCTACGACCCCGACACCGGATCGGTCAGCCTCGATGGCAACGACTTGAGAGACCTCACCGACGCGTCGCGGGTTGACGCGATTTCACTCATTCCCCAAGACCCGTTCCTCTTCGCAGGGACTCTGGGGGACAACATCGCCTTCGGCGCACCCGATGCAACCACCGATGACGTGTGGAACGTGCTGAGGGCGATGGGTATCGACGACTGGGTTCGGGCCTTGCCGGAGGGTTTGGACACCGAGGTTCGAGAGCGCGGAGGCCGGTTCTCCGCCGGAGAGCGGCAGCTGGTGGCGTTGGCTCGTGCCTTCCTGGCCGAGCCGTCGGTGATCGTGCTCGACGAGGCAACGTCGAACCTCGACCCGGAGACCGAGCTGGAGGTTGAAGGGGCGCTGCGGGTGCTGCTCTCTGGGCGGACTGCCATCGTCATCGCCCACCGGCTGCGGTCAGCGGAGCGGGCTGATCGCGTGATCATGATCGACGACGGTCGGATCATCGCCGACGGGTCGCATGAGACTCTGGTCGAAACGAGCCCCGAGTATCGACGCCTGGTCGAGGTGTGGGAGCGAGGGGTGGCGTGAGCAAGTCGCAAGTCGCAGGCAGAGAGTACCAAGTACCGGCCGGGCCTAGCCTGGCCGCATGACCGAGGCATCCTCAGAGCGCATCCGGGTCCGCCGCCTCGAAGAGCGCGGAGCGTACGACCGGGAGTCCCTGGACGAGGTCCTCGACGAGGCACTGATCTGCCACGTCGGCTTCATCACCGATGGAGACCCGTATGTGATCCCGACCATTCATGCCAGGGACGGAGACACAATCTATTTTCACGGATCTGCGGCGAGCCGCATGCTCCGTCTGATGAAGAATGGCGCCGAGGTCTGCGTCACGACGACGATCGTCGACGGGATCGTCGCCGCTCGCTCGGCGTTCCATCACTCGATGAACTACCGATCGGCGGTTGTTCTTGGCACGGCTCGGCTCGTCGATGACGACGAGGAGCGGCTGCGGGCGATGGAGATGATCACCGAGCACGTGCTTCCAGGGAGATGGTCCGAGGCGCGACACCCCTCGGATGTGGAGAGCAAGGGCACCTTGATCCTTGCCCTCGCCATCGAAGAGTTCTCGGTGAAGACTCGCTCCGGACCACCAGCCGATGACGAGGCGGACTACGCGCTCCCGATCTGGGCGGGTGTCATCCCGCTGACGACGGCATCAGGCGAACCCGAGCCAGATCCGCGGCTCGCTGACGGAATCGAAGTAGCGCCGTCCGTCGTCCGCTTCGCCGAGAGTTAGGTTGGAGAGTCCTGCGTCTTGCGACTTGCGACTATCCGTCTCTCCACGCGATCCATTTCGCCACCGGTGACAGGTCGAGATCAGGCCCGCTGATTCCGATCGTGATCTCGTTCGCCCCGAGCGCCACGTACTCGTCGCCGAGGTGAACCGAGCCGGCGCTCACTCCGATCGAACGGTCGACATCGGCCGGATCGCGACCCACCTTCTCGCACCACTTGTCGAGCACCTTCGTTTTTTGAGCGAACGTCTCCGTGCTACCGAACCAGTGCCAGATGTCCGCCTGTTCGGCCACGATTCGCAGCGTCACCTTCTCCCCCCCACCGCCGATCAGGATTGGGATGTCCCTGATGGGAGGTGGATCGAGCTTGACGAGGCGGTCCTTGATCACGGGCAGAGCGGCGTCGAGATCGCGGAGTCGGCCGCCAGCGGTGCCGAACTCATAGCCGTACTCGTCGTAGTCCTTTTGAAACCAGCCTGAGCCGATGCCGAGGATGAGGCGGCCCCCTGAGATGTTGTCGACGGTGCGGGCCATGTCGGCGAGCAGATTGGGGTTGCGGTAGGAGTTGCACGTCACCAGGGCACCGAACTGGATGCGCTCGGTCTGCTCCGCCCAGGCGCCGAGCATCGTCCAGCACTCGTAGTGCTTGCCGACGTTTGGATCGGGGTCGCCACCGTCGAGGGGAAAGAAGTGGTCCCAGTTGTAGACGACGTCGGCGCCCATCTCCTCGGCGCGCAATACGGTGTCCCGGATCTGTCTGTAGTCGGCGTGCTGCGGGTGGATTTGAACGGCGATGCGGGTCATGGTGCTCCTTGGCTTGCCGGCCTGGGACCATACCCGCTCGCCTGAGGTCGTTTGACGGCCCGGTAGGCTCCGCTGCCATGTCGATCACCACACGACCGATCACCAAGGACGAGATAGAGCGGTTCCGAGAGCGGGTCTACCGTGGTTTTGGCGACGAGCTTGGAGAAGAGGACCGCGACCCCAAACGATTCTTGGCCTTGATGCCCCTCGATCTCACGGTTGCCGCCTTCGACGGCGACGAGATGGTGGGAACCCTGGCTGCGTGTGACTTCGACGTGACCGTTCCCGGCGGAGCCCCCGTTGCCATGACGGGAACCACGGTGGTCACCGTGCAGCCCACCCATCGTCGCCAAGGAGTCCTCACCGCGATGATGCAGGACCATCTTGATGCCGTTGCGCAGCGCGGTGACTCATTGGCGGGGCTGTGGGCCTCGGAGACCGGCATATACGGCCGGTTCGGTTTTGGTCACGCAACCAGCAAGGACGACGTAGAGGCACCGACGCTGGCCGTGACGATCAGCACCGACGCGGAGGGTACGGTCCGTTTGATCGAGCCCGATGGCGTCGTCGAGTTGTTGGCGCCGATCTACGACGCGGCGCGCCGGAGCACGCCTGGCATGCTTTCACGCAGCCAAGAGTGGTGGGCTCACTCGGTCGTCCACGATCCTCCCCACCGGCGAGACCGAGACCAAATTTCGGCGAAGCGGTTCGTGGTCTACCAGGCGGATGGCTCTGCGGAGGGTTACGCCATCTATGCGCAGAAATCGGACTGGAGCGGGGAGGTCCCACTGGGCCAGGTGAGGGTGATCGAGGTCATCTCCACTACCGACCGTGCTCACACCGGCCTGTGGCAGTACCTGGCCAACATCGACCTGTTCCCGCGGATCCGGTGGTGGAACATGCCGGTGGACGACCCGCTGTGGTGGAAGGTTGCTGAGCCCCGCCGTCTCGTACGCAAACGCGGCGATGCGCTCTGGGTACGCATCATGGACGTACCAGCAGCCCTCGAGGCCCGCAGCTACGAAACCGACGGCTCGATACGCATCGCTGTCGAGGATGCGTTCCGGCCAGAGACCTCTGGTGTCTACGAGCTGGCGGTTTCGAATGGCGTGGGGAAGTGCGTGGCTGTAGATGCCAACGCCGACGTCAGCCTCGGTGTCGATGCCCTTGGTGCGCTCTACCTCGGGGGAAGCAGCGCGGTGTCGATGGCCGCCGCCGCCAAGATCGATGGTGCCGCCGATCGGGTTTCTCTGCTGCACAGGCTGTTCCGGACCGACGTCGCGCCGTGGTGCGAGGAAGTCTTCTGAAGCGCGAGCCTTCGGCTCGAGCGTATTACGTACAACGTATTACGACCACCGATCACTAGGGATTCGTGATACGTAATACGCGGTACGTCCCTGGTGTGCGAAAACCGGAACGAATCCGACCAGGCCGACGTTGGCACTAATACAGGCGACCCGTTGGGGCGGATACCGGTCTTCCCGACTCCCACTCGTTCCCCGCTCCGGCGGTGTCGCCCATCGGAAACTTCCGGGTCCGCGAGCAATTTCGCTGTGTGGCCGCCGGCTGTCGTATAATGACACTATCTTCATAGTGGAAATCAGCTTCATAGTGGAAATCAGGTGAGAACCCGTGACGACCGTTGACATCGACATCGGTGCCTACTCGCTCGGCTGGTCCGACGAGGAGGACTACGTCTACAAGCCCGAAAAGGGCCTGAACGAGCAGATCATCCGCGACATGTCGCGCATGAAGGAGGAGCCGGAGTGGATGCTCGAGTTCCGGCTCAAGTCGTATCAGCGTTTCCTGCGCAAACCCGTTCCCATGTGGCCGGGCGACGGGAAGCTGAAGAACATCGACTTCGACAACATTTACTACTACATCAAGCCGACCGAGGGTCAGGTTGAGGACTGGGACATGGTCCCGGAGTCGATCAAGGAGACCTACGAGAAGCTGGGCATCCCCGAGGCTGAGCGCAAGTATCTTGCCGGGGTCAGCGCCCAGTACGAGAGCGAGGTCGTCTACCACCGCAACCGCGAGGACCTCGAGGAGATGGGGGTGATCTTCACCGACATGGACACCGCCATCCGCGAGCATTCCGAGCTGGTTCGGGAGTATTTCGCGACGATCATCCCTCCCAACGACAACAAGTTCGCCGCCCTCAACTCGGCGGTGTGGTCTGGTGGGTCGTTCATCTACGTGCCGCCCGGTGTCCACGTCGACGAGCCGCTCCAGGCCTACTTCAGGATCAACGCCGAGAACATGGGGCAGTTCGAGCGGACGCTGATCATCATCGACGAGGGCGCCTATGTGCATTACGTCGAAGGGTGCTCGGCGCCGGTGTACTCGACCGACTCGCTGCACTGTGCAGTGGTCGAGATCATTGTCAAGGAGAACGGCCGGTGCCGCTACACCACGATCCAGAACTGGTCGAACAACGTGTACAACCTGGTCACCAAGCGTGCCGTTGCCTATCGCAACGCCACCATGGAGTGGGTCGACGGCAACCTGGGAAGCGGGCTCACCTCCAAGTACCCCGCGGTGTGGCTGATGGAGGAGGGTGCCCACGGAGAGGTGCTCTCCATCGCCTTTGCCAACACCGGCCAGCATCAGGACGCCGGAGCCAAGATGGTCCACGTCGCCCCGAACACGACCTCGCTGATCGTCTCCAAGTCGGTGTCCAAGGGCGGGGGCCGTGCCGGGTACCGGGGCCTGGTGCGGGTCGAGCCTGGTGCGACGAATGTCAAGTCGTTCGTTCGCTGCGACGCGCTCATCCTCGATGAGGAGTCGCGTTCGGATACCTATCCGTACATGGAGATCGAAGAGTCCAACGTCGACATCGGTCACGAGGCCACGGTTTCCAAGATCGGCGAGGACCAGCTCTTCTACCTGAGGAGCCGCGGGCTCAGCGAAGAGCAGGCCACGGCCATGGTGGTGGCCGGGTTCATCGAACCCATCGTCAAAGAGCTCCCGATGGAGTACGCCGTCGAGCTCAACCGCCTCATCGAGCTGGCGATGGAGGGCTCGGTCGGATAGAGAGTCACAGGTCACAAGACTCAAGACCCAAGACTTGCGACTTGGCGAGCTGCCGGTATTGAGGACCGGTACGCTGCCACTCAATGCGGATTCTTGTCGCCGACTGCACCGTCGACTATGAAGGGCGCCTGAACGCCCACCTTCCTCGGGCCCGTCGCCTCATCGTCGTCAAGGCCGATGGCACCGTGCTCGTCCATGCCGACACCAGCGGCAAGCCGCTCAACTGGATGACGACGCCAAACCACCTCATTGAAGAGGAGGGCCGCTGGCTGATCACCAACGGCAAGGGCGAGCGGCTCACCCTCGATCTCCACGAGGTGCACTTCGACACCCAGATCGACCTCGGTGAGGACCCCGGTTTGCAGAAGGACGCCGTCGAGCTCGAGCTGCAGCGGTTGCTCGCCGAGCACCTCGACGCGCTGGAGGAGGGGATGACCCTCATCCGGCGCGAGTACCCGACCCCGGTCGGTCCGGTGGACTTGCTGTGCCGAGACGCCGGCGGCGGCACGGTCGCCGTCGAGGTGAAGCGCCGCGGCGAGATCGACGGGGTCGAGCAGCTGACCCGGTATCTCGAGTTTCTCAATCGAGATCACCGGTTGGCTCCTGTTCGCGGGCTGCTTGTCGCCCAGATCGTAAAGCCGCAGGCCCGAACCCTGGCCGAAGACCGCGGCATCGGTTGGCGCGAAGTCGACTACGAAGAGTTAGCCGGCGCCGAGAGCGATGTGCTCCGCCTTTTCTAGGCGGCGCATTACGTATTACGTAGTCCGTATTACGAATCCCTAGCGATTGACGTGGTCGTGATACGTGGTACGTAATACATCGTTGTTGTGGGCCGCAGGCCTACAACAACGATCTCAGATCCTGCACCGCTCCGGGATCTCGCAGCTTGTTCAGGGCCGTGGTCTCGATCTGTCGCACTCTTTCCCTGGTGACGCCGAGCGCCGTCCCGACGTCGGACAGGGTCCGCGGGCGGCCGCCGCCGATCCCGTAGCGCATCATGAGAACCTTGCCCTCGCGCTCGTCGAGCGTGGCGAGGGCCCTCGCCACCTCTTCGCACCGAACGGTTTCGGCGGCAGCGTTGAACGGGTCAGGGGCGCGCTCGTCCTCCACAAAGTCGCCAAGCTGGGCGTCGCCTTCCTTGCTCACCGGCCGGTCGAGCGACACCGTCTCGCCGGGAGCGGTCTTGGCGATGATCACCTGCTCTTCGTCGAGGCCGCTTGCCACCGCGATCTCCTTGACGGTCGGCCGCCGCCGATAACGTTCTTGGAGCGTAAGGTCGGTCTCCGAGACGGTGCGCACGACGTCGATCATGTGTACCGGCAGCCGGATCGTTCTGCCCTGGTTCCCGAGCCCCCTGGTAATCGACTGACGGATCCACCACGTGGCGTACGTCGAGAACTTGAATCCCTTGCGCCAATCGAACTTCTCCACCGCCCGGATCAACCCCAGGTTGCCCTCCTGGATCAGGTCGAGGAGGTCGAGGCCGCGACCTGTGTAGCGCTTGGCGATCGATACCACAAGACGCAGATTCGACCGGATAAACGTTGCCTTCGCTTCGTCGCCCTCGTGAATCGCAACGTAGAGAGAGGCGCGTTCGGCGGCGTCGATGCCGACCCCCTCGTCTAGGCACTGCTGTGCCCGGCGGCCTGCTTCCATTGCACGGGCGAGGTGTACTTCCTCGTCCGCATCAAGCAGGCTGTGACTCGATACCTCGCCCAGATAGCGGCCGACCGCATCGCCGGCAGCACGAGCAGCGTCCATCGCCCCGCCCTTCCGGTATGGCCGCACGAACCTATCACGCAGGTACGCATCCGGCAATAGGTCGGTACCCTGAACAGGGTCTCGATGCAAGCCATTGCCTACCGCCCCATCACTGTTGCTCTCAGTATCGCGTTCGCCTTGGTCGCCACGTCGTGCACCGGACCAGCGCCACTCGACGTGTCTGGTGTCAGGCCGCCGGAGATGGGTCCGCCGACGATCGAGGTCGTCGTGCTCGCCGGCGACGACCTGTCCGAGATCGCTGCTGCGGTGACGGTAGACGAGGTTCTGCTTCGCCCGGGAAGCACGCCGACGAAGCGATCCTTCATATGGCCGGGCACGGAGGTCAGCGTGGCCGTGTCCAACCCCGGATTCGTGCCGTGGACCTCCACCTACGAAGAGCCGCCGGCGGGAGAGCGGATCGAGGTGCGGCTCGAGCCGGTCATTCTCCGGGGCCGGGTCACGACCAACATTGGGTTGCCGCTGCCGGGAACCAGGGTGCGACTCGGGGCCGGCGTCGACGTGACCAACGACGACGGGCTGTTCGAAATCGGCCGGGCGGTTCCCGGCGACCTGGAACTGGAGCGACCTGCCTGGAACGATCGCGTGATCGCCTGGGACGGCGCGACAGACGAGATCGACATCGCCATGGATCCGATCGACGTTATCGGCGTTCGCGTAGGGGGGAGAGCACCCGGCGACCCCGGGCACTGGGCAGAGCTGCTGGCGATGGCGAACAACACCGGAGTCAACGCCTTCGTCGTCGACATAAAGGACGAGTTCGGGACCGTGTTCTACGACACCTCGGTCGCCGAGGCGCATGCGATCGGGGCCGTCACTCAGCTCTACGACCTGGCCGAGTTGGTCCAGGATATGGATGAGGCCGGCCTGTACAAGATCGCCAGGATCGTCGCCTTCCAGGACACGCCGATGGCAGAAGCCAACCCCGATCATGCCGTGCTCAACGAGGAGACCGGAGAGGTGTGGCGTTCCAGGGCGGACGAGGCCTGGATGGACCCCTCCGATCCGGTCTCCTATGAGTACCCGATCGCGCTCGCCGAAGAGGCGTGTCGAGGGGGATTCGACGAGGTCCAGTTCGACTTTGCGTCGTTCCCGTTCGGCGGAGACCTATCGGTTGCCGTCTTCGACGCCGAGTACAACGAGGAGAACCGGGTCGATTCGATCATCCAGTTCCTGAGGAGGGCGTACTCGGTGCTGAGCCCTCTCGGTTGTGCGGTAGGGGCCAGCGTGCTCGGCATCACCCTCGAGTCGAGCACCGATGAAGGCGTAGGGCAGCGGCCGGGTCGGATGTCGCGGACCATCGACGTGCTCAGCCCGATGCTGTACTCGACGAACTACGGGTCGGGTTGGAAGGGGTTTGCCGACCCCGACGACCACGCCGTCGAGGTCGTCGATACTGCCTTGGCCAGCGGAGTGTCGAGGCTGGAGGGCTTCGCCTATCTCCGGCCGTGGTTGCAGACCTGGGCGATCAGCGTCGACGATATCGTTGCGGTGCAGCGCGCCGCCGCCACCAGGGACATGGGGTGGATGCTCTGGTCGAACAGCGCGTCGTATTCGACCGAAATCCTTCTCACAGCGGGCACCGATAGATGACCGGTCGTCTCGACAGAAGTGGAGCTATTTTCCCGCTCTTGGCTACGGCCTGCTCGGGCCACGGCTCCCCGAATGGCCCCGTCGACACAGACGGGATCGCGCACTATTTTGCGGAGCCTCTTGGCCAATGAGGGCCGCCGACACAGCCGATCGGTCGGCACCCGAATGAGCAGCGCCGAGGAGCTGGCTGAGCTCGCCGAGTCGATCGCCGGGTGTCGGCGCTGCCCACGCTTGGTGCAGTGGCGTGAACAGGTCGCCACCGAGAAGCGAGCGGCGTTCGCCGAAGAGGAGTACTGGGGTCGACCGCTGCCGGGATTCGGGGACCCTGCGGCTCGCGTAGTCGTTGTCGGGCTCGCTCCTGCCGCCCATGGCGCCAACCGAACCGGGCGCATGTTCACCGGCGATCGAAGCGGTGACTGGCTGTATCGGGCAATGTTTCGTGCCGGCCTCGCCAGTCAACCGACGTCGATTCGCATCGGCGACGGGCTGTCGCTGTCGGGGGCGTGGGTCACCGCTCCGGTGCGGTGCGCTCCGCCGGGAAACAAGCCGACGACCGAAGAGCGCGACAATTGCAGGTCCTGGTTCGATGCCGAGCTCGACCTGCTCGATCCCGCCGTTTTCGTTGCCCTCGGCGACTATGCCTATCGGTCGGTGTGGCGGTACCTGGCCGATCGTGGTTTGTCGATGCCGCGGCCACGCCCGGCATTCGCCCACGGGCGCGAGGTGAGGATTTCCGACGGCCTGGTTGTGATCGCTTCGTATCACCCGAGCCAACAGAACACTTTCACCGGGAGGCTCACCGAGGACATGCTCGATGCCGTTTTCTCGAGGGCGAGCGAGCTGGCCCAAGAGGCTCCGCCATAGGGCGCTATCAGGTGTCTGTCGGCGGGGCCATCTGCGGAGCCGTGGCCCGCCGCGGCGAGAGCGAGAAAATGGCTCAACTTGTGTCGAGACGACCGGTCACGTATCGGTGGGCGCTCTAAATGGCGACACGGCCGATGGTCATCGGGGCGAGTTTGTTCGCATCTCGTCCTGTCCGCCTCCAGGCCATCACGAGGTAGGGATAGGGATTCACCTTCTCCGTTCCGCGTTTGAGCTCGAAGTGGGTGTGCGGGGTGGTGTGCTCGGCGTTCCCCGAGTCGCCGACTCGACCGATCAACTGTCCCGCGTCGACATGATCACCGACGTCGAGCCCGGGGGCGAAGGCCGTTTCCTCCCCGCCCAGGCCGTCGTCGGCGCCGGGGGTGTCGTTGTTGAGGTGAAGGTATGAGCTGACCCAGCCCGCGCGATGCTGGATCTTGAGGTTGTACCCGGAAAGGCGGGACCATCCCATCGCGATCACCGTACCGGCCTGCACGGCGACGACCGGTGTGCCGCGGGGGCTGATGATGTCGATCCCCTGATGTCGGCGCCCACCCGGTCTTCGCTCCCCCCAGTTGTCGCGGATCGTGACCGCGCCGGAATCATGAGGAAACGCATCGATCACGAACTCAGCATCTGTCGCGCTTGCCGGTTCCGCCACCGACATCGGTACCGCCAGAAGAGCAAGGATGAGCGCGAGGGCGACGCGCAGAATTCTCTGCATGGAATTGGGATTGGCTCCTTGCCGCACCACCACCGGCCGGCATCGCTGGCTTGGGCAACCGTAGTTGAGGAGCAGAAATAGTGTCAGCCATGGGAGTAGTCGGTCGCGATTAGACGCACGACGATTCCTACCCTTTCGGTACGTTCCCGACCAGAGGATCCCGTGCCCAGCTTTGATCATGACGCCGTTAGTGCTGCCGGAGCCAACGACGCTCCGTGGCGCGCCGCAACCCGATCGGCCGCCCACGACGCCTACCTCGCTACGGCGATGCCGGACGAGTCCGAGGAGATATGGCGGTATATCGAGCTCGGCTTCGACCTCGATGACTACGGGCCCGCCCTCGAGCCTGGGGTACCACTCGATGGTGATCCGCTCCTCGAGGTGTCCCACCCGGCAGTGGCCGGCAGGCTCGTCGACGGCTACTGGGTCGGTGATGACGTCGAGGCGGCAGGGGTGACGGTCGGATCGCTGGATCGGTCCTCGAGCACCGAACCCGAACTGGTCGAGTCGGTGGTGACCGGCGCCGGCCTCGCCGACCGCCGGGACCGGTTCGCCCTGGCGGCGACGGCCTTCGGCGGTGACGGTGCCTTTGTTCACATCCCGAAAGGCACGGTGGCCCCGGGTGTGATTTATCTGGAGACTCAGGCCACCAAGCCGGGATCTACCTCATTTCCTCGGATCGTCATCGCCGTCGACGAGGGCGGTGAGGCATCGATCGTGGTCCATTTCCGATCTCGCCAAGAGGATGACCTGACCGTGGTTCCCCAGATCGTCGCCGCCCTCGGTGACAACGCCAACCTCTCCGTCACCGTGGTGCAGAACTGGGGGTACGCCACCCGAGCGCTCGGCAACACCAACGTGGTTGTCGGCCGCGACGCTGCCCTACGGTTCGCCGAGATTGGTCTTGGCGGCAAGCTGGCGCGACTGCATCTCGACGTTCGGTTGGAAGGGCGCGGCTCATCGGCAAACATCGTCGGCGCCTATTTCGGGGACAAGGAGCAGACCCTCGACTACCGCTACTTCATGCGCCACATCGGGACCAACACGCGCTCGGACATGTTCTTGAAGGGGGCGGTCGAGGACGAGGCGCGATCGGTGTTCACCGGGATGATCCGGATCGAGAACTCCGGCCAGAAGACCGAGGCGTTCCAGACCAATCGAAACCTCATCCTCTCCGATGGGGCGTCGGCACAGTCTGTTCCCAATCTCGAGATCCTCGCCAACGACGTACGGTGCGGTCACGGATCCACCCTCGGACCCCTGGATGCCGGCCAGCGCTACTACCTGATGAGCCGCGGTATTGGCGAACAGCAGGCCGACCGCCTTCAGGTTCATGGGTTCTTCGAGGAGGCGCTGCTCAAGCTCCCCCAACCCGAGATCGCCGGGCCGGTTCGGGAGTGGATCAGCAACAAGTTCGTGGCCGCTCAGGTCGCCGGCAGGGTGTGATGGAGGTCAAGATCGCCGCACTCGATGATCTCCCGGACGGCCGCGGGGTGAAGGTCGAGGTCGGTGAGGTTGAGATCGCCGTGTTCCGTATCGGAGACGAGGTCCGCGCCATCGGTGACCGGTGCAGCCACGCCAAGGCGTCGCTGTCCGAGGGAGAAATTTGGGACGGGGAGGTGGAGTGCCCTCGGCACGGATCGCCGTTCGATCTGGTGACCGGCGAACCACTCGGGCTGCCGGCGACGTCCCCGGTCCCGGTGTTTCCGGTCGAGGTGCGTGACGGCTATGTGTATCTGACGGTGGCGGAGGATTCGCCGTGACCGACAACGCACTCCAGATCGAAGGGCTCACTGCAGGCCTCGGCGACCATCAGATCCTCAAGGGGATCGATCTCACCGTGCCCTTCGGCGAGATACATGCCTTGATGGGACCGAACGGATCCGGGAAATCGACATTGGCGCACGTGCTCACCGGCCACGAGGACTACGAAGCCGCGGGTTCTGCGCTGGTCGACGGAGTTGACATCCTCGGCATGTCTGTCCACGAACGGGCGCGGTCCGGATTGTTTCACGCGTTCCAATACCCGGTTGCACTCCCCGGGATCTCGCTCGAGAAGCTGACCAACGAGATGGAGGACGCCTCCGAGGAGGGTGATGTCGAGACGCGAGCGATCGACGCCGCCGAGCGGATGCGGATGGAGCCTTTCCTGGATCGGTTCGTGAATGTCGGGCTCTCCGGCGGCGAGAAAAAGCGTTCGGAGATGTATCAGCTGGCCGTCGCCGCCCCGACGGTGGCGATTCTCGACGAGATCGACTCCGGCCTCGACGTGGATGCGGTTCGTGACGTGGCGGAGATGGTCGAGTCGATGCGCAACCGCCAGCGCGGCGTCCTCGTCATCACGCACTACAACAGGATCCTGCGTTACATGACCGTTGATCGGATCCACGTGCTTGTCGACGGCCGGATCGTCGAATCCGGCGGGCCTGAGGTGGCGGAGCGCCTAGAAGCAGAGGGCTACAAGACCCGGTAGTTGGTCCCCGGCCTCCGGCCTCCGGCTCGATTGGACCCCCTCGATTGATTTCAACCAGTGGCTCTGCAGTTCCTCAACTCGCGAAAAAATCGCTATCAGCAACGACAACTCTTTCCGATATCTAGAGAGCCATCCACCTTGTGAATCGAGTCATGACGGAGCGACATGTCAGACGATCTCACCCCTGGAAGCACGACGCTGCTGGTCGCCTTCCTCGCCGTGCTCGCAGTCATCGTGCTGTTCCTCATCGCCATGGCTTCGTCTTCGGATTCCCCAACTGCACCGCATCCGAGCTAGACGAACAACTCGGCCAGCGCGACCCCACCGACTTCTGAAGCCCTGACAACCGGGCTTCTTGGGGCCTGCGACTTGCGACTTGCGACTTGCGACTGTCCATAATCGGCCGATGACTTCGTCAGTCGGGCCCGCAGAGGGCATCGGCCCTCTCGCCGAGCTGATCCGAGGGTCCGAGCACATCCTGGTTTTCACCGGTGCCGGGATCTCGACGGCAAGCGGTATCCCCGACTTCCGCGGCCCTCAGGGGATCTGGAAAACAAGGACTCCGATCTTCTATCGGGCCTTCATGACCGATGCCGACGCCAGGGTCGCGTATTGGCAGCAGAAGGCGGAAGGGGCCGAGATTCTGGAAGCGGCCGCTCCCAACGCAAGTCACCGCGCCGTTGTCGAGCTGGAGCGTGCAGGAAAGGTGGAGCTGGTGGTGACCCAGAATATCGACGGGCTCCACAGCGAGGCCGGCACCACGTCCGACCTCCTGGTCGAGATCCACGGCACCGCCCGTGAGATCGAATGCCAGTCGTGCCACGAGCGCAGCGACCCCGGGGCTCATATGGCCCGGTTCGCCGAGACCGGCGAATCACCGATTTGTCACTGCGGCGGGTTTCTCAAGACGGCGACGATCTCCTTCGGGCAGCAGCTCAGGGCTATCGACGTCGCCAGAGCGTTCGACGCGGCAAAACAGGCCGATCTCGTGATCTCCCTCGGGTCGACACTCTCGGTGACGCCGGCAGCGGACATACCGCTCGAGGCGGCGATGTCGGGTGCGCCCTATGTCGTCGTGAACCAGGGTCCCACCGAGCACGACGGCCTGCCGTTGGTGACGCTGCGCATCGAGGGCGACCTCGGCAGTGTGTTCCCCCAAGCGGTGAAGGCGGCCCTGACGTGAGACGCAAGACGCAAGACGCGACCCTGTGAGTTGAGGCTTGAGACTTGAGACCTGTGACTTGCGACTCTGCCACGTCGTCGACGCGCCGGTAACCTCACAGAGACCTCTGAGGAAGGCAGACAATGCGTATCGAACGTGACTCCATGGGCGAGGTCGCAGTTCCCGACGACGCTTACTACGGCGCCAGTACGCAGCGGGCGGTTGAGAACTTCCCGATCTCCGACCTGCGGTTCGGCCGCCGCTTCGTGTGGGCGCTCGGGTTGATCAAGGCGTCGGCGGCTGAGATGAACGCCTCGCTCGGCGTCGTTGATGCCGAAGTGGCCGAAGCCATCGTCACCGCAGGCGAGGAGATGATGGCTGGCAAGTTCGACGACCAGTTCGTGGTCGATGTCTTCCAGACGGGTTCAGGAACCTCGACCAACATGAACGCCAACGAGGTGCTGGCCAACCGGGCTGCCGAGATCCTGGGTGACGACCTCGGGTCCGAGCTGGTGCACCCGAACGACCAGGTAAATGCCAGTCAGTCGTCCAACGATGTCATTCCTACCGCAATGCATGTGGCTGCGGTGGCCTCGATCGAGGAGGATCTGCTCCCGGCGCTACGCGATCTGCAGGAGGGCCTGGCGGCGAAGGCTGAGGAGTTCGACGACGTGCTCAAGTCGGGGCGTACCCACCTCCAGGACGCGACGCCGATCCGGCTCGGCCAGGAGTTCTCCGGGTACGCGGCGCAGATTGCCAAAGGTATCGGGCGAATCGCGGCAGCCGAGGCCGAGCTGCTCGAGCTGGCCCTCGGCGGAACCGCCGTTGGAACCGGCATCAACGCTCCCGAGGGATTCGCTGCCGGCACCATCGAGATCATGACCCGCCGCTCCGGATACGAGTTCCGCGAAGCGGGCAACCATTTCGAGGCCCAGGCAGCGAAGGATGCCTATGTCAACGCTTCCGGTGTCCTCAAGACGGTGGCGACGTCGCTGTTCAAGATCGCCAACGACCTGCGCTGGTTGTCATCCGGTCCCCGCAACGCCATCGGTGAGATCACACTGCCGTCGCTGCAGCCGGGGTCATCGATCATGCCTGGCAAGGTGAACCCAGTGATCCCTGAGGCGGTGATGATGATCGCGGCGCGGGTCTTCGGAAACGACGCCACGATCACCTGGGGCGCAGCCAACGGCAACTTCGAGCTCAACGTGATGATGCCGGTGATGGCGCACGCCATGCTGGAGTCGATCCAGATCCTTGCCAACGGGTCACGTGTGTTACAGGAAAAGACGGTCGATGGCATCGTGGCCAACGAGGAGCGGGCGGCGTTCCTGCTCGATCAGAACGCGATCATCGCCACTGCTCTGGTGCCACACATCGGCTACGACAAGGCGGCCGAGATCACCAAGAGGGCTTTTCAGGAAGGTCGAGGGGTCCGCGAGATCGCCCTGGAGATGGAGGTGCTACCTCCGGACGAGCTCGATGCCGCCCTCGACGTGCGCCCGATGACCGAAGGCGGCATCTAGGCAGCCGACGGCGCGCTATGCCCGCCGAATCGTTTCCCTCCTACCTTCACGGCCGATTTGCGGTAGCTTTCCGGGTCCCATTGTCTCCATCTGTGGACCCGTGCACGGCAGTGTCGACTGGCTCACACCGCTCGGGCGTATTCGATGACATGCTCGAGGCTCATGGCAGCGCCCTGCTCGACAAGACCGACAAACTCCGTGTGTCCGAGGGCGGCTTCCGTCCTGGTCCCTGCCTCCTCGAACCGCGTCCGATCGTGCTCGCTGAGCACGCCGCCCGCCGACTCCCGGATCGCCTCGGCGGCGCCGACCAGGGTGGCGGCTCGTTGATACTCGTTTGCCGCCGTCGCTAGCTCGGCACTTCGGCGGAGCACGGAGGCAAGGTTGACCTGGTTTCCCAGCAGCACGAAGCCGTCCAGACTCCTTTGGAGATGACCCTCGGCTGCAGCGTGGTCACCGGCGTCTGTGTCCAGCTCGCCGAGAATGAGGTGGCAGATGGCGATGCAGCTCTCGTCCCCGATTTGCTGGTACAGGGGGAGCGCTTCGTCGAGGATGGACCGTGCGAGCTCGGGACGGCCCGTTCGCGCCGCCACCATCGCCAGCCCGCGTTTGGCGTGGGGCAGCACCAGGTGATCCTCGTGATCCTCGATGCCCGCGACCAGCTCCAGGCTCCGCTCCAGAGCCTGCTGGGCCTCGTCGAGCTCATCGACTGCAACGAGGTTGAAGCCGAGAACGAAGGCGATCCAGGACGCCGCCCACCGGTCGCCGATGCGGGTGAAGGCGGCGACCGAGGCACGCTGGTAGTCGATCGTCTTCGCCGCATCCCCTGAAAGCTCGACGGTGCTACCCATCCAGCGCTGGGCGAACGCCTGTCCCCAGTCGTTTTCCAGCTCTCCGAACATCCGGATACTCGCCTCGAGCAGCTCGCCGGCGTCCGCGTCCCCCCGGTTCGCGTGGATGTCTCCGAGGAAGTGGGTGGCGTATGCGATATCCAACTCGTTCCCCACCTCGGAGAGCGTGTGGTACGCATCCTCCATCAGAGGTGTCATTTCCTCGAACCACCCCCAGATGAGCGCGACGCCGCCGGCCTTGTAGACTGCTCTGGCCCGCAGCAATGGGTCGGCTTGGCCTGCTTCGTCGTACACGCGGCGGAACAGCTGCAGCGGTCCCTGCCAATAGCCGTCGATGAACCAATACCAGCTCATCGCTGCGACCAGACGCAGAGCGAGATCGCTATCTTCGGTCTCGATCGCCCAGGTGATGGCCACGCGCACATTGTCGTTTTCGGCCTTGAGCCATTGGATCCAATCCGCCTGGTCTGGACCTCGCACTCCGACGTCGCCGGCCTCGGTCAAGGCGAGGAAGTATTCGGCATGGGCGGCTTGGGCGGATTGTTGGCCGCCGCTTTCGACCAGCTTGGCGAAGGCATATTGGCGCACGGTCTCCAGCAGCCGGTACCGATTGTGGCTGCCTTGGACGTTGACCTCGACGAGAGACCGGTCGGCGAGACTGCCGAGCAGGTCGACGGCATCGGCGCTGTCGCCGAACACGGCCTCTGCGGCTTCCAGCGTCCACCCGCTGAAGACCGACAGCCGACGGAGGGCGTCCCGTTCCGGCTCGCTGAGCAGCTCGTAGCTCCAGTCCATGGTGGCCTGGAGGGTCTCGTGGCGGGCCGGTGTTCCGGTCCGGCTCGACCTGAGCAGCGCGAATCGATCTTCGAGCCGCTCCAAGATCTGTTCGGGAGTGAGAACATTGACCCGCGAGGCTGCCAGTTCGATTGCCAGCGGCAGGCCGTCGAGGCGGCGTGTGATCTCGCTGACCGCAGCCGCGCTCCCGCCTTCCACCCAAAAGTCCGGTTTGATCTGGGTGGCGCGATCGAAGAACAGGTGAACCGCTTCCGAGTCATCGGCACCGCCTCCGGACCGGTCCTCGATACGCAGTGACGGCACGTGGAAGGTGGCGCCCGGAACGCCGAGGGCATCGCGACTGGTTGCCGCGATGTGTAATTGATCACTGCTCATCAGCAGAGTCTCAGCCAGCTCGGAGATGGCGGCGATCACATGCTCGCAGTTGTCCAACACCAGGAGCAGCTTCTTCTCCGCGAGGTAGTCGGCCAACAGTTCACTCATCGGGCGACCGCTCACCCCGCCGATGTCCCGGACACCCAACGGTTCGGCGACCAGCGTTGGGAGAAGCTCGGGTTGAGAAGTTGCGGCGAGATCGATCAGCCAAACGCCATCGGGGAAGTCGTTGAGGAGTCCGGCAGCGCATTGGATGGCGAGACGCGTCTTGCCAACGCCTCCGGGTCCCATGATGGTGACGAGGCGATTTCTCAAAACGAGTGAGGCGAGCTCCTGCATCTCGTCCTCCCTGCCGACGAAGCTCGTCAGCTGGCTCGGTAGGTTGTTCGGCGTGGCTTCCAGCGTGTGCAGTGGTGGGAACGCAGATTCGAGATCGTCGATCACTATCTCGTACAGGTGCTCGCTCGCCGATAGATCCTTGAGCCGATGCGTTCCCAGGTCGCGCAACGTGGTGCTGTCGGGCAGGTCGTTTTCTGCCAGCGCCCGCACCGTGTCGGAGACGAGGAGCTGCCCTCCATGGGCAGCCGATGCGATACGAGCCGCACGGTGCACATCGATGCCGACATAGTTGTCCCCTCCGAGGGTTGCGGCTCCGGCGTGGAGTCCGATGCGGACCAGCACCTTGCCGTCTTCTGGCCAGGCAAAGGCGGCGAGCGCCAGCTGAATCGCCACCGCTGCAGCAACCGCGTCGGGTGCGGTTTCGAAGACACAGAAAAAGGCGTCGCCTTCGGTGGAGATCTCGACACCCGCATTGGCCGCAATCGCTTCTCGGATCAATCGGTTGTGCGTTTCCAGAACATCTGGATAACGATCCGCAAGCTGGTGCAAGAGACGTGTCGAGCCCTCGATGTCGGTGAACAGGAAGGTGACCGTGCCGGTCGGGAGTGAGTCCATCGCGACTATCCGGTCCCTGCGGTCACGGAAGCGAATGACGAGTTCGACGCTGCATACAGCACGGTACGAAAGCCTACGATCGGGACCTCGAAGGGAGCAACAATGGAGAAAGCACCTGATTCCACCCAGGTCGATCCAACAGGACATCGGGTCGCCTTCGAGAATGATCACGTTCGGGTGCTCGAGATACACCAACCCGCCGGGCGAGAGCTGCCGATGCACTCGCATCCGCCGCGGGTGATCGTCGCGATCAACGGCTATGAGCTGGAGTCGACCACCGCCGAGGGCAAGGTGACCGTCGTCGCGCGGCGGGCTGGAGAGACGATTTGGTCCGACGGCGAGGAACATTCTGCCCTCATCGTCTCCGAAGCTCACACGATCGAGGTAGAGATCAAGTCGGCTCGCCGACCGGTGGAGGACCGGCCGGCATGATCGTTGCTGGCCGGGCCACCGCAGGTATCGTGGAGTGCGATGACCCATGATCGCCGCAGCCTGACCGAAGGGTTTCTGTTCACCGACCAGTACCAGCTGACGATGGCGCAGGTGTACTGGAAGAAGGGCCTCCACGAGAGCCCGGCGCTGTTCGACTACTTCTTCCGTGAGTACCCCGACTACGGGCGCCATCAGGCAGGGTATGCGGTGGCCGCCGGTCTCGGGTGGTTGCTCGACTGGATCGAGGCGACCAGGATCACCGATGACGATCTGGCTCTACTGCGCGGTCAGCGGGATGCCACCGGAGCTCCGCGGTTCGACGAGGGGTTCCTTGCTTGGCTCAAGGAGGCGGGGGACTTTTCGTCCGTGTCGATCCGGTCCGTGTCCGAGGGTCGCGTGGTTCACGCCCATGCTCCTATCGCCATCATCGAGGGGCCGCTGGCGGTCGTCCAGATCCTCGAGACCTCGTTGCTCAATCATCTGAACTATCAGACGCTGATAGCGACCAAGGCGTCGCGGGTCACCGAGTCCGCCCACGGGAGTCCCGTGCTCGAGTTCGGCTTGCGGCGTGGTCCCGGCGTCGGGGCGAATGCCGGAGGGCGCGCAGCGCTGATCGGAGGCGCCGACGCCACCAGCAATGTCGGGGTCGCTCACTATCTCGAAAGTGACCCGGCGGGGACGCATGCCCATTCCATGGTGCAGCTGTTCATGGCGCTCGGTGAAGGCGAGATCGGTGCCTTCCGTGCTTATGCCGAGGTGTATCCGGATGAGACGGTCCTCCTCGTCGACACGATCGACACCCTCGACAGCGGCATTCCCAACGCGATCATCGTGTTTCACGAGTTGCGAGCGGCCGGTCACGAGCCGGTGGGGATCCGGCTGGACTCCGGTGACCTTGCTCACCTTGCGGTTCGTGCTGCGGCAATGCTCGACGAGGCCGGGTTCCCTGAGGCGAGGATCGTATTGTCCTCTGAGCTCGACGAGCTCGCCATGTGGCAGATTCGCGCCCAGATCACCGAAGAGGCGCCGCGGTACGGTGTCGAGGCAGAGGCGTTGCTCGGCCGGCTCGCATACGGGGTGGGAACCCGGCTCATCACCTCGCACGGCTACTCGGCGCTGGGCGGTGTGTACAAGCTGGTTGCCGTCGACATCGAGGGGGAGTGGGTTCCGGCGCTCAAGATCTCCGACACCCCGGAGAAGATGCCGATCCCGGGGGACAAGAGGGTGTGGCGCGTGTACGACTCGCGCGGCCTGGCCAGTGCCGACGTAGTGTCGGCCGCCGACGAGGATCTGCTCGCCATCACCTCTATCGATCTATATCACCCGCATCGAGAAGGGATCGTCCGCCGGCTCGATGACGTGGCCTCGGTGGAGGAGTTGCTCGTTCCGGTGTATCACCGGGGCACCAGGCTCGACGGCTCCCCGTCGCTGGACGCGCTGCGAGCGTGGCGCACGGCCGATCTGGCCCGGCTCGACCCCGGGGTAAAACGGCTGGTGAACCCTCATGTGTACCACGTGTCGCTGACGACGGCGGTGAAGGACTTGCAGCGGACCCTGGTGGCAGAGGCGCGGGCGGGTCGACGCTCAGTCGAATAACGCTCCCAGGGCGGCGAGCGAGGTGATCTGGGAGTCGGCCTGCGAGGCGCGGCGCTCCTGCTGTCTCTCGCTGACCAGGCCGTTGTCTCGATCGAACTGATTCTGGTGCACGACCAGGGCGAAGGTCGCCTCCTTGGCGCCGCGGAGTTCGTCGCTGCCGCCATTCCCGACGAAGACGCAGTCGCTGGGCTCGAGATCGAGGAGTGCGGTCGCCGCCAGGTAAGCGGGTCGGTAGGGCTTTCTGGATCCGATCGCAAAGGAGAATGCGGCGCCGGCGAAGTGGGGGGCCAGCGGTGACCGCGACCACGCTGCCACTTCCTCCAGGTAGCAATTGCTGAGGACGGCGAGCGGGAATCTGGTGGCAAGTGATGCCACCGCCTCCATCACGTCACCTCGGGGTTGCTCGAGCGCGAGGTCCTGGTAGTCGCCGAGATGAGCGGTGATCTCGGCCAGCTGAGCGTCCGAGACTGTGATCTCGTTAGCGGCGGCGTACCGCAGGATGAGATCGGTACCCGAAACCGGGCTCGTGGTCCGCTCGATGTAGGTGTCCTTCCAGAACATGATGAGATCGCGCCCGTCGGCGTCCATGGCCTCCGCCACGAGCCTCAATCGCCAGGCGTCGCGGGGACGAAAGTCCTCTGGGTCGACCAGGGTGTGAAACAAGTCGAAGACGATGCCGTTCATATCGAGATTCTCCCATGTGTGGCCCGGTTTTCCCACGTTGGACCCTTCTTGTCGGCGCGCTGGCTGCTGCCCAGCCAGGCCGATGATGGGGCCCTACTGGCTTGTGGGCTATTTGTGGCAGCCGTCGTGTGCGGTTCGGCCGGCTTTGCTGACGAGCACCGGGCAAGGAAAAGCTGATGCCCTACTTCATGGACCGCCATGATGTTCCCGGCGCGACGGCACGGGATGCGACCCGCTACCCGTTCTCGAGTTATCGCCAAACCCGACCTGAACCTCGCCGATGCACAACCGATTGTGGCTGCATATCACCACACAACCCTGTCCCGGCGCAGCGCACCCCAGACCAACATCTTGGCACGGCGAGACCCGCCCTATGATTGGCGTCCGAGCGTGGATCTGCTGGAATGCCCACCGTGAGCGAGACTCTCCGACGACCCGATGGCACTATCAGCTATGACGACGCGGGAGGCGCTGGCACCTTGGTGATCGCCGCCCCCGGCATGGGCGATCTGCGCCAGGTGTACCGGCACTTCATACCCGAAGCTGCCAAGCGCGGGCTGCGAGTCGTCACGATGGACCTGCGGGGAATGGGTGAGTCGTCTGTGGATTGGCCCGACTACTCGGATGCGGCGATCGGGTCCGACATGCTGGCGCTGGCGCAGCACCTGGCCGGCGGGGCCGCGTTCCTCGTCGGGAACTCACTCACCGCGTCCTCGGCAGTGATCGCCGCCGTCGAGGACCCTTCTGCGGTCGCCGGCCTGGTGCTCATCGGCCCCTTCGCCAGGGATGTCCCTGTGCCGGGCTGGCAGAAGCTCCTCTTCCGGATGACGCTGTCTCCGCCGTGGGGAAAAGGGGCCTGGGTCTCCTACTACCGCAAGCAGATGTACCCGGGTGACAAGCCGCCCGACCACGACGACTACGTTGGCCAACTCAAGGCGAACCTCTCCGAACCAGGCCGATACAAGGCATTCCACAGCCTGGCATTCAACTCCCATGCCGAGAGCGAATCCCGCCTCGAGCGGGTCGAGTGTCCGGTTCTCGTGATCATGGGGACGGCCGACCCCGACTTCCCCGACCCTGAAGCCGAGGCGCGCAGCCTCACCGAGATCCTCGGCGGCGAAATGAGCCTCATTGATGGAGCGGGGCATTACCCGCAAGCGCAGGCACCGGAGCAGGTCGCCGACGCCATCGCGTCGTTCGTTGCAGGCACCGGCTGACACGCCGAGCGCGCTGTTGCTCTCTGGCGGCGAGCGCCGACCTGATCAGCCGATATCTGCGACGTGGCTCCGACTGGAAAGTGCTCTGGAACGCCACGCCCGGAGCGGGTTGTGCTCCACAGCCCTGGCCCCCGCGCTCATCTTGGAAATCCGATCGTGGCCAGGGCCGATGTGATCTCGTCGAAGATGGCTGGGTCGTCGACGGTCGCCGGCATCTCCCAGGGCTCGTCGTCGGCGATTTGGGCAATCGTGCCGCGGAGGATCTTGCCCGATCTCGTCTTCGGGAGGCGGTCGACGACGACCGCCGACTTGAACGCCGCTACCGGACCGATCTGCTGGCGCACCGCAGCCACCACATCCGTGACGACTCCATCGGCGTCGCGATCGGCTCCGACCTTGAGTACGAGGAATCCAACAGGCTGCTGGCCCTTCAGCGAGTCGGCGACGCCGACCACGGCGCACTCGGCGACATCGGGATGGGACATGAGCACCTCTTCGAGCGCACCGGTAGAGAGGCGATGGCCGGCCACATTGATGATGTCATCGGTCCTGGCCATGACATAGACGTAGCCGTCCTCGTCGATGTAGCCGGCGTCGGCTGTCTCGTAGAACCCCGGGTACCTCGATAGGTAGGTGTCGACGAACCGCTTCTCGGCGTTCCACAATGTGGGAAGTGCCGATGGCGGCATCGGCAGTCTGGCGCAGAGAGCGCCGATCTCCCCGGGAGGAAGCTCGGATCCGTCAGGTCCCATCACCGCCAGATCCCACCCTGGAGCGGGGCGCCCGGATGATCCGGGCACGACGGGCAGCACCTCGATGCCGAGACAGGTGGCGGTAATCGCCCATCCCGTCTCCGTCTGCCACCAGTGATCGATCACCGGCACACCGAGCTGCTCCTCCGCCCAGTCGAGGGTGTCCGGGTCAACCCGCTCCCCGGCCAAGAACAGAGAGCGGAACTCGCTGAGGTCATACCCGGCGATCAGGTCACCATTCGGGTCTTGCTGGCGGATCGCCCGGATGGCGGTTGGAGCGGTGAACATGCTCACCACCCCGTGGTCGGCGATCACCCGCCAGAATGCACCGGCGTCGGGCGTCCCGACGGGTTTACCTTCGTAGAGCACAGTCGTGCAGCCGTGGAGCAGCGGTGCGTACACGATGTAGGAGTGGCCGACGACCCAGCCAACGTCGGACGCCGCCCAGTAGACCTCGCCAGGGCTCACGTCGTAGATGTTCTGCATCGTCCACTTCAGCGCAACGGCATGGCCTCCGTTGTCGCGAATGATCCCTTTCGGCTCGCCGGTGGTACCCGAGGTGTACAGGATGTAGAGCGGGTCGGTTGCGGCCACCGGCACGCAGTCATGCGGGGTGGCGGTGGCAAGCTCTTGCTCCCAGTCGAGATCTCGCCCGGGCTGCATCTCGGCGGCGACCATCTCACGCTGGTAGATGATGCAATGTTCGGGCTTGTGAGCCGCGATCTCAATGGCACTGTCGAGCAGCGGCTTGTACTCGATCACGCGGTCGACCTCGATGCCACACGACGCAGAGACGATCAGCTTTGGTTTGCAATCGTCGATGCGGATGGCGAGCTCTCGCGCGGCAAAGCCACCGAACACCACTGAATGGACCGCTCCGAGCCGTGCGCACGCCAGCATCGCGATCGCCGCTTGTGGGATCATGGGCATATAGATGACGACCCGGTCCCCACGCTCTACCCCCTGGCGATTCAACACCCCGGCGAAACGGGCGACCCGATCGCGCAGCTCTCGGTACGTAAACGTCTGTGTTGTTCCCGTGACGGCGCTGTCGTAGATCAGGGCCGGTTGCTCGGCGCGATCGCCGTCGGCGTGACGATCGAGGGCGTTGTAACACGTGTTCAGCTCACCACCTACGAACCACCGGGCTGCAGGCGTGGTGTCGAGTTCCAGCACCGTGTCCCAGGGCCTGGTCCAGTCGATGTCACGGGCGGCTTCCGCCCAGAATTCCTCCGGCTGTTGCAACGATTTGCGATACGTGGAGGCAAAGGTGGAGCCGGTCACGCACTCAACCTAATGCGATGAGATAGCCGGGGACGACGATGCCCCCTCTTCTGCCGATCGAGGCTATTCGATCCCGACCCCGCAGGCCACCATCTCGGCGATCGCCCGTGCCCCGTCGCCCGGCTCCACATTGACGGGACGGGTGCCGTCGGCGAGCAACGTCGTCTCGAAGCCCAGCCGTACCGCATCGACCGCCGTATCGAGCACGCAATAATCGGTGGCGATGCCGACGACGGCCACCTTGGTGATGCCCTGGTCGCGTAGTAGCTGCTCGAGCCCGGTCGGTAGTTCCTCACCGGTTTCGAGGTCGCGTCCGGTGAACCCGGAGTAGCCGTCTTCGCCGGCGACACCGACCTGAATCACGGGCCCGTCGGCGACCAAATCTGGGTGGAACTCGGCGCCCCAGGTGTCATGGACACAGTGCACGGGCCAGATGCCACCGTCCTCGGCGAAGTGCGGCGTGTGCTCGGGGTGCCAGTCCTGGGTGCGAACGATGGTCGCTCCCGCATCGCGAGCCGTTGCGGCCTGGGCATTGATGAACGGAAGCGTGTCCTCGCCGCCGGTGACGTACAGCGATCCTTCGGGGTCGGTGAAGTCGTTCTGCACGTCGACCACGATGAGTGCTGTGGTGCTCGAGTACTCCATCTATACCTCTGCTCTTTCCAGGGCCTCGGCAAGGGTTGTCCATGGGAGATCGGCGCACTTGATGCGCACCGGGAACTTCCTGACTCCCTGCAACGCCTCGAGGTCTCCGAGCACTGCGCCCGGTCGCTCATGGTCGAGGGGATCCTCCCCCTCGTCGATCCCCATCATCAGCTTGAATTGGCCGGACACCCCGCGGACCTCGTCGATGGTCTTTCCCACGATGGCGTCCATCATCATCGAGCCCGAGGCCTGGGAGATCGAGCATCCCTGCCCCTCGATTGCGGCATCGGTGATCGCTCCGTCCTCAACCCGGATGTCGAGAAAGAACTCGTCACCGCACGACGGATTCAATCCCTCGGCGTGGACGTGTGGACCGCTCAGCTTGCCGCGACGCCTGGGATTCCGATAGTGATCGAGGATCACCTGGCGGTACAGCTCTTTCAGGTCTGCCATGAACGAACGATACCGTTACAGAGACGCTGGTTAGAGCGCGCATCGAAAGTTGACCGGTCGTCTCGAGAAGTGGAGCCGTTTTCCCCGCTCCTGGCTACGGCCCGCTCGGGCCACGGCTGCCGAAAATGGCCTTCGCCGACAAAGATTAGGTGGCGCCCCATTTGCGGAGCCTCTACCCGTCGAGTCCGAAGACCTTCCGTGCCTCCATCAGGGCATCGACGAGGCGGTCAACGTCATCGTGGGTGTTGTACACGTAGAAAGATGCTCGTGCGGTTGCCGCCACCTCGAGGTGGCGCATCAGCGGTTTGGCGCAATGGTGGCCGGCCCGCACCGCGATGCCATACTGGTCGAGGATGGTCGCCACGTCGTGGGCGTGAATGTCGGCCAGCTCGAAGCTGACCGCGCCGCCGCGCCGGCTCGGGTCGCTCGGTCCATACACGGTGAGTTCCGGCACATCGGCAAGGCGTTCGAGGGCATACCCTGTGATATCCACCTCGTGCTCGCGCACCGCGGTCATCCCGATCTTCTCCAGATAGTCGACCGCGGCTCCCAGGCCGATGGCCTGGGCGATCGGTGGTGTACCGGCCTCGAACTTCTGGGGGACGGGAGCCCATCGTGATTCGTATAGCTGGACGTCGGAGATCATCTCCCCGCCACCCTCGGTGGGTTCCAGCTCCTCGAGGCGCTCCGCTTTGCCCCACATCACCCCTATTCCCGTCGGGCCCAGCATCTTGTGCCCGGAGAACACCAGGAAATCGGCACCCAGTGCCTCCACGTCGGTTGGGTAATGCGGCACAAGTTGAGCGCCGTCGACGACGACGATGGCCCCTACGCTCTTGGCGGCGGCAACGAGTTGCGTCACCGGCCCAAGGGTGCCGGTGACGTTGGACATGCCCGACACCGTGATGATCTTCACCGCATCGTCGAGTATGCGGTCCAGCTGGCTGAGATCCACCTCGTAATCCTCGGTGAGATCCAGATAGACGAGTTCGACGCCGGTATGGCGGGCAATCAGCTGCCAGGGAACGATGTTGGAGTGGTGCTCCATGATGGTGAGCAGCACCTTGTCTCCAGGCTTCAGGACGTTGAGCCCGTAGCCGTAGGCGATGATGTTCAAGGCCGAGGTCGTCCCGCGAGTGAACACCACCTCGTTCGGCGAACCGGCATTGATGAACGACGCCACCCTGGCCCTGGCTCCCTCGTAGGCATCGGTGGCCTCCACGGAGAGTGCATGGGCACCGCGATGAACGTTGGCGTTCATCGTCCGGTAGTAGTGGTCGACGGCGTCGAGCACTTGCACCGGTTTCTGGGTGGTGGCTGCCGAGTCGAGGTACACCAGGGGGTGCCCGTTCACCTCGCGGCTGAGAATGGGGAAATCGTCCCGAAGGTGGGTCAGGTCGGTCATGTGGCGGCGGCCTCCGAACGATATTGGTCGTACCCGCTTTTCTCGATGGCGTCGGCGAGCTCGGCACCACCGGTTTCGATGATACGACCGTCCAGCATCACGTGGACGGTGTCGGGGGTGATGTAGTCGAGCATTCGCTGGTAGTGGGTGATGATCACGATCCCGCGCTCGTCGTTGCGGAGCCGGTCGACACCCTCGGCAACGATCTTCAATGCATCGATGTCGAGCCCCGAGTCCGTCTCGTCGAGGATCGCCAGGTCGGGCTCGAGCACGGCCATCTGCAGGATCTCGTTGCGCTTTCGCTCCCCACCCGAAAAGCCCTCGTTGAGATAGCGGTCGGCGAACGCCGGATCCATCTCGAGATCCTTGAGTGCATCCATGACCTTGAGCCGGATCTCGAGCACGGTGAGCTCGGTCCCTGTGCGGTTGGACAGCGCGGTGCGCAGGAAGTTCACCACCGAGACCCCCGGGATCTCCTGCGGGTACTGGAAGCCGAGGAACATGCCGGCCTGACCGCGTTTCTCCGGTGTCAGCTTCGTGATGTCTTCGCCCTTGTAGGTGACGGTGCCCGAGGTGACCAGGTACCCGGGGTGGCCGAGCAGCACGTTGGCCAGCGTCGACTTTCCTGAGCCGTTCGGACCCATGATGGCGAGGGTCTCTCCGGGGGCGACGGTGAGGTTGACGCCCTTGAGGATCTCGGTGCCTTCGACGGCGGCATGCAGATCGTCGACGACGAGGAGATCGATCATGGCACCGAGGTTAGAGGGGTCAGAACCCTTACCAGCCAGCTTTTCCCCTATCCGCGTAGTGCGCTGAACAGCGGCCCCAGCCGATCGGTGTCGATCTCGTCGAGCGCCTTGTACTCCTGGAGATAGAAGCGAGAAACGCCGAGGGCTGCATAGGCGGCGATGGCCTCGCCTGCCGTCTCCAGTGTGCCGCGGGGGACGTTTCGCTCGCCGAGAAACGCCTCGTATTCGTCGGCGGACAGGTCGCGTTTTGCCCCGCGCTCGGCCAGCAGGTCACGGTACTCCTGCTCGGTGTCGGCGATGATTGCCGGACCGGCGATGCTGATCTTGATGGCATCCGGGTCCCGGTCGGCTTCGACGGCGGCCTGGCGCATCACCTCGAGGCGGCGTTCCAGGGTTTCCGCGTCTGTGGCAAACATGTTGTACTCGTCGGCGAAGCGGCCGGCCATGGTGGGTGTCTTCTTCATCCCAGAGCCGCCGATGACAATGGGGATATTGGTCGGCCGGGGGAGCACGTCGGTTCCGGTGGCCAGGGCGTAGTGGCGACCGCTGAACCCTTCGCTCCCGGCAAAGGCGGCCCGGAGGTAGCTGAGCGTCTCGAAGAGGCGGGAAAACCCTTCCCTCGCCGAGTAGAGCTCGATCCCGAACGCCTCGTGCTCGTCCTCCATCCAGCCGGTGCCGACACCAAGGGTGAAGCGTCCGTGGGACATCTCATCGATGGTGGCGGCGGTCTTGGCGAGCACACCGGGATGGCGAAACGTCAACGGCGAGACCAGCACCACGAGCTCGATCCTCTCGGTCTCACGCGCCAGCCCCGCGATCGAGGTGAGGGCGTCGGTGACGTTCGCCGACTCGGATCCGTTGAGGTAGTGATCGGAGCGAGCGAAGGCTTCGAGGCCCTGTTCCTCCGACCAGCGGGCGAGCTCGCGCAAACGTTGGTACGAGCCGCCGACCTGTGGCTCGGTGAAAAGTCCCAGTTCCATGGCGCGGGAGCCTAACGACGGGTCGTGTGTCGCGAGCTACGAGAGTGATCCGGCCGCTGCCGGCGTGTGCCCGTAAGGCTCAGCCGACGGGTTCCCCGACACCTCCCGAGCACCGTGCGCCGGGTTCCGGAGCCCCCGGGCTTCCCTCGAATTCATTGACGAACTGCTCGAGGCGCGTATCGCTCGCATCGTCGAGCAACAGCTGGCTGCCCCAAGCCGTGACGATGATGGGAGCTTCCTGGCCAGGGACTGGGCTGATCAGCACCTTGTCAAGCGGGCGGCTGAAACCGCGGAGCCGATCGATGTCATCGGGGGCGAGGTTCGGGTCGTAGGTGATCCAAACCACGGCGTGTTCGAGCGAATGAACGGCGTTCTCGGACCGGATCGGGGCGTCATAGAAGCCGCAGTTCTGCCAGATCGGAGCGTGCGATCCACCGGCAGGTACCTCACCCTCGGCGTATATGTTGCCTTCGATATGCAGGGGAGCGTCAACGGCCACGGTCTCCGTGCCTTCCGGGACCCCGCGAAGGGGCGTCGAGGAGAACACGACCGCGGCGACGAGTCCGAGAACGATGACGATGCCTGCCGCGATCGCCAGCCGCTTCGGCCATGGAGACGCTTGCTCCTGGCCTTTCGGAAACGGCTTCCCCTTGGAAGCGGTCTTGTCACTCATCGTTGGTCACTCGACTTCCTCGTACCCGTCGGCTCTTTGCCCTTCATCGGCATGGCAGGGCCGCATCACCGTCGACCACGATATGCATGAAACGCAAGTAGCGGGTCCGGGGCACAACTCTGATCATCGACGAGTACGAGATTAGGTGTCGTGGGCGATGTCGGCGGCACGACAGGAGATCCGGGTTCGTCTGATCGCAGGGGCACCGTGAGAATCGCCTCGGGACGTCTCGCGAAAAGACAACCGGTTCACCGTGCCATTTTTCAACCGCTGGCGGTCGCCGAGACCGTGAGGACTCCGTCGGCGACAATCCCCAAGACTTGCACGTTCTGTTCGGACCAGGTGATGCCCTGTGCCGAGGTGAGCCCGGCGAACACATCGAGGTCGAGCCCCTTGACGATCAGTTTGTCTGCACCGGGCTGCGGTGGAAACGACTCGGCCAACGCTTCAGCGAGGTAGACGACACCGTCGGGGGTAGTGACGATGAAGCCGTTGACCAGGAGCGGCCCGGCGAGCGTGGAACGGAGCGCCTCGGTCACGGAGATGCCTGGCCCCACCCCGGACACTAGATCTCGTCCGGCAACGTCATCCCCTGCTTGCACTGCGTCGGATGCGTCCCGGTCGGGTTCGGGATCGGTGGCGCTGCAGGCGCTCGCTACCAGGAGTATTCCCAGTGCCAGGGCGCCGATGCACAGAAGCCGTTTCATTCTCGTCAACTCCTCCTGAACGAGCACCGATAGGTACCGGTCGTCTCGGCAGAAGCGGAGCCATTTTTCCCGCTCATGGCTACGACCCGCTCGGGCCACAGCTCCGCAATAGGTCTCGCCGACGAGACCGGATCGCACCCTACTTGCGGAGCCTCCTGATCGATGATCTGACGCCGGGGGTGGCCAGTGGGGTTCCAGGTTCCGAACGCTCGCAGCCGGACAACGACCGCCGACTACCAGCGGTACGCTTTCGTTGTGGCTCCGGTACTCCTCATGCTCGCCCTGGTCGTCGTGCTCGCCATCTTCGGCGTCGGTCTGCTACTCCAGGAGCGCCGCTCGAGCGAGGTGGCCATCGTCTACGGGGTGGAAGAGGCGCTCGACTTCATCTGGGAGGGACTCGGGGACGCCACCAAGGCATCCATCGGGCGCCGAGACGTGCGCCGGATCCTCGAGTGGGAGATGCACTATTTGCAACGCCCGGACCATCGGGACGAGGAGGCGGTAGTGGGCGGACTGGATGCCGCCGCCTACGCGCAAGAGAGGTCGTATGCCCAGGGCTACGCATACGAGCCGGAGGTGATCTTCGAGGTGCTGGACCTCCAGGCCGAGTATCTGGCCGCGCTCGGTGCCGTTGGGGACCCGGTCGATGAGGAGTGAGCGGGCCCCCGCCCGGGCTATGGTCGCATCGATGCCACGACTCCCCGCCTTCGCCGAACATCGCTTCATCGGAACGCGCGACGATATGACGCTGTTCGATTGTGACGACGCCGGCGAGTTCGACCGCCTCGAGGCGCGCGTGGCATCCGATGACCTGGTGGCGACCAAAGGGCTCCAATCGTTCAGCCCGGATACCGTCGCCGAGGCGAGGAACCGGGGTTTCCGCAGGTCTTGAAGCCATTCATCGACTTCCACGTCCATCCGCCGGTAAAGGAATTCATCGATGGGCCGGTGGCGCCCTTCGACGTCGGGCTCGATCCGCTCGGCATCGATGACGTGGCCGACCACTTTCGCGAACGCGAGGGCAGGGCGGTCATCCTCGGCCTGGACACCGGATCCACCACACGCCACCGGCCTTTCTCGAGCGAGGATGTCGCCGCAATCGTGGCAGCCCATCCCGAAGTCTTTGTCGGGTTCGGTTCTGTAGACCCTGCGCGCGGAGCCAAAGCCGTCGCCGGGATCCACGTCGCGGCGCGCCTGGGGCTCGCCGGGCTGGCCTTCGACCCCGTGGCGCAGGCGTTCGATCCCTCCGAGCGGTCAACGTTCATGCTGTGGGCCAACGCATCTGATCACGGGTTGATCGTGCTCTTCCACACCGGAGTAACCCGGCTCGGGCGCGGATTACCGGGAGGCGGTGGGCTTCGTCTGGCGCACGGCGATCCCCGGTGGGTCGATGTGGTCGCTTCTCTGTACCCCGACCTGCGAATCGTATTGGCACACAACGGATCTCTGTGGCGTGGAGAGGCGTTGGCTGTTGCCGCCCACAAGCCGAACGTGTGGCTCAGCCTGATCGGAACGTCCGCCGCCGAATACACCGAGCTGTTCGATGACCCCCTCTCGCCCCTCGACCCCAACCGGTGTTTGTTCGGGAGTGGCTGGGCTTTTGCCGACCTCGATGAGCAACTGGCCGGATGGAAACTGGTCGATGAGGACCTAGAGCGCCAGGTGCTGTACGACAACGCAGCCGAGCTGTTGGGGATATGAGTCGCGGAGTTTCCAGTTCCCAGGTTCCGAGTTCCCGCAGAATTTAGCGCCGCCGGGGAGACGATGGCTGTTGGCTCAAATACTCGAAAACCAGATGGCGGCGGCGGCGAGAATGGCGAGCCCGGTCGCCAGCGATGCCAGAATCAGATAGCGGGTCTGCACGGTGATGGCATCGTAGGACGGGGGAGTCAGCAATTCGCGCTCGGCTATTCTTGCCATGTCGCTTCTTGGAGGTCCGTTGCACGACATCGTCATTATCGGTGGGGGCCCAGGAGGGTATGCGGCAGCCCTCTATGCGTACAACTTCGGGCTGTCCGTTGCTCTGATTGAGAAGGACACGGTTGGCGGAACCTGCCTGGTGCGCGGCTGCATCCCGGCAAAAACATGGCTCGAGACCGCAGAGATCTACCAGACAGTCGCTAATGCGGAAACGTTCGGGGTTCTCGCCGGTGACCCAAAGCTCGATTGGCAAGCGGCGTTACGAAGAAAGAACGACATCGTCGATCGCTTGGTGAAGGGACTGACCGGGCTGATGAAGACCCGCGGAACTGACATCATCGACGGTTACGGCCGTATTGCCGACGGGCAGGTCGAGGTCACTGCCCCGGATGGCACCACCAGCGTCGTTGAGGCCAGCAACATCGTCATTGCCACCGGATCAGTGCCTGGAACGATCCCAGGGTATGCCATCGACGGCGATCGGATCGTCACCAGCGATGATGCGCTTGACTGGGAGGACCAGCCACGTCGCGTCGCAATCATCGGCGCTGGTGCCATCGGCGTCGAATTCGCCTCGTTCCTTGCCGACGTCGGCACCGAGGTCCATCTCTTCGAGATGGAGGACCAGGTACTCCCGGGCATGGAGCCCGAAGCGGCCAAGGCATTGACCAGGGAGCTGAAACGCAAGGGAGTGAGCATCTACACGGCCACCGCCGTCGAAGCTGCTGAGATCTCCGAGTCTACGGTAACCGTGCCTTTCGGCGACCGAGGAGTTGAGGTCGACGTTGTCCTTGTTGCCGTTGGCCGCAGCCCAGTCACATCTGATATCGGCTTGGAAGCCGCCGGCATCGAGCTCGACGGTGCCTTCATCGCCGTCGATCGGACGACGATGCAGACGGCGAGCCATCGCATCTACGCCGTCGGCGACATCGTGCACGACACGCCGCAACTGGCCCATGTCGGCTTCGCCGAGGGCATCGCTGCGGTCACTCACATCGCCACCGGAGCCACCGATGCCATCAATTACCGGGCGATTCCGATGATCGTGTACACACACCCCGAGGTCGCATCGGTTGGGCTCACCGAGGCGGAGGCGATTGAGCTGGGATACGAGGTGGAAACGACCAACCATGGGCTGCGAGGCCTTGGTCGCGCCATCATCCACGACGAGACCGGCGGTACGGTCAAGATCGTTGCCGAGAAGGACGGTCCCGTGCTCGGAGCCACCGTTGTCGATCCGGTGGCAGGTGAGATCATCCACGAACTGATGTATATCGTTGGATGGGAGGCCATGCCCGCCGAGGCGGCCGCGTACATCCATGCACACCCGACCGTTTCAGAAGCGATCGGGGAGACCCTGTTGGCGTCGGCCGGACGTCCGCTGCATTGACACACGAAGGAGACGACTTCCGATGGCTGTGACGATCACCATGCCCCAACTCGGAGAGACGGTCACCGAGGGCACCATCCTCTCTTGGGCGAAGCAGGTGGGAGACACCATCGCCGAGGATGAGGTGCTGGTCGAGATCTCGACCGACAAGGTTGACACCGAGATGCCCTCGCCGGCTTCCGGGGTCATCGAGCAGATTCTGGTTGAGGAAGGCGAGACGGTGACCGTGGGGACCGAGATTGCAATCATCGCCGACGCCGACGCCGACGCCGACGCCGACGCCGACGCCGACGCCGACGCCGACGCCGACGCCGCAGACGGAGCAGCGGAGCCGGCCGATGAGCAACCCGTTGCCGCCCAGG
>Ga0114950_10000084_pt1 | contig 49768 bp, 48 predicted proteins | sample N075metaG_FD_83503 | JGI IMG/M metagenome (GOLD analysis project Ga0114950, IMG submission 83503) | Deep subsurface microbial communities from Kermadec Trench to uncover new lineages of life (NeLLi) - N075 metaG | ecosystem: Environmental > Aquatic > Marine > Ocean trench > Sediment | place...
AGCCACATTTGTTCCTTATCTACCTGACCGCCGGCCCACTCGACCCGGGGTAGACGGATGACCCTATCGTCACCCAGGTGAAATAGAGCATTGTCCGTACCGGTGGGGTTGATCGCCGTTATCGGCAGATGACGCCACTGCGGAAACTGTTGGGCAATGAGCCGGCTTGCAAGTTGCGGCTCGAAGTTTTGCATTTAGAGGAAGTTATTCGGCCAGATCACGGTGCGCCACACATGTGCCGACGGACTCTCGTCAAAGCCGAGACCAGATGCCGGGCGTCGAAAGTGTCTCTCGACGAGCCCGGTGAACGCAGTGAATTTGAGGCTGGTGTTTTGCTCGAAGGCATAAAAATCGTTGACCACCACCTGCATGGCGGAGTCGTACCATGGATGGGCCATGGCTACCTCGCGCGCCTGGTGAAGGTAATCCGGCGGCTCGAAATCTTCGCTAAATACCGCTTTGTTAAAAGCCGGGTAGTCATACTCAGACGCAGGGAAATAGCGCAATGCCTGATGGTACTTCACCGACCAGGCAACCTCCGCGTGTACGTCGGGTTCAATCATCTGCGCGGCCCTATAGCCGTGGTCTGAGCGCACCGAGTTGGTTACCGCGATATCGTGCAGCAGGCAAGCCAACACCACATGATCAGAGCAACCATTGTGTACCGCGCGGGCTGCGCTTCACCTGTTCGCCAGCGCCATGGGCTAATTCGTTGGTGGATTTATCGTGTCTGGACATTGGGCGCAGAATTCTGCCGAATTAGCATTCTGAAAGCGAATGATATGTGCTATGAAACTTTACCATTTTCCTGTTGCACCGAATCCTGCACGGGTGCTCTTTTATCTGCAAGAGAAGCAACTGACTCAGGTCGAACTGGTGCTGGTCGATTTCTTCAAAGGTGAACAGTCAACGCCAGCTCATCTGGCCCGTTCACCGCGGGGCACGGTGCCGGTGCTGGAGACCGACGAGGGGGATTTTCTGACGGAGTGTTTGCCGATCATTGAATATCTGGAAGAGCTGTATCCCACGCCGCCCTTGATTGGTGTAAACGCCCTGCAACGTCAACGCGTGCGTGCCCGGGAACGCTACATTGAGCTGAATATCTTTGCGCCTCTGGCGCGCATCGTTCATTGCACCAACTCACCCCTGGGCTGGCCGGCCAATCCGGCTGTTGTGGCATACGAAATGCGCAACCTGCCCGGGTCGATGGCTTATGTGGATGAGTGGGTGGGAGAAGGGCCTTTTGTGATGGGAGATCAAGTCACCATTGCCGATTGCACGTTATTGGCAGCTTTCAACTTTGCCAAGTTTGGTGGTCTGGAAATTGTTGAACAATATGCCAATCTGTCACGCTGGTTTGAGCGCTTTGCGGTACGGCATCTGGACTAGGACAAGCCTGGATTGATCGCGTAGGCTAGACCGCAGACTTTTAATCCACACAGGAGGGAGGATGCCATGGCGCGCATTCATTTACTGGCAGACGCTGAGTTACCGGCGGATAAAGTTGCGCAGATTCAAGCCGTTGAAGCCCGCGGCGCAGATGCCTCGGTGCTGAGGGCGGTGGCACATCGAGCGGAGATGTTTGACGCTTATTTTTCATTCTATTATCCGGCACACCAGGAGGGCCTGGTTGAACCGGAACTTAAAGAATTAGTGCGCTTGAAAGTCGCGCGCCTCAACGATTGCTTCACCTGACTCAATGCGCGATTTCCATCGGCGATGGAAAATGGTTTGACGGAAGCCAAGATCTCTCAGTTGGACGAAGCCAGCAACGATTTCTCGGTGCGCGAAATTTTGGCCCTGGCCTATGCGGAAAAAATGGCGGTTGATCATCATAGTATCGATGACGCTTTTTTCGATGAGTTACGCGGTGCCTTCGATGATGCAGAAATTCTCGAGCTGGGCATGATGATCGGCCAATATATTGGCTTCGGCAGGCTACTGAAGGTGCTCGACCTCGAACCTGAGTTCTGCGCAACGGATTAGTGCTACTTCCTTGCGTGTAACACGCCTTCCTGGGCGACAGATACGATACGCTGACCAGCAAGGTCATACATGGCACCGAACGCGAGCCCCCGGCCACCGCTGGCTGCGGGGCTATGCATTGTGTACAGCAACCAGTCATCAAATGATGGTGCCTGGTGAAACCACATGCTGTGATCCAAACTGGCACCGGCAAGTTCGCCGCCATCGGCATGGGGTCGCCAGGCTGTGTCGAGCAGACTGCGGTCACTGGCATAGACCACCAGAGCCAGATGCACCGCCGGGTCTGCGGGTACCGGGCCGTTAGCGCGCAACCACACATGCTGCTCTGGCGGCAATGGTTGCGCGCCGGTAATGGCTGAACCCATACGCACATCGATGGGCATATTCTGCCAGTTCCGGCGTCCCTTGAGTTGATCTCGATTGGGCAGGTCGACGGCAGCAGTGACCTGTGGCATTTGATCCTGGTGGTGCACGCCGGGTATCGCGCGTTGAAAGCTTGCCTGAAGTTGGAAAATCAATTCATCGTTCTGCCAGGCGGCGACGTTGCGCGCGGCAAAATTACGACCTTGTTTGCTGCGGCTGACGCGAAACTCAATATCTGTGTCGGCGCGCCCGGGGCGCAGAAAATAGGCGTGCAGGGAGTGCAGGGGGAAGCCGTCAACGGTGCGTATGGCTGCCATGGTTGCCTGGGCTGCAACCAGGCCGCCGAATAATCGAGCGTTTGCGGTAACGCCACCTTCGCCGGCGCCGCCGGTAAATACATCGGTCTCGGTCGACGCCAGGTTGAGGCGGCGAAGCAGCCGTTCGAGCAGCGTCATGCTGGATTTGTTCAACGTGGTCTACCGCTCAATCCAGGGCCGGCTTTCTGCGGTTGAGTTTGGTGCGGCCGCGATTGGCTTTGTTGTCCATGCGTTTGCGTTTGGCAGCGTAGCTTGGGTGGGTGGCGATACGTCGCTTTGGCCGCACTCGCGCCGCTTCTATGAATTGGCCCAAACGGGCAACGGCGTCTTTTCTATTGTTCAATTGAGACCGAAATTGATTGGCCTGGATGACGATCTGCCCTTGCTTGTTGATGCGGTTTTTTTGTTGCTCACGCAGACGGTCGGCAACTTCCAAGCCGAGTAGCAACGCACTGATGGTTACACGTAACTCAACGGCAGTGGATGCTTTGTTGACATGCTGACCCCCCGGACCAGATGCATGCACGAAGCGGAATTCGAGGGCTTTTTGCGGAAAATCGAAGACCTCGTCGGGATTGAGTTGATCGGTACTCATGCATATAGAGTAACTGGTTGCCAAGCACCATCGAAGTGCTGAGTGTTCTTAAATCGACATTTCGCTGAACTCTCATGCAGGCTATGGCACCGAACCTGGTGGGCGTTGGGTTGCAACTCGAAACCGCAGACGGTGTTTTGCTCCAGGTCGAGAACGCTGAAACCAGGGTGATGATCACCGCGCAAAGTTCCGGCGTTGAGTAACGTCATGGCATCGAAATGGATGATCGTGCGGTAATGAACGTGACCGTTGATCATCAGAGGGTAGTCACCGGCAGCAATGATGTCGTCGAGTTTGCGACTGCGTTCTACCGGCATTCGCTGGGTACCCGGCCAGACTTTTTGCAGATCGTTAGTGCCTACGCCATGGCACAACATCAGTGGGCCTGCGTCGGTATCGATATTGAGCTGTGGTGGCAGGCTGGAGAGGTAGTCCACCACCACGTCGCTGAGCTCGCTCAGCAGGTGGGCGTTGGCAACATGGCGGGCTTTGTCTTGCAGCACCCAGCGGTCATGATTGCCACGCACCGTCTGCACATTATGGTCCTGCAACAATTCCACGCAGGCATCGATATCTCCGCTGCCGTCGGCCAGGTCACCGGTGCAGAGTATTGTGTCCACGTTGAGTTGCGCTAAATGTTCCAGCGCCATGTCCAGATGCCGGTGTTCAGCGTGTACGTCACCGACAATACCGATACGTTTAACCATGTCCCAGCTTAACCTATTCAAACCAGGCCTGGATGGCGTTAGCATCAGGTACATCGAAGTATGGGGAAAGGCCATGAGCGAACAAACGGAATTCCGGCGTGAGACGAGGGCGTGGTTGGCAGAAAACTGCCCAACGGGCGCGCGGGGTCCAGGGCCGATATCTAATGGCAGCTCGAAGATCAAAATCACCGACCGCGATACCTTGGCCTGGCTCGAGATAATGATCGAGAAAGGTTGGACTGTGCCGAGTTGGCCCAAGACGTACGGTGGTGGTGGTTTAAGCAATGAAGAATATCTCGTCCTTTTGCAGGAGATGGCGGCGATAAACGCGCGCCCGGCGTTATCGAGTTTTGGTACCAGCATGATCGGCCCGACATTGCTTGAATTTGGCACTGAGGATCAAAAACAACGCCACCTGACGCGCATTGCGCGAGCCGAAGTTGAGTGGTGTCAGGGCTATAGTGAGCCGGGTTCCGGTAGCGATCTGGCTTCTTTAAGTACCCGGGCCGAAGACAAGGGTGACCATTTCCTGATCAATGGACAAAAAATCTGGACCTCCGGTGCGCACAACGCTGACTGGATGTTTTGTCTGGTACGCACAGACGTGAATGTACCTAAACATGAGGGCATCAGCTTTGTGCTGCTGCCAATGGATCAGCCGGGCGTAACGGTGCGCCCTATTCCATTGATTAACGGCGATCACACTTTTAATGAGACCTTTTTTGACGATGCCATCGCGCAGAAGGCTGACCTTGTTGGTGAGCTGAACAAGGGCTGGACCGTAGGCAAGCGGTTGCTCCAGCACGAACGCTCCGGCATGGAAAGTCTGGTCAATGGCGGCGCCAAAGGCGATGAGATGACCTTGGTCAGTGAAGCAAAACGTTGTCTCGGAGAGGCAGGTGGGCGTATCGCTGATCCGGTGTATCGGGATGAAGTGTTGCGCTATGAGATGGACAACCGCGTGTTCCGCTTAACCCAGAGGCGTGCTGTGGAGGAATCTGAAGGGGGTACGCCGGGCGCTGCCACCTCAATATTCAAAGTCTACGGCAGTGAGTTGCAACAGACCTACTACGACACATTGCTGCGTATGCGGGGTGTGCGCGGGCTTGGTGACGTCACCCTGGCTGACAACGATCAGTTTGCTGAAGAAGAGCTCAGTCGTACCAAGCAGTGGCTTTATTACCGGGCGGCGTCGATCTACAGCGGCAGCAATGAAGTGCAGCGCAACATCATTGCCAAGCGCGTACTTGGCCTGCCGGACTGAACTTAGGGGGAACGATGGCGGTGTGGTGCCGTCCAATAGCGAATATTACATTTGAGAGATGCAGGCATGGACACGAATTTCGCACTGACCGTTTTCAACATCATGGCCCAGTTGTTTGTGTGGCTGGTCGGGGTGGTGATCATTGGCATCGCAGTTGTTTACGTTGTTGACCGGGTACAGACAAAGCACGCGGTACGGCGTAATTACCCGGTCATCGGACACCTTCGATACTGGTTCGAACATTTAGGAGAGTTTTTCCGGCAGTACTTTTTTGCCATGGACCGGGAGGAAATGCCTTTCAACCGGGCGGAAAGGACCTGGGTGTACCGTGCAGCGAAGAACGAAGACAGTACCCTGGCGTTTGGTTCCAGTCGGGACTTGCGTCCGGTAGGCAGCATTTTGTTTGTCAACTGCCCCTACCCGACATTGGAGATAGACGCTGAAGATACCAGCAGCGTTGTGCTGGGCCCATATTGTGACATTCCCTATGAGACGGATTCTGTTTTTCACATCTCCGGCATGAGTTTTGGCGCGATTTCAAAACCGGCGGTGCAGGCGTTATCCAGAGGCGCTAAGAAAGCCGGGGTATGGATGAACACCGGTGAAGGTGGTTTGTCGCCCTGGCATTTGGAAGGTGGCGCGGACCTTGTTTATCAGATCGGCACGGCCAAGTACGGCGTGCGCGATGAGGCAGGTGCCTTGTGCGATGAACGCCTGCAGGCCATGGCAGCGCATGAACAGGTGCGCATGTTTGAAATAAAGCTGAGCCAGGGAGCAAAACCAGGCAAAGGTGGCATCTTGCCCGCCGAGAAAGTGACAGATGAAATTGCCAGGATTCGATCCATCGAGGCTGGCAAACCGTCCATCAGTCCAAATCGGCACCCGGAAATCAACACAGCCGAGGAACTGCTGGACATGATTGAACGGGTCCGCGCCGTGACCGGTAAACCAACGGGATTCAAAGCAGTGATCGGTACATACGGCTGGCTTGATGAGCTGTGTGAAGCCATTCATTCTCGTGGTATCGAAAGCGCACCGGACTTCATCGCTATCGATAGTGCCGATGGCGGCACCGGCGCGGCACCTGCGAGCCTGATGGACTACATGGGGTTACCCTTGAAGGAAAGTCTGCCGCTGGTGGTGGACATACTGATTAAACATAGCCTGCGAGATCGCATAAAAGTCATCGCCAGCGGCAAGCTGGTCAATCCCGCACAGGTTGCCTGGGCCATGTGCATAGGTGCTGATTTTGCGGTCAGCGCGCGCGGCTTTATGTTTTCGTTGGGATGCATACAGGCTCTGCAATGCAACAAAAACACCTGCCCTACCGGTGTTGCCACGCACAATGCAGCCTTGCAGCGAGGCCTGGTCGTCACCGACAAAGCGGAACGTGTTTATCAATATGCCAAGAACATGCGTAAAGAGGTGGGCATTCTTGCGCATTCCTGCGGCGTACCCGAACCGAGACGATTGCAACGCTTCCACTGCCGCATAGTGCAGGCGAACGGATTGTCGGTGCCCTTAGATGAGTTTTATCCGAGCGCTTCGGTCTGAACGGTGAAGAAGCAAAAGCCTACTTGCTGAAGCGGCCGGAGGCTTGGCTGGACTTTCCCTTCGGTGCGGATGTTTATGTCTTTAAGGTGAAAGATAAAATGTTCGCAACCCTGGTTTGGCTGGAGGATCTGGCACGCATCAATTTGAAATGCGAGCCAGAGCAGGCGCAAATGTTACGAGAAGTTTTTGCTGCCGTACTGCCTGGCTACCATATGAACAAGACACACTGGAATACGGTGTTGTTAGATAGTTCGATCCCTGATGGAGAAGTTGAGCGCATGATCGACCATTCCTATGGGCTGGTGGTACGCAAGCTGCCAAGAAGTCAGCGCTTGAGTCTGGAAGTAAAGTATTCCAAATCGGTGGTCTATGCTGCGTAGAATGGCGGGTGTCAATTTTGGATCTTGCTACGTCTGGTCGTTACTTCATAAATAATACGAGAGAATACTATGACGATTCCATTGTGGTGTTTACTGGGTGGTGTGGTGCTGCCTTATGTGTGGGCCGGTGCTTCCTTGCCGTTTCGCAACAAGCAGTTGGGTGAGTTCGATCTGCAACAACCACGTCTGCAGGCTGCAGAGTTGACCGAAGGTGGGGCCGGTGCCTGGGGTGCGCAGATGAATGCGTGGGAAGCTTTGAGTGTGTTTATGGCGGCGACTCTGGTGGCCTACATCAGCGGCGTTGATCCTGCCGGCAGTTGGGCGATGAATGTCTAACTTGGTTCGCGCGCCAAACTGACTCGGTCAAATACCCGGTTGTAAACTTGCGCCTTATCGCCGCGGTATTTGATCTTCACCGAGACCAGCAATCGGCCGTCGTCACGCAGACGCCAGGTCTTGGTCACGCTACGTTCCGGCGTTTTGTATTTCTGCTCGATTTTGCGTTTCGAAATTTTTGTGTCACGGCCCCGGTAATGGCCTTTGATCAAAGACTCTTTGCCATCCGCGTCGTACTTCAGGTTTATTTTCTTATCTGTAACGTCGATGCTCATGGTTGTGCACAATAGAACCTGTGGATCTTTTGGCGGCAGCGATGACATGGCAGACTGACGGTAACTGCTGGGTAACGGCAGACCCATTACCGAAACACTAATGCCTCTCAATTTACTGGTCTTAACGCCACTGCCTTTTTTAAACGCCACTGTCACCTTGTCGGTTTCCGTAAGATTAATCTGCCAGTTACCCGCCAGTCGGGAATCGGCTATCACCGGCAAGGCCAGGGTCGTCAGTAGCACCAGGATAAATGTACGCATGCTGTTTAAGACGCCTGTATGGGCAGAAAAGTTCCTAACCATGATTGGGCATTACCTTGGTCGCAAACAGGTCGAGTGAACCCAATAGCTGTTCCGGGGTGTGCAACCCCTGGGGTACGAGCAAGAAGGCTTCCTTGATGGGAATCGCTTTGCTGATCTCGTCGATGCGCTTGTTCAGCGTATCTGGGGAACCCACCAGCAACTCAGGCACGCCCTGACCAAACGGCGCCGCCCAGGTTTTCCAGAACCATGCCATGTCTTCGTACATAGCCTGTGCCTTGGCATCGGTTTCTGCGCACACCATGATGCCGCCCCAACAACCCTGATCGCCGGGCTCTACATCGTGGCCGTACAATTTTGCTTCTTCGGTCCATTCCTTCCATAGCAATTGCAGGAATTCGGTGTTGCCGGACAAAATAATCGGGCGGCCTTTATATCTGGCCCAGAACTTGGCGGTGGTCAGGCTTTGCGAAAACCCACCATACAATGGTATTTCGTCTTGAAACGGTCGCGGCGCGATGCCGACCTCGGTCACTTGCATGTCTGTGCTCACGCCCCGGCCGTAGTTGTAATACACCGGGTGATCGTGGGGGTTTACAAAATCGATTGGCGGGAAATTCCAATACTTGCCGCGATGTTGGAACATTTCGTTTTTTAAGGCGTTGACGACTACCTCAACGAACTCGGCAAAATACTCACGATTCATGTCATCCGCGGGAGATTTGGCATTCCATGGTCCAACCGCATTGAGTTCTGGTTTGACCTTGTAGTTCTCCACCCATCGGGCTTGATAACCGCGTACCAGACCCACGCCAAAGCGGCCTTTGAGCATATGGTCCAGGGTCGAGATTTTTTCTGCCGTCTGCAGTGGATTGTTGGCGGTGGAAACGAAGCCGCAGGTAATGATTTTCATCCGTTCGCTGTGTGCGGCCAGGTACATTGCCATCAAACAAGGATCATTGGATATTTCGAACCCTTCGATTTGTAGATGGTGCTCCGGGTGGCCGATACCAAAGTAGCCGTTGTTGTCGGCAAAACGGGCGTACTGGGCGATTTCATCCAGCATGCGCTGATATAGCTGATTGTTGTGCCCTGCCATGCCAGCCTCAAGTTCGGCGCGGCGACCGATGGTGCAATACATGAATAAGCCGAACTTCATAGCTACTCCGCGCTCAGTAATTTGGTGAGTTCTGCCATGGGATCTTTAGCAGTTCCGTTCTTCTCCGCGATGAGTTTCTCCTCGGCGTTGGTGATAAATGTGCGCAGCCCGGCCTGATATGCTGCCGCATCAACAAATGGGTGGGGTGCGCCTGGTAGCCGTTGGGCTAGTGCGGCGGCGCGTTCAAAGACACCCGCCATGCCGGCGTGGTTAGGCAGGCTGACGCTGACGCCTTGCTGCAGAGTTTGCAGCCGCCTGTAACTCTCAAGGTAAGTCTCGGTGCGCTCGACGCCGGAGAAATTCAAACCGACGCCGCCAAGGGTAACAGCGGTGTAGATGTTTTGTCCGTCCTTGACGCTATAGCGCAAGGTCAAAACCCCTTCGGTATGCCCCGGCGTCTTGAACAGCTCTATCTTGTTATCACCCAGCTCAATGACATCGCCATCTTCGGCCACCATATCGCGCTGCGGCACGGGCATATAAAAGGCCGGGGAATCTGGTTTGGCTTGCACCATCTGCCAGTCTTCTTCGGTCATGACAATGCGCGCGCCAGATAGATTCTGGAAGTAGGCGTTGCCACCGGCATGATCGAAATGGCCGTGGGTTGCGATGATGTATTTTATGTCGGCGGGATCGAGCCCTACTTGACGAATATTGTTGGCCAGGGTGCGCACCCATTTGCCATACAGGGAATCGATGAGAATCAGTCCGTCACCGGTGTCGATAATATAGGCGGCAACCCAATCGATGCCGACGTAATAAATGTTGTCAAAAATTTTGAATGGTTCGACGTATTGTTGCTGCCGGTCTTCCCACATATTCCATAACTGACGCATGGCGGGTGGCATGGGTTCACCGGCGTAGGTGTCGTTCTCGCAGGCGATGCAAGCGATATCTGTAACCGGGTTGTAGGCAGCCAACTCGGCAGTCCAGTCACGTATCGAGGCGCCGTTGGCGCCGTAGCTGTAAAACTCCGGGCGGCGCAGGATCGTGTGTGAGCGACCACCGGCGATGAACGAGCGAAAATTTGGTGTCACAGCCTGAATGTCTGCGTGATTTGCCTGCAGGGCCTGCATCAGCGCGATATCTTTTGTGCCGATCAGAGCCAAAAACCGCTTTTGCACGGCATCTTCTGCGGCATCGTATTGCGCGAATAGTATTTCAGGATGTGCCTGGGCCGCGGCAATGTATATCTTTTCGTAGTTGAAACCCTCGGTGCTGACCTGCTCAAACCCTGCTTCGGTGTTGAGGAAGTTGAAAGTCCCCCACTGTTTATCGGGTCTTGCGTCTTCGTTCATGCGCCGGTAGCCACCGGCACCATCGCCTAAGTGTGCCACCTGTGCATCGGGATATTGGTTGGCGATCAGGGCGGCATAAAAAGGTGATGGAATCGCACCTGCCGAAGAGCCGGTGACAAATATCTGTTGCGCATCAGGCACATTAGCATAGGTCCAGTCCAGCACCGCCTGGGCGTTGGCGCGGCCTTGATGATGAATCGTGAACGGTGTTTGACCGTCCTCTTCGGCCGCATAAACCGTATCCGAAGCCCCCAGATGTACGTCACCGGTGCAATAAGGTGCCATCACTACGCTGTAATCCTGAAAGGGATTGTCCGCATTGCCGAAGTTGAATACGCCGAACGGCTCGGGCGTGTATCCTGCGGATATATTTACGGTATAGGTTGGTTGACCTTCGGGATCGCAGGTCTGGCGCGTCCAGCAGCCACCGCCGCCTTGGAAAAATACCATGAGTTTCGCCGGATCGCCGGGGCGAACAAAAAATTTGTAGGCTGAACCGTCTGCACAGGTCGTCTGCCCACCGGGTTCGAAAGCGTTCCAACCCTGGGCGAGTTCACTGATACCGGCGACAGATGCAGCTTTAGCGGCACCCGCTTGTGCCGAGGTATCCGTCGAGTCAGCAGGCGCGCTGCAACCGGCAATCACTGCGATGAGCAGTGTGATAACGCTCAAGCGACCTGCTAAACGAAGGATCAACATTCTCTTCTCTTTTTCAAATGTCGTGTAAAATTGTCTTAAACTGTGCAGCCAAGATACTACATGGCTTACAGGTGGAATAGGTGATAGCAAGAGAGCAAGTACGCAAAGTGCTGGAAGACTGGATTGCGGACGAAATGGATGCTTTGCAGGTGTGGCGGTGGGGTGAACAGGCAAAAGAAGCACGTGCTCCGCAAGATGCCCTGGTGCAAGATCTGGTAGACACCTTGGCCGTACTACCGTTTGAAATGATTACCACCGGCGATGCCCGGGTGATGTTGGATGCGTTGGCTAACCCGCTGAATGAAACGGACCTGTCAGTGAATCTGCTATGGAATCATCTGGATGGCATCAATCCTGATGTTCGTCGTACCGAGCTTCAAGACCACCCTTTCTACGGGCAGTTCTGCGACGGCATGGGTTGAGCGGCGCTAATAAGCGAACTGGTCGATACGCGATTGTGCCTGAGACAGTCCCTTGCCCCGAATGACATAAGGGTCCAGCCATTTGTTGACCGCTTCAATTTCCCAACCATTGACCAGGTCCTTGGATTGCAGCGTATCGACCCTCACCCAACTGCCGTCATAGGCGACGGGGAAGCCATGATCATTAAGCGTGTAGCCGTACACCCGGCATAGTCCCTGATCCTCTTCGAAATCGCCGATGTAGGATAACCAGGGCGTTTCGATGCGCACTTGTTCGCGCAGGTGCTGTTGCAGTGGTGCGATCATGTTACCCCGATCCCAGTCGGGGATGGCGCGTTCGTCCCATGTCGGTCCGCCGGGGAGCCCCATCAGCTTTGAGTCCTGCTGGGAGCTTTGCAGAAAAACCTCTATGTAGTCTTCTTTAGGGCGTACCAGCACTGCACGGGTGGTGGTGAGTTGGCGGTCACTGTGCACGGCCAGCAGCTCTCTACCACGCTCGCTCAATGAGCGATAGACGTCTTCGTCATACAGAAAATAGCCGGTCGCCGGCGGTGCAGACGCCGCCGCGTACTTGTTGAACAGACCAACCCGGTGCTGGGACGATTGATTGGCATCGGCGCGGTGCCACAAGTGCATGTTCATGAACAACAAATCGCCACGTTTGAGCTCCGGGTCGATGAATTCACTGGCATCAGGGCGGATCGCCGCTGCCATTTCAGTGCATACCGGGCCGCTTGATTGGCGTTCCAGGTGGTGCGATCCCGGTGCGACAAACAGGCGGCCTGAGTCAGCATCGAAGTCGCAGAAAGGTACGATGGTAAACAGCCAGTTCATTGACGAGCCAACGGGCCGCCAACGTTTGTAGTCATGATGCGCGGGCAGACCCTTGCCGCCCGGGGTGCGGTCATAGATGACATAAGCGGTCAGTTTGGGGTCGTCATTGAGGAGTTGCCGAACCGGCTCGACAATGGATGGATGCTCGACAATGAAAGACAGATCGGGATCTTTCAAGCTCTGGGTCGCCAGAGTATAGCGCCCCGGGGCGGGGAATTCGGGTACGTGGGGATCCAGGGTGGCATCTAACGGCGGATTGTTTGCAACGCCCCGCTCAAGGCGTTGGATGTCCGTTTCGGGAATCGCGTTACGCAATATATAGAAACCATCGCGTTCATATTGTTCGAGTTGTGTACTGTCGAGCACGAGGAAACCCTCAATCTGATAATGCGTTGCCAGTGTAAGCTGCTGCGCCAGAGGCGGCAAACATGCTCAGCATACTCATTGGGTCTTGCGTGATAACCGTGAGTTAGGCAACCTCGGTAACTCTTTTGGGAGGTTTGAAAATGATGGGTAGTCTTGTTCTGAGGTTTGCCAAGGCCGGTTTGCTGGTTGCCGGGTCGTCTTTGACCCTGATTGGTGTGCAAGGCAAGGGTGTGGATATCGATTCGTTTGCGAATGCCGGGGTCGAACGCTTGTCGCAATATCTGCAAATCGACACCATCAATCCGCCGGGTAACGAATCCCGGGGCGTTGCCTTTCTGGCTGAGTTACTGGACGCCGCAGGCATCGCTTATGAAACCGCTGAGTCTGCCCCGGGACGCGGTAATCTGTGGGCGAAACTACCGGCCACCACACGGCGCACCAAGCCGGGCTTGATTCTTCTGCATCACATCGATGTGGTACCGGCCAACCGTGATTACTGGAGCTTCGATCCATTATCGGGAGAGATCAAAGATGGTTTTGTATACGGTCGTGGTGCCATCGATACCAAGGGCTTGGGCATGGCTCAGTTGCAGGCGTTCCTTGCGCTTGCAGCAAGTGGCCTGGAGCGCAATCGCGATGTCTGGCTGGTTGCCACTGCAGACGAAGAAGCAGGTGGTTTTTTTGGTGCCGGGTGGTTGCTTGAAGAATACCCGGAGTTGTTTACCGGCGTCGGCTATGTGCTCAATGAAGGAGGCTCCGGTCGGGTCTTCGGTGACACCATTGCGGTGCTGGTTGAGGTCACTCAAAAGGTGCCGCTATGGCTCAGGCTCACGGCCCGGGGTCGGCCCGGACATGGTTCTGCACCGCTGGTAGAAACTTCGGTCACCCGCCTGGTGCGTGCGTTGAAACGTATCAGTGAAACTGAGTTCCCGGTGCGCGTGCTGCAACCGGTGGCGGATATGTTCGAAGGCATCGCGCCCTTCCAATCCGGAGAAGATAAACAACTGTTTGCCAACATCGGCAGCGTGCCCCCAACTGAAGACTTTCTGGTTCAACTTAAGCTGCGCAACCCCGGCGCCCACGCGTTATTGCGCAACACCTGTTCGATCACTCGCTTGGAAGGCAGTGCAAAAATCAATGTGATTCCGGCTGAAGTTCATGCCGAACTCGACTGCCGTTTGCTCCCAGACCAGGATCCGCAAATCTTCCTCGCGGAACTCGGCACCATTATCAACGATGAAAAAGTCAGCATAGAGACAATTATGAGTTTCACGCCCGCCATCAGTAAGACCCAGACACCATTGTTCAAAGCCATCGAGGAAGTTTCCGCTGAGGCCTTTAATGCCCAGGTTATTCCCACGGTGTCCGCGGGCTTCACCGACAGCCACTTTTTCCGCGACCTGGGTATCACCAGTTACGGCTACTCACCTTTTGCCTTTACCGTCGCAGAATTTGCCGGTGTGCACGGCAATGATGAGCGTGTATCGGTGGAAAATATTGTCAACGGTGTGAAGGTGTATTATCGACTGTTGGAAAAGTTCGTCGTCAAACACTAGCCGCCCACTGGAGAAGTTGATATCAACGCGATAAACGCCCCTACCCTGGAAACGCTAGATCACGAGCTTGATTTTACACCGCTGCATGACGCCATGCGCAGTTATGTAGACAGAGACATTCTGTCCTGTTGCAGCACCATTGTGATGCGCGGCACCGAGGTGCTGGACTATACAACCATGGGTTACATGGATCTCGAAAGCAAAACGCCGTTGCGCAAAGAAGCGATCTATCGGATGTACTCCAACACCAAGATCGTTACCTCCGTTGGCTTGATGATGCTTTTTGAGGAGGGCAAGTTCGCCCTGGATGATGAGCTTGCAAAATTCCTGCCGGAGTTCGGCGATCCCCGCGTGTTGCGCGCGGACGCCAAGTCTGCCGAGGATGTGCAAGCGGCAGACAAGCCGATCTTGATCAGACACATTTTGAGTCACAGTGCGGGTTTGAGTTATGGCTTCATCGAACCGGAATCCGTTGTTGATCAGGCCTACAACGCGGGTGGTCTGAACGTACTCGGTCGATCTGAAATCGACCTTGAAGAATTCTGTCACCGCGCGGGTAAGTTGCCACTGGCCTATGAACCAGGAACAAACTGGCGCTACTCGGTGGCGACTGATGTTTGTGCAAGATTAGTTGAGGTGCTGAGCGGGCAGAAATTCGATGCCTTCTTGAAAGCCCGCATATTTGTCCCGTTAGGCATGGTAGATACAGACTTTTGGGTGCCACCGGAGAAGGCCAATCGGTTCATCACCATGTATGCGCCAACCGACCTGCTCGACCCGATGAAGCCAGGCCTGGTAAAAGCAGATGACCCATTTTCAGGCCAGTACAACGAAGCGCCTGCAATGAAAAGCGGCGGCGGTGGCTTGGTCTCCACCATGTCGGATTACATGACCCTCATCCGTCTGATCGTCAACGGTGGCGAGTGGCAGGGCGTGCGATTGTTAAAGCCTGAGACATTGGCAAGGATGCGCACCAATCAACTGGCATCTGGCGTGGGCGTTTCGTTCCCGATGTGGGATATGCCCGGCACGGTATTCGGCTTGGGCTTCGCTTTGAAACAGACCTTGCAGGAGGGTGACCCAGCGGGCGCCCAGGATGAATATCATTGGGGAGGTATGGCCGGCACGCATAGCTGGATGGCGCCAACGGCCGGGATTACCGGCATGTGTTCTACTCAACGAATGCCCGGTTTCTGGCATCCTTTCAGTCATGAATTTAAAAAACTTGTCTACAACATAGCCGGATGAAAGAACGGCTCACGTACTATTTTTCCACCGGCAGCCGTTATTCCTATCTGTCGATGTCCCAGGTACCGGACATAGAGCAACGCTACGGGGTCAAGTTTGAATGGGTGCCGGTCAATGGCAAGCGCATACGTGCATTGCGCGGTGCGGACCCGTTTCAAGGCCCGCCGCAGTCGGGTCAGTACGATTGGGCCTATCGTGAAACAGACGCCAAAGCCTGGGCGGACTATTACGGCATCAGTTTCAATGAACCTGAAGACGTTGAGTTCGACGATGAACTGCTGTTACGCGCGGTCATTGCGGCGGGTAAGCAAGGTGATATCAGGGACTATAGTTGGCGCCTGGCCCGTAAAGTGTTCGCAGAGCAGATCTGGCCACTAGACCAGGCGGTCGCCAGCCAGGTCGCAGGTGACCTTGATCTTGATGTGCAGGCCTTCGAGGAAGCTTGCGCAGACCCGGCGCTGCAGAGGGAACTGGAAGACAATTGTGCTGAGGCGGTTGCCCGTGGTGCCTTCGGCACACCGTCACTGTTTGTCGGTGATGAGCTGTTCTGGGGCAATGACCGCTTGCCGCTGGTGCGCCACCGGTTGGAGGCAGCAAAACCTGCGTCGGGGGCTGTTTTCGATGTCGTTGGCTTGGATCATGTGGTGTTGCGAAGCACAGATCCTGAGGCGCTGGTCTCTTTTTATCAGCGAATATTACATGCGCCACTGGAACGAACCGTTGATGACTTCCTTTGGCAACTGCGGGCAGGGCAAAACCTGCTGGACATTGTTCGTGTTGAGCAAAATCCCGATGGTGCCAACATGGATCATTTTTGCTTGACCATCACGCCATTCGTAGAAGAAGAGGTCTTGGCCTGGCTGCAGAACGAGGGGATTACCGGGGAAGTTTCAGCCAGGGTCTATGGCGCACAAGGGTTCGGTTGTTCGGTCTATTTCACCGATCCCCAAGGCAACCGGGTCGAGTTGAAACAGCACAAGCCCTGGACGGAATTTGGCTAACGTTGCTGGTTTCGATGACGTAGCAACGACAGACCACGGTCGAACATGGACACCGCCGTGGTGGCCACCAACGCCCAGGCGGCATATCCGGTGAGTGTTTGTAAAAACGCCCACCCCAGTAGTTGGGTTCCGATCACCGTACCCGTTAGAGCGTAGTAGGCGATGCCATTGGACTTGCCGATAGCGCTCATGCGCAATGCAACACCGGCAAGGGCTTTGGAATCCAGCACATATTGGATAAAGGCTGCGGCTATCAACCACTGCAAAAGTGGATTGATGAGGCCCAGCTCAGCGATCGCAGCACAGCAAAAGGTGACATAAGCCGCGTCGGTGGCGTGATCGAACAGACCGCCGAAAGGGCTTGTCTGATTGAGTTTGCGTGCGAGTTTGCCGTCATAGACATCGGTCGCCACGGCCATAGTGAACAGCACACTGGCAATGAACCAGGACTGCAGCATTATCGCCGCCACGGTGGGCAGCAGTATGAGCAGGCGCAGGGTTGTCAGCAGGTTTGCCCAGGTCTTCCAGGATGATGGGCCGGGCGTTTGCGATTGCATCGGGCGGGTCGTCGTCTAGGGTTTATTCAAACGAAAAAGTACGCCCTCTTCCTCGACAAAGTCCTCCTGAGAATCAAAATCGTACTTCACCACATAGGCTTGCACGACCTCCGCTATCTCCTCGCGATCGGTCACGATACTCGCCGTGGCATCGTAGAGTTCGCCGTTGACGCTGACAATTACCGCATTGTCAGCAGCGATATTTTTCACCCAGGTTGCTTCGCCGTTGGCTGCGGCGATGTACAAATTGCCATTTGTGGTAACGGCCCAGGTGGTCACCGAATAGGGTTCCTGGGGGCGGGTCTGTAGCAACACGTTGTCGATGTCATCGGTAAAAGCCCAGTCTTCAGGCCACGCTGCAGGGTTGCCTTCAAGCGTGCCACCGGCAATAGGACCCATCGGGCCAGAGCACGCGCAAACCAATCCAATGCTGAAAAGCACTACAACTGCATTGCGCATTGCTTGAACCTCAAGATATTGTTGTCGGGTGCCTATGCTACTGCATGGGGGCGGAAAATAAACCGCATCGATTTAACTATCTGGTGAGAATTTGTAGGTGATATTTTGACAAAGGTAAGGTAATGCAGAATTGGTTGATCACTGGCGCGAACGGCAATATAGGTAAACGGCTGCTCACGTTTCTGCTTGGCGATGCTGATTGTAGCGTTGTCGCAGTCGTACGTAGTGCGCGCGCTAAAGGGATGATCGAAAATTTGCAGTTGGATGACCACGCGCGCCGCCGCCTGCAAATTGAAGTGGTGGATTATGTTGATGTAACAGCGCTGCAACGAGTGGCGGAGCATGCCAACAAAGCAGTCCACCTGGTGGGAATCCTCAAACAAAGTAAGCTGGCCAACTATGCGGACGCGCATGAAGCGAGTACCGCGGCGTTGTTGCAGGCCTTGCAACAAACCGGCGTTGATCACCTGACCTATCTTTCTATTATCGGTTCAAACAGCCTGTCGGCCAATGCCTGTCTGGCTTCAAAAGGTCGTGCCGAAGATTTGTGCGAGCAAAGCGCAATACCGACCTGTGTCCTGAAAGTGCCCATGGTACTGGGCGAAGGGGACTATGCGAGCACTGCGCTGGGGGCACGGGCAGCAACCGGCACCCGCTTTACCTTTCGTGCGGCCAGTCTAGAGCAGCCTATCTATGCCGGTGATGTGGTGCGCGCCATCGTTGCAGCAGGGTCGCTTCAAGTGAACGCGACCTTGGAACTTGCTGGCACAGAAGTGCTGAGCCGACGCGCATTGACCGAGCGGGCAGCAATGGTGTTGGGCAGCAGCGCCAGATTGATTTCGCTACCGCTTGCGCTCGGTCTCGCAGTGGCGAGTCTGATGGAGGTGTTGCTGGCTAATCCGCCGGTGACGCGAGCAATGTTGCAGGTGCTGGACCATGATGACGACATCGACCCCCAGGCCGCACTAGAAGCGTTGCAACTGGATCCGCTGACATCGCTGGATGACACGTTGCGTGCGGTGGTTGGCCCGGCTCAAGTCAAGTGACGGGCTAGATACGGCAAGCTGACATCCATACGGTAATCAACACCGCTGTGGGTGTCATTGAACTCTTCATAACGATGGGTTACCTGATGCTTATGTAGCGCCTGGGAAAGCAACCGTGTGCCGTAATGAATATGAAACTGGTCCCGCCAACCGCAATCTATAAAAATAGCGCGCAGGCTTTTCAGATTATCTCTGTATTTCGCCACCATATGGATCGGGTCGTGTTTAAGCCAGGCCTGCCAACGCCGTTCCAGCAACTCACCGGTCAACAGATCATAGGGTAGGCGAAAGCCGTTTGGCGCCTTTGGGTCAGGGTCGTAGGTCGCTGCCATGCAGAGCATCATCAGCACCATGACGTCGCGCCCGGATGGTTTTTTGTTCGCCCAGCAGTGTTCCAGGAAACGCCTGATGCGGCCATCATCGACGCCGGGTGTTTGTTGTCTGGCAATATGCCTGCGCGCTCCCGGCTTGAGTGCCGGCTTGGCGAAACTCTGCAGGGCGGTCAGCACCGCAGGCCACTCTGCCTTATAAACGAAATCAAAATAAGAATCGCCGGAATGGTCACCGACAGCCGCCCAATATTTCGCGTATTTCATGCCATGTACGATGGCACCATAACCGCCTGAGGATTTACCGAAGCAGCCACGGTGCTCTCTCGAAGCCAAAGACCTGACCGACTTGTCGACAAAGGGAATGAGTTCTTTGGTGAGGTAGTCCGCGTACTTGCCGATGGCTGAGGAGTTGATGTACTGATTGCCGCCAAGGGCAGTGAAGCAGTCAGGGAACACGACAATAACCGGTGGCATCTTACCGGTAGCAATGAGACGGTCTAATTGTTGCGGAATATTTTCTTCGAAATTGCGCCAATTGATATGGGATTGTCCGGAGCCGGTATAGCCGACCAGATCGAACAGCACCGGAAAGCGGCGTTTACTGTAGCGCTGCTCGTGATAATGCGCCGGCAGATAGATATTGACCGGCCGCTCACTGGGATCGCCCAGCGGGTTGTCACGCAGCACTGGCGAGTCGAAAATCTCGGTAACCACCTGCCCTTTTCGAACCTGGGGTACTTTTTTTGCCATTGTCTTAGCATACCGCATCCGGCTTGGCTTCACGCTTTTTGGTGTCGTTGGCGGGATGGATGTGAAGTGGTTCTCAAAAGTTAAAACCGTTCACCCAACGCCGGCGAGATATGCGTTAGCGTTGGGTTTAGCCGTGACTGTTGTGAATGGACACACAAAATGCAAATCGACGGGCAAGCGAATATTCCGAATAAAGTATCCAGTGCAGCCAGTGCCCCGGGCATCGACGTAGAGGCTTTGCATGCCGAAGTGGCTAAGTGGCAAGAACGGGTGCCGAAACTGGCTGCTGCCCTGCGTGAGCGAACCGAAGAACTGGCAAGCGTCAGGCAAGATCTGCGCGAGGCGCAAAAAGCTGGCCCGGATCACGCCCCCTACGACGGTGAGAGTGACGATGCGCGGTTGCAAGCACGTGATCAACTTATTGGTGAATTGCAGCAGAAAGTGACAGACCTCACCGGTCTGCATCGAACTGCTGCCAGCGAACTACATGTCACCCAGTTGGACTTGTCTACTGCCACCGAAGAAGCCAAAGGTTGGCAGGATAAATGGCAGCAGGTAACTGCCTCCCTGGACAATTCGGTGGCCAACGCATCTCGCAGTAGCTCGGATTGGCAACAAGCCAAGCAACAGTTGCTGGAACAGGAACAAACGCTGCTCGCTGCCCACGCCAAAGAAATGGAACGTGCCAGACGCGATACAGAATCGCTGCGGGTGCGCAATGCTAATCTGCAAGAGACTACGGAATTTGCCAATAAGCAGATAGAGAGTTTGGGTGAAGACGTCGCTCTGCTGGTTGAGCAGGGTAAAACAACATCCGAGTCTCTAGCAGCAGCAGATAAGAAGCTAGAAGAGCTAAGCGGTGACGAAAGCGGTTTACAACAGCGTATTGTTACTGCGGAGCGAGATGTTGCCAGCCGTCAGAACAAGCTGAACGAAAATGCGGAAGAACTGCAAAGCATGCGGGCGGACAATGCCACTCAAGCGGAGCAAATCACCAAGCTCAAGCTGCTGGTCGGCAAGTCTGATGAAGAGCTGGTAGAGCAGGCAGATAAATTTGAACAACGCCTGACAGATGAAGATGGACGTTACGCTGCGGCCATGCTGGCAGCGGATGAAGAGCAAACTCAACTGGCCAGGCAGCTCGACGCCAAAGATGAAGCAGCTACGGGAATCAAAGATGAGCTCGACGCACAACAACTAGCCCATACCAAGCAAGCCGAAGAATTGCAGTCAATGCGCACCGCTTTGGATAACGCCAGCCGGGAGCTCGAAGAAAGCTCGGCACTGACGAAAGCTAAGAATGGTCAGGTCAAGGTACTCGAGAGTGAGCAGCAGAAACTTAACCAGGCATTAGTCGACGCCGAGCAACGTCTTAGCCAGACTGAGCAAAACTATGCGCAGGACAGCAAAGACAAGCAGTCGCTGGTGCAAAGAGTGGACTCTCTACGTGAACAGCTCGATGCTGCTAAGGCAGCGAATGGATTGGCGAACGAACAGGCTGCAGAGCAAATTCATGGGTTGAATAACGCGTTGGAGGATGCGCAGGTACATTCCGCTAAAACTGAATCGAGCCAGACCGAGCAGATTGCAGAGTTAGAAAAATTACAGCAGGAACAGCGGCGCTGGCAGGACAGAGAAGAAGGACTGGTCACCCAGCTTGATGAGCTTAGTGCGGCCAGCACCGAAAAAGAGCAGGATCTGCAAAGCGAAATTAATCGTCTTAATAAATGTGTTAGTCAAGCACAAGACAGCAACAGCCAGCGTGAAGATGAGCGACGCGAGTTGACCGACAAGGTCGGGACGCTGGAAAGTCGAAACGCTAAACTGAAGGCCGGTCTGGAAGAACGTGCTCAGTTGGTTCGCTCGCTTGAAGATGAACGCGCCCAAGCGGCGACCTCTCACAGTGAAGCGGACACTGAGCATACGCTCATGCAAAGCCAACTCGTTGAAGCCCGGAATCGCATCGAGACGTTCCAGGAACATGCTGAGTCCTTGGATAGCAAACGTGTCACCCAACAGGGATTGATGAGCGATCTTGAAGCAGAACTCAGTGAAGTACACGAACAAACAAGTGCTGCATTGAAAGGTGCGGAGCAAGCTCGGCGCGATGCTGTGGGTGAAATGCGCGAACTCAGCGAACAGCTCAACAAGCTGCAAGCCGAACTCCAAGACAGCGCCGAGGCGCACGGCCAGGAAATTGCGGTGTTGCAGGCACAAATTGGCGAATACGAAACAAAGGCTGGTGCCGCCAACACTGAGAATTCGAGTAAGGCAAAAGGACAATTGCAGGAAATGGAGCAATTGTTGCGTGAAAGAACCGAGGAACTGGATACTTTGCGCTGGCGTCAGGAGCAACAACAAGCCACTGCAGATGACAATCTGGTGATGGTTCTAAATCAACAGTTGACGGATGCTAGAGAGGAAAACAAGCGGTTGAGTGACAAACTGGCCAATGTTTCAAGCGTGGTTGTCAGTTCCGCACCAGTCAAAGACGCTAAGGCAGACGATCTGACCATGTTGAAAGGCATTGGCGCAAAACTGGCGGAACGACTGGCCGAGCTTGGCGTCACACGGTATCAGCAGATCGCCGACTTAAACCCAAAGGACCTGGCGCAGAAAGACCATGTATTACATGCGTTCAGGAGTCGTTTGACGCGTGATAGCTGGATAAAGCAAGCTAAAAAGGCGATATCCAGCTAGCAACCTCTACGCGGTGTCTGACCGCAAGCAGCGAAGTAATATGAATCCTGGGATAGAGACCGCTGCCGAACGTGTGTCTCGCTAAGCGGCAAAATTGAACCTTCGACAAGTTAACTGATTCAGCGCTTTTTACATTGTCCTTCATGACCGGTATTATCTGTGGATCTGAGGCAACCGATGGTGCCATGACGACACATCCATCTTCGGAAGAAAGTACTGATACTGAGAACCGGCGCGCTGACGGAGATCGTCGTGAAGAAGATCGGCGTCGCAGTGCACAGGGGTTGTTTGAACTCCGCGCGCGGCGAGACCGCATCGTTGAAGACAGACGCCGTGCTAAACGTCGGACAGAAAGCCGCTTTCGTTTTGCATTCTGGCGTGGCACAAACGCCTAGCTATCGTTCGCTGATAACATACGATTCGATCGAGCCGCTGCCGCCAAGCCGGTGCGGCAGGTCGTTGTATGAACCATTTTCCAGTTTGTTCTAACCCAAGGATACTCATGTCATTTCGTTGTTCGCTGAAGCTGCTTGCCGTATTGATCGTGGGCCTAGCGCCTGCGTGGGCAATGGCTGGTGACGCCAGTATCGGCAAAGGTTTGTTTCCGGTATGCACCGCCTGCCACGGCCCTACTGGCCTGGGTAACCAAGCAATGAATGCACCGAAGCTCGCTGGCCAGGAAGCTTGGTATATTGTTAAGCAGATGCAGTTGTTCCAGAACAATGCGCGCGGCAGTGCTCCCGGCGATATGCATGGCATGCAAATGGCCGCCATGGCGAAAGGTCCGCAACTTGACGATGAGGCTTCGTTGCAAAACCTGGCGGCGTACATCGCTACCTTCCCCGATGAATACCCAGCGCCCACTGTGTCTGGTGATGTGGCTGCAGGTAAAGCATTGTATCTAGTGTGTGCCGCTTGCCATGGCGCAAATGCCGAAGGCATTGAGGCTGTAGCGGGTCCGCGCTTGGCGGGACAAAATGACTGGTACATGGTCAGTCAGATCAAGAAGTTCAAGCAAGGCCAGCGCGGCTACCATAATATGGACCACGGCGGCCGGCAGATGCGCCCTATGGTCACCACATTGGTGGATGACCAGGCGATCAACGATGTGGTCGCCTATATCGCGACCCTTAAATAGCGCCATTTTGCTGTGAGTCGCCGGCTAACGGTCTCTTTGTCAGCGTTGGCCGCGAACTATCGGCTCCTGACAAGCGCTGCTCAGGGAACGGTTGCGGCGGTTGTCAAAGCCAACGCTTATGGTCTTGGTGCCGCTGAGATCGCCACTCGTCTGGTGCAGGAAGGATGCCGCGAGTTTTTTGTTGCCACCGCCGTTGAAGGTGTGCAGCTGCGCAAAGCACTGACGGATGCTGGGATCTATGTGCTGGAAGGTGCTTACGCGGAAAATCTGTCAGATCTTGTCGGCGCAGGGCTGATTCCTGTACTGAATACGCCGGCCCAATGTCAGAGTTGGATAGCCGCTAAGCGGCCCGCGGCGCTGCATATAGATACCGGCATGCAACGGCTTGGATTCAGTTACGCTCAAGGTGTGGATGCTCTTTTGGCGCTGCCGTTTGAGTTGTGTCTGTTCGTCAGTCATTTTGCGCGGGCAGATGAACCAACCCATGAGACCGTGGCCGAGCAGATGCATCGGGCATCACCGTTGTATGCCCTGCTTAAAACCAAGCACCGCGCAATGCGTTTGAGCCTGTGCAATTCTGCAGGCTTGCTCGAAGGTCTGGGCCCGGAAGATGTAGGCCGTGCGGGCATTGCATTGTATGGCGGTAATCCATACTCGCTGCAGGCCAATCCGATGCAGCCGGTGGCAAAGCTTGAGGCGCGGGTCATGCAGATACGCGAATTACCGCCAGCCACCCCGGTCGGCTACGGCGGCAGTTTCGTCACCCAGCGCGACACCAAGGTTGCAACCCTCGGCATTGGCTATGCAGACGGCGTGCCGCGCCTGTTGTCAAACAATGGTGTGGTGTTTGTGGCCGGTGCCGTCTGCCCCATCATCGGTCGTATCAGCATGGATCTGATGAGTGTTGATGTCAGTGGTCTGGTAGTCAGCGAAGGTGATTGGGCAGAGGTGATCGGCGCTCAAGTTCATCTCGATGAGGTGGCCAGCCATGCTCAAACCTTAGCTTACGAGGTGCTCAACCATATTAACGACCGGGTGCCTCGATTCTATGTGGAAGGTTCCTTATAGGGTGCAAAGCCGTGCGGGGGCAGACGACCAACCGGTTCGCTTGGCCCCATTTGCCCTGCCTGTGCTGGTGCCAGCCCGAACAGCGCCAGGTAGGTTGCGTAGTCTTTGCTGGCATCGTCATAGTGGCCTAAGGCACGGAGTGCCAATGATCGATTCAAGTAGATAACGGCGTTGTGCAGACGCGCCGAGGTCGGGGCTGTGGTCGTCGTTGTCGTGGACAGAGCATTGTTGAAGGCGATCACCGCGCCACGATAATCCTCTTCGCGAATTAAAAGACTACCCAGGTTAGCTTGGATCACGTCGTCGAGGTCACCGATTGCCAGTGCAGCATCCATCTCAAGCCGGGCTGCCTCCAGTTGGTCTTGCTGAAGCAATAACATCGACAATGCACTATGAAGTTGGGCGCGCTCCAGTGAGGAGGTGCCAGCGCTTTGCAGAGCAAGTTGGCATGGTTGCACAGACACCGGAGTGGTGTGCAGGGAAGCAAAACAGGCAAGCGTCTGGTTGGCAGTGGCGTCGCTATCCTGCAGAGGTTGCGCAAGGCTGGCGCCAGCACCTAGCAGACCGGCAACGGTATAAAGGAGTGCGATGTAGACCTTAGTGTGCATAGTTGCATTGTCTTATAGCGGCGTGGTTCCAGCAACTGGGATAAGCTTGGTGCCGGTAACAACAGGCATTTATACAGCTACTCAAAGGGGCAATATGACACAACAAAGCATCGACCCAAATGGCGTGCTCGCAGGGCAAGTCGCACTGGTAACAGGGGCAAGCCGGGGCATCGGCACGGCCATAGCGAAACGATTTGCGATGGCTGGTGCCAAGGTGGTGGTAACAGCGCGAACGGTAGAACCGGAAGATCATTATCTGCCCGGCACGATCAACGAGACCGTTGCACAAATCAGAGCAGCAGGTGGTGAAGCTGAGGCAGTACAAGCAGATCTGGCGGTACCGGCGGATCGTCAGCGACTGGTGAGCCAGGCGCAGGAGGCCTTCGGTGGCGTTGATATTCTGGTCAACAATGCTGCCATCACCTATTTCATTCCGGTCGCGGAATTTCCTGAAAAACGTTTCCGCTTGATGATGGATGTACAGGTGTGGACGCCATTTGAGCTGTCTCAACTTGTTCTTCCCGGCATGCGCGAGCGTGGTCGCGGATGGATATTGAATATTTCATCCCACGCGGCAATCCATCCGGACAAAACGACAGGCGGGCGAGGTGGTACGGTTTACGGTATGTGCAAGGCTGCGCTGGAACGTTTTACCACGGGTCTTGCCCAGGAAATGTTTGATGAAAATATCGGCGTCAATGTAATCTCGCCAGGTTTGGTGGCCACTCCGGGTGTCATGCATCACAAGCTGATCAATGACACCAACAAAGACTCCGTCACGCCGGTAGAACATATGGCGGAAGCCTGTTTGCGCTTGTGTCATGGCGACCCGCAGCAGCTTACCGGTCGCATCGACTACGCCGATGCCATGATGGAAGAATTCAGTTTGCAGGCGGCCACGCTGATCTAGGGAACCAGAGGCTCCCTAGCCAGATCCACGCTCAGCGAATCGGGATTTCGGTCTTCTTCACCACGGTGCGTAACGCAAAGCTTGAATGAACCCGGGCTACCCCTGGTAGCCGGGTAAGGTATTGACTGTGCACGCGCTCGTAGTCTCGGGCGTCGGCGACGATCACGCGCAGCAAATAGTCGGCGTCGCCACTCATCAGATAACATTCCATGACTTCCGGCAGTTGCTTGACTTGGGCCTCGAAATTCGCCAGGTCGTCCTGTTGCTGGCTATGCAGGGTAATGCGTACGAAAACGTTATCAGGATATCCGGCGGAAGATTGGTCAACCAATGCGACATAGCCGCGCAGGAAACCGCTTCCCTCGAGGGCGCGAACCCGGCGCAGGCAAGCCGATTCGGAAAGATTGACTCGTTCGGCCAAAGCGGAGTTGCTGAGCCTGCCATCCAGTTGCAGTTCATGAAGGATGGCGCGATTAATCCTATCTTGTTTTTTAGCTTGATTGATAGATAATTCCATATAATAGAAAATAATTAGAATATAATTGCGTTTTATAGCAATTAAGCGCGCGTAACGCAAAGTTCCTGCAAAGCCTTATATCTACACTAGGTGCAACTTTCAACTCGCACTATCTAAAGGTGAGCGTCATGCGTATCGGTGTCCCAAAAGAAACTAAAGTCCATGAATACAGGGTCGGTCTCACCCCGGCCAACGTCCGTGAGTTAACTGCGACGGGTCATGAAGTGTGGGTGGAAACCGAGGCAGGTTCCTCCATTGGCTTTGACAACGAACAATACATTGGTGCCGGCGCTAAGATTGTTGATAAAGCGGCGGCGTTTACCCCGGAACTCATCATTAAGGTTAAAGAGCCATCCTTGGAGGAGTGCGCCCGGTTATCTGCGGGTCAAGTGTTGTTCACCTACCTGCACCTGGCGGCGGACCAACCCCAGGCAAACGCGTTAATGCAAAGTGGCGTCACTGCCATTGCTTATGAAACCGTTGAGGATGCAGCGGGCCGCTTACCATTATTGTCGCCGATGAGCGAAGTAGCAGGGCGCATGTCTATCCAGGTTGGTGCATATGCATTGCAGAAAGCCAGCGGCGGTCGCGGCACCTTGCTGGGCGGCGTACCTGGTGTTGCGCCCGGTAAAGTTGTGATTCTGGGCGGTGGCATGGCTGGCACCAATGCGGCCTATATGGCGGTCGGAATGCACGCCGATGTCACCATAATAGACAAATCGGTAGACCGCTTGCGCGCCCTTTCCTCGGAATTTGCCGGCCGGGCGAAAGTGTTGATGGCCTCAAAAGAGAACATTACCGAAACCGTTCGAGCCGCAGACCTGGTGGTGGGCGCGGTGCTCGTGCCTGGTGCAAGCGCGCCAAAGTTGGTAGATCGCAAGTTGCTTGGCGAAATGTTGCCGGGTGCAGTGCTGGTTGATATTTCTATCGATCAAGGCGGTACCTTTGCCTCGAGTCGGCCGACATCTCATGATGCGCCGACTTATATCGAGCAAGGTATCGTGCACTACTGCGTAACCAACATGCCGAGTGCCGTGGCGCGAACATCAACCCAGGCTTTGAACAATGTGACTTTGCCCTATGTTGCGGCCATTGCCGACAAGGGTTGGCAGGCGGCTCTGGCCGAGGACACTGGCTTCGCAAAAGGCCTGAACGTGAGTACCGGTCGCATACGCCACGCCGCGGTTGCCAAGTCACTCGGCTCATCGTATCTGCTTGTGGCTTAATCAGAGGCTCCCTAGATAGTTGTACACCGCGCATTGTCTGTGGGACGCTACCGTCCTAATTAACAGGGGGTCGCGATGACACAAACACAGACCGATGCACCGGTAAGCACGCTGCACAATGAATTCCCGCCGGATTCTTTAGAAGCGAAAGATCTGCAACATCTGTTGCACCCCACCACCAATCTGAAACAGCACGCCGAACAGGGACCTGCTGTGCATGAACGGGCGCAGGGGATCTATCTCTGGGACAACAAAGGCAATCAATATCTCGAAGGCATGGCCGGACTGTGGTGTACGGCGTTGGGGTATGGCAATGAAGAGTTGGCAGATGTTGCCGCCGAACAAATGAAGAAGCTGTCCTACTCCCAGCTTTTCGGCGGCAAGACCCACGAGAGCTCGATCCTATTGGCGGAAAAACTAAAGGAAATGGCGCCCTTTGACGCTGGCCGTGTGTTTTTTGGCTTGTCTGGCAGCGATGCCAACGATACGCAGGTAAAGTTGATGTGGTATTACAACAATGCCGTTGGACGGCCGGAAAAGAAAAAAATAATCAGTCGCAAGCGCGGTTACCACGGTGTCACCGTCGCCAGCGGTTCGTTGACCGGCTTGGCGCCGTTTCACAATGCATTCGATCTGCCCATGGCCGGCGTACTACATACTGAATGCCCGCACTATTACAGCGAAGGTGCGCTCGGTGAGAGTGAAACAGAGTTCGTTGATCGCATAGTAAAATCGTTAGAAGATATGATCCTCGCCGAAGGTGCAGACACGATCGCCGCATTCATTGCCGAGCCAATTCTGGGTGCCGGCGGTGTGCTGGTGCCGCCGCCGGGATACTATGAGAAGGTTCAGGCGCTGCTGGCTAAGCACGACATATTCTTCATCGATGACGAAGTCATCTGTGGCTTCGGCCGTACTGGAAATGTGTTTGGTGCACAAACCATGGGCATCACCCCTACCACCATGAGCGTTGCCAAGGCGCTGTCCTCCGCCTATTTGCCGATTAGCGCCGTCCTCATTCCAGAGTTCATGTATGAAGCGTTTGTCGACATGTCAGATCAGTTAGGCGTGTTCGGTCACGGTTTCACCTATTCGGGCCATCCGGTTTGTGCAGCGGTAGCGCTGCGTAATCTCGAAATCATGGAAGAGCAGGATTTGTTCAATCATGCGAGTCGCGTCGGCAAGATCTTCCAGCAGCGCCTGCGAGGCTTTGCAGATCACCCACTGGTTGGTGAAGTGCGTGGCGAAGGTCTGCTGGGCGCTGCCGAGTTGGTAAAAAACAAAGACCCACGCGAACCTTTTGCGGCATCTGAGGGGGTCGCTGCCTACTGTGCGCAAGCTTGTCAGGATGCTGGTTTGATCGTGCGCAATATCGGCGACGCCATCGCTTTCTGTCCGCCGTTGATCATTACAGAAGACCAGGTACACGAGCTGTTCGACAAATTCGCGCAAGGACTGCAAAAAACTCAAGCCTGGCTGACCTGAGAACGCCGCTTATACAGGATTGTCGGGCAAGGCACTATTCAGGTCTATAGAAATGGCTACACATTCTGCTGCGTGTGGGTGACTATGCTCGCCACTAGCTGAGAATAAAAAGGGAGCAAGGGAGATGAAAGCATCCGATCTATTTGTTAAATGCCTCGAGAAAGAAGGCATAGAATATATTTTCGGTGTTCCCGGGGAAGAAAACGCCGACATTATGATGTCGTTAGAGGACTCCGACAGTATTCGTTTTATACTTACGCGGCACGAACAGGGTGCTGCGTTCATGGCGGAAATATACGGACGCCTGACCGGCAATCCGGCTGGCTGTCTTGGTACCTTAGGCCCCGGTGCGACCAACCTCATAACGGGTGTTGCTGACGGTAATATGGACCGCGCGCCGATGTTGGTATTGACCGGCCAGGGTGCAACCCATCGGCTACACAAAGAATCTCACCAGGTTATGGACGTTGTGGCGATGTTCGCCCCGGTTACCAAGTGGGCCGAGTCCATTCGTCATCCGGACACCATTCCGGAAATCATTCGCAAAGCAATACGATTAGCCCGCACCGAAAAACCCGGTGCAGTACACATTGAGTTGGCTGAGGACCTGGCGAAGTTGGAAACCTCTGCAGTACCTATGGAACCGAAGCGTTTTCGCCGCCCGGTACCGGCTGACAAGATTGTCGACCTTGCTTTCGATTTGCTTAAGAATGCTAAGAACCCGGTCATCATTGCGGGCAATGGTTGCATCCGTCGTCGCGCCAGTAACCAGTTGCGCGAGCTTTGTGAGAAAACCGGTATTGGCGTCATCAGCACTTTCATGGCCAAGGGCGCTGTCGATATGGACAGCGACTATTGCCTGTACACGGTAGGTCTGGGCAGCAAAGACCGCATGAATCTGGTCATAGATGAAGCCGACCTGGTGCTGACGCTGGGTTTCGACATGGTCGAGTACCACCCTCGACTTTGGAATCCTGGCAAGGACAAAGTCATCATCCACGCTGACTTTTTACCTGCCGAGATAGACGAGAACTATCACCCTGAAGTTGAAGTGGTCGGCGACCTGGCGCACTTCCTGTGGATGATGAATGAGCGACTCGATGCACACGGTTCGTTGCAGCTAGAGTTGGATCACCAGCACGCAGCGCGTGCCGCGATGTCTGCGGATTTGTCCGAGTACGCGAATGACGATCAACAAGGCACTATCAGACCGCAAAAAGCGTTGTGGGATTGCCGTCAGGTTCTGGGTCCGGACGATATATTATTGTCCGATGTGGGTGCGCATAAAATGTGGATCGCACGGCATTATCACTGCCATGAACCGAACACCTGTCTCATTCCCAACGGTTTCTGTTCCATGGGGTTTGCGCTGCCCGGTGCAATTGCGGCTTCTTTGGTATACCCGGACCGTCGCATTCTAGGCATCGCAGGTGATGCGGGTTTCTTGATGAATGTGCAGGAAATGGAGACCGCGACGCGGCTCAACAGCAATATTGTCATGCTGGTGTGGGAAGACCATATGTATGGTCTGATCGCCTGGAAGCAGGAAAACGAATTCGGCCGCCACACTGAACTCAGTTTTGGTAATCCGGAATGGATGGGCCTGGCCAAATCCTTCGGCTGGCACGGCCATCGTTGTGAAAACAGCGCTGACTTGCAGGCCACGTTGGAGACAGCCTGTAGTGAAGATGGGCCGAGTCTGGTTGTTATCCCTATCGACTATCGGGAAAACAAACTGCTGACGCAAAAGTTGGGTGAAATTACAGCCAGTCTTTAGCACCTTGAACTATTCAAACGGAGCGCGATTGTTGCGCCGGGGCCTGTTATTGCGGGTGTCTGCGATGGCGGTCATGACCTCACTGGTCGCTGCGCAGGCGATTTCTGATGAAATTGTTATCAGTGATGACGGCCGTCAGATACAACTAAATTCTGATGGTTCCTGGGTACAAGTATCTAGAGACCGTTACGCCACCAATGCCGATGGTGAACGCGTTCGTCTTGGTCCTGACGGTCGGTGGCGTGTGCTGGTCCAGGATCAGGGTCAGAATCAAGCTGATGCAAGCAGTTCAGCGCTGACGCCGATGATTGCTGCTGGTGAGAGTGCCCTGTATCTCGCCAAAGTAGAAATATTGAAACGTCGAATCAAGCGCGCAAAATCCGTGCACGCGCAAACCAACACGGTTTACCATCTGCAAATACGCAATGACTCAAACGAAGTGATCGAGTTGGGTGACGACTTAGCCGCGAGTTTGACGGCGCGTAGTTCAAGCGGCAGGGTCTATACCATAGAATCGGTAAGCTACGATGATGATGTTATCGAACCCGGTGAACAAGCCGGCGTGCGAGTAGTCGCTGCCGGTTCACCAAAATGGTTCGGGGTGAAATTCCTATCTCTGGAGATTGCCGCGGGGGCGCTGGGCAATGCTCAGAAACGTGTGCTCAGCAAGAATATGAACGACATTAAGAAAGTATCCGTGGACAAACTTTGAAGGAAGTAGTGTGGCAGCCATAACCAGTGCGCTGAATATCAAAAGCCCGCAATTCGAAGCCAACGCGGCCCATCATCGGGCGCTCAGTGAGGAACTGGCAAAGCTTGCGGGTGAACTCGCGCTGGGTGGTGATCAACGCTCACGCGAGCGCCACATTGGTCGCGGCAAGATGTTGCCGCGTGAGCGCGTCAACAGGCTGCTTGATCCCGGTGCGCCGTTTCTCGAAGTAGGCTTGCTGGGCGGGTATGAACTTTATGACGATGTCATCCCTGGTGGCGGCATCATCACCGGCATCGGCAGTGTCGCCGGCCAACCCTGTGCCATCGTTGCCAACGACGCCACGGTAAAAGGCGGTACCTATTATCCGATCACAGTTAAAAAGCACTTGCGGCTGCAGGAAATTGCCTTAGAGAATAATCTGCCTTGCATCTACCTGGTGGATTCTGGCGGCGCGTTTTTGCCCATGCAGGCCGATGTTTTTCCAGACAAAACCCACTTCGGGCGCATTTTCTACAATCAGGCCAATCTGTCGGCTCAAGGCATCCCGCAGATCGCTGTGGTCATGGGTTCCTGTACGGCGGGCGGTGCATACGTACCTGCGATGTGTGATCAGGCCATCATAGTCAAAGGACAAGGCACTATTTTCCTTGGCGGTCCGCCATTGGTAAAGGCGGCAACCGGGGAAGTAGTCGACGCTGAAAGCCTGGGTGGCGCCGAAATGCACAGTCGCACCTCCGGGGTTACCGACTACCTTGCCGAGGATGATGAACATGCGTTGATGCTGGCGCGGGAGGCGATCGCCCATAGTCATCAACGATTTACATCCACCGTACAAAGCCGTACTTCGATCGAACCCTTATACGATACGGCTGAGTTATACGGTGTGATCCCAACGGATACTCGTACACCTTATGATGTGCGGGAGGTGATCGCTCGTTTGGTCGATGGCTCGGAGTTTCACGAATTCAAAAAACTATATGGCGAAACCCTGGTTTGTGGATTTGCCCATATTCAAGGCACGCCGGTGGCGATACTGGCGAACAATGGCATTCTTTTTTCGTCGAGTGCGCTGAAAGGTGCCCATTTTATCCAGCTAGCGGACCGCCGCAGCGTACCCTTACTGTTTCTGCAGAACATAACCGGATTCATGGTCGGGCAAAAGTCTGAAAATCAGGGTATTGCGAAAGACGGTGCCAAAATGGTCACCGCGGTAGCCTGTGCCACTGTGCCCAAATTCACCGTGGTCATCGGCGGCTCGTTCGGTGCCGGTAACTACGCGATGTGCGGGCGCGCTTATGGTGCTCGCATGCTGTGGACCTGGCCGAATGCCCGTATATCTGTCATGGGCGGTGAGCAAGCGGCGCATGTATTGGCGACTGTGCGAGATGATAGCCTCGCGGCGCGCGGCGAAAGCTGGCCTGCGCAGGAAAGAGAGAGTTTCATGGAAAACATCCGCAGCGCCTACGAAGCGGAAGGGCACCCTTATTTTTCGTCAGCGCGTTTATGGGACGATGGCGTGATTGATCCGCTCGACACCCGCAGGGTGTTGGGTCTCGCCTTGTCTTATGCCACTCGCAAACCCGAACAACGTGCCGCCGAGTTCGGCATCTTTAGGATGTAGTCGTGTTCACATCATTGTTAGTTGCCAACAGAGGCGAAATAGCCTGTCGAGTTTTCCGTACCGCCAGTGGTATGGGCATACGGACTATTGCGGTCTACTCAGACGCGGACCGTGACGCTTTGCATGTCGCCCGAGCTGATGAGGCGGTTTACCTGGGCCCGGCACCGGCCACGGAAAGTTATCTTGATATCAGCAAAGTTATCGACGCAGCGCGTCGTAGTGGTGCGCAAGCGATCCATCCAGGCTATGGTTTTCTTTCCGAGAACGCGGATTTCGCGCAAGCTTGTGTCGATGCCGGTTTCATTTTTGTTGGCCCACCGGCTTCAGCAATTCGCACCATGGGTTCAAAAATAGAATCCAAGCGTCTCATGGAAGCGGCCGGCGTACCTATTCTGCCTGGCTATCATGGTGACAATCAGGATGCGAAATTTCTCGCCCAGCAGGCCGATGAGGTTGGCTATCCACTGCTCATCAAAGCTTCGGCGGGAGGTGGCGGCAAAGGCATGCGCCTGGTGACAAAATCCGAGGAGTTTGCCGACCAGTTGCAAAGTGCCCGGCGCGAGGCGAAATCGGCCTTCGGTGATGACGATGTCCTGCTGGAGCGCTATTTAACCGCCCCCAAACACATCGAAGTGCAGTTGATGGCAGACGCGCATGGCGAGATCGTGCATCTGTTCGAACGAGACTGTTCTGTCCAAAGACGCCATCAGAAGGTTATTGAAGAAGCGCCAGCGCCCACGGTTTCTGCGGAACTGAGAGAAAGGCTCGGTCAAACTGCAGTGATGGCGGCGAAAAGAGTGGGCTATGTCGGTGCCGGCACCGTCGAGTTCATCACCGAAGGTGGCGAATTTTTCTTCATGGAAATGAATACGCGTCTACAAGTGGAACACCCGGTCACTGAAGCGATTACCGGGCTGGACCTGGTAGAACTACAATTACGAGTGGCAGCAGGCGAGCCGTTGGGCCTCGTGCAGGAGGATCTGTCGATTCAAGGGCACGCAATTGAGGTGCGTTTGTACGCAGAGAATCCGGCCAAAAAGTTTCTGCCTTCCACCGGCCAGTTAGTGCGTTTTGAGATACCGGACACGATTCGTGTGGATACCGGCGTGCGCACCGGCGATACGGTCAGCATGCACTACGACCCTATGCTGGCCAAGCTGATCGCCCACGGGCCGGACCGGCGCAGTGCGATTGCTGCGCTATCTGGCGCATTGGCACAATCGATGGTGGCCGGTGTCGAACACAATCTCGGTTATCTGCGCGGCATGTTGGAACACGAGGCCTTCGGTGCCGGGGACTATACGACGGGTCTCGCCGACCAGATACATAATCAGGTGGTGCCGGACCGCCAGGCAGTGTCTGCTGTCATGGCCGCCTTGTTTGTGCTGGCTGCACACGCCGGCACCGACCCGTGGTCCACCAGGGATGGCTTTCGCAGCAACTTGCCTGCCCGTTGCCGGGTCCTGCTGCGGCAAGGAAAAACAGCCCTGACAGTGGATATCGGCGAGCATTCTGCGGTGGTCAATGAGCAGACCTTTACGCTGGTTGGGCGACATTGCACTGTCACAGGCCAGGTTAACGTACGCCTTGATGAACGTAACGAGAGGGCGGAAGTGATACGTGATAACACCACCCTCTACGTCATGAGCGGTGGCCATACTGAGCGGTTCATTGAACTAACAGACGATATCAGCCGTTATCAGAATCAATCACTATCCCACGGCGGTGTGGTGTCGCCGATGCCGGGCCAGGTTATTGCTGTGAATGTAAAAATCGGCGCCAAGGTTAAGGCCGGCGATGTGCTGGTGGTGGTCGAAGCGATGAAAATGGAGCACAGCATTACCGCACCCAGGGACGGCACGATTAAGCGCATGGCTTGTGCCGTGGGCGACCGTGTTGAGGAAGGTGTGGAACTGGTCGAGTTCGACTAGTCGCTACCCATTGCGGCAAGCGGATACTCGGTGGTGTATTTCACCTGTCGCAGGGCGAAGGTGCTGCTCAAATTATCGACCCCGGGCAGATTGACGAGGATATGCTTCAGCAAATGCTCATAAGCGCTGACATCGGCCACCACCACCCGCAATAAAAAGTCACGGTCACCGGACACGGTGTAGCACTCGACGATTTCAGAGATGTCCTGCACCGCCTCTTCAAACAGCGTCAGGCCGTTTTCGCGGTGGTTTTTCAGGGTGACGTGGACAAATACATTCACTGCCAGGCGCAACGCATTTGCGTCCAGCAGAGTAACGCGCTTGCGGATCACACCGTCTTTCTCCAGGCGTTTCACACGTCGCCAGCACGGCGTGTGAGACAGTCCGACTTTGTTGCCTAAGTCCTGCATGGAGACCTCAGCGTTCTGCTGCAATTCGCGAAGTATCTTGATATCAAAAGAATCTAGAGATTTCATCCTAACTATTGCCTGTTTTAGGGAAAGAATTGGTTGTGAAACCCTTGATTAGAGGAATAAAGCAACGGAATCCTACTCTTAGATGGGTAGCATGTCACCAGCACTGGAGGATCGTTGTAATGACCGCACAAGCTGACCTGACAGAGTTTTCTCTGCAAGAGTTTTCTCTAAAAGAGAAATACACTAAAGATAGTGGTGTGGTGCTGCTGAGTGGCATCCAGGCACTGGTGCGTGCTTTGCAGACCCGGGCACGTCTCGACCAGGCGCAGGGATTGAATACCGGTGGCTTCGTATCTGGCTATCGTGGTTCACCGTTGGGTGGGTTGGATAAAGAACTCTGGGCGCAAAGTGAATCACTCGATGCCGCAGGCGTGCACTTTCAGCCTGGGGTAAATGAAGATCTTGCCGCCACTGCTGTGTGGGGCAGTCAACAGGTGGGTTTGCATGCCGGTGCAAAAGTCGATGGCGTGTTTGGCATGTGGTACGGCAAAGCGCCGGGCTTGGACCGATCTTGTGATGCGATCCGCCACGCCAATGCCTGGGGCACGGCCGAACATGGCGGTGTATTGTTGGTGGTCGGTGACGACCCAGCGGCAAAATCGTCCAGCCTTGCCACCCAGAGCGAATTTACTTTGCAGGATCTCATGGTGCCGATCCTGCACCCAAGCGATGTGCAGGATGTGCTCGACTTTGCTGTGCTCGGTTGGGAGATGTCGCGACGTAGTGGCTTGTGGGTGGGACTCAAGGCCATTGCCGACCACATGGACAGCGCTGCAACAATCAATGTCGGTGAACACCGCTATCCACAGATCGGCACAGGCGATCCTGCCGACGTCCATATTCGTGTTGAAGATACGCCGGCCGCGCAAGAACAGCGCCTGATCCAACAGAAGCTACCACTGGCGATAGATTACGCCCGCGCGGTGGGTATAAATCGGTGGGTCACTCAACAACACAACCCCAGCGGTGTCAAAAGTCGTCTGGGTATAGTTTGTGCCGGTAAAGCCTATCGCGATGTCCGTGAGGCCTGTGCCCAGCTCGGGCTGATGACTCCGGCCGATATCCATGCGGCAGGAATCGAGGTTCTCAAATTAGGCATGACCTGGCCGATGGATGATGCGTTGATCAAGCGCTTTGCCGCCAGCTCGGAGACGTTGTGGGTTGTTGAGGAAAAGCGTGGCTTTGTGGAACCTCAGATCAAAGACATTCTTTATAGCCAGAGCGCCCGCACCCCTGTTGTCGGCAAGCAAGATGAGCGCGGTCGCATGCTGTTGCCATCTACCGGCATTCTCAGTGTCAGTGATATAGCGCGGATTCTGGTGAGCCGTCTGCACCTCGCCGAGCCTGCATGGCTCCAGCGCGATGCGCGCACCGCCGAAATTACCGATGCCATCAATGCACCCGCAAGGCAAGAGCGCACGCCGCTATTTTGTGCCGGGTGTCCGCACAATACCTCGACCCGGGTGCCCGCAGGCAGTCGCGCAACAGCGGGCATTGGTTGCCACTACATGGTGCAGTGGATGGACCGTGACACTGACAGCTGCACTCACATGGGTGGTGAAGGGGTGACTTGGATAGGCGAAGCGCCGTTTACGACCCAACAGCACATATTTGCCAACCTCGGCGACGGCACCTATTTCCATTCCGGAATATTGGCAATTCGCCAGGCGGTCGCCGCCAAGGTCAACATGACCTATAAGGTTCTTTTTAACGATGCAGTGGCCATGACTGGCGGGCAACCGATAGACGGTGAACTAACGGTTGCTGATGTGGTTGCCCAGGTGCGCGCCGAGGGCGTGAACAAGGTGGTGGTTGTCAGTGATGAGCCCGACGCTCATGCCGAGTTAGCTCGTAACAACGTGCCAGTACACCACCGCAGTGTACTGGACCGGGTGCAGCGTGAATTGCGCGAGGGATCCGGCGTGTCGGTGTTGATCTATCAACAGGCCTGCGCCACGGAATTGCGCCGTAAGCGCAAGCGTGGATTGATCGCAGACGAAAAGCCGCGTTTGCTGATCAATGAGGCAGTATGCGAAGGGTGTGGTGATTGCACCGTGCAGTCTAACTGTGTTGCGGTGGAACCGGTGGAAACCGCGCTGGGTTTGAAGCGTAGAATCAATCAAACCAACTGCAACAAAGATCTCAGTTGTGCCACCGGGTTTTGCCCAGCCTTTGTTGAGGTAACTGGTGAGCTGCGCACGGCTAACGCGACTGAACTCGATATTGATAGTTTACGCAATATGCTGCCGTTACCGGTGGTATCGCAAAGCTCTGCGGACGTGTTAGTTACCGGCGTGGGTGGCACCGGCATCGTTACCGTCAGCGCATTGCTGGCAGCGGCTGCCAGGATTGACGGTAAACACGTGCGCACCCTGGATATGACCGGCCTGGCACAGAAAGGCGGCGCCGTGTTTGCGCATGTACGAATCGCCGAGCGTAACGAACATTTGCATAGCCCGCGCATACCCAATGGTTGTGCTGATGTTCTGATTGGCTGCGATCTGGTTTCTGCAGCGAGCAATGAATCATTGGAACTGCTTACCGAGCGTACCCAGGCAGTGGTCAACAGCCACGTCATGCCGACCGCAGATTTCGTGCTCAGCGGATCTCATGATGTTAAGTTGCGCCATCGTATGGGGCGCATTAAGCGGATTGTTGGAAAAATTCACAGCTTCGCTGCAGAAGAGCATATTGAAGCCATATTAGGCGACACCCAACAGGCCAATATCATGTTGCTCGGCTTTGCTTTTCAACTCGGCGGCATTCCAGTGAGCGTTGCTGCGCTCGAACAAGCCATTCGCGTCAACGGCACCGCCGTCGAGCGAAACCTGCAGGCCTTTCATCTGGGCCGCATTGCCGCCCACGACCCGCAAAAATTACCCAATGCAGAAAAGGTGCGTGTCGCGGCAAAAGTGCCGCTGCTATTGGACGAGTTGGTCGCGCATCGTGCTGCTCATCTGAGTGCATATCAAAATGACAAACTTGCGCAGCGTTACCGGGCGTTGGTGGACTGCGTGGCGGCCGTTGAAACCATGGTGCGCCCGGGCAGTGAACTGCTGACACGTGCAGTGGCGGAAAGTTACGCCAAGTTGCTGGCAGTGAAAGATGAATTTGAAATTGCCCGCCTGCATTTAGAGCCACGCTTTACGGATACTTTGAGACAACAATTCGCCGACGGCGCTACCGTGAAATACTTGCTGGCGCCGCCGTTGATGGGCACTAAAAAGCGTAGGTTCGGCAGTTGGATGAGCATTGTTTTTCGTCTGTTGGCTGCCAGCAAAGGCATACGCAACACCCTGCTCGATCCGTTTGCCTACACCGCGGAACGTAAAGCCGCGTTGGCTGCGACGGCCCACTTTGAAGTGCTGATCGATGAACTGTCAGCAAACCTTAATCGGCAGAATCTGAGTCTGGCCATAGCCATCGCCAAGCTACCTCTAACGGTGCGCGGATTTGGTCATGTAAAACAAGCACATTTACGTACAGCGATGGACGCCGAGGAACATTTGCTGGCGCAATTCCATGCACCTGCCCAGCCCGTCGAAGTGTTCGACCCAAGAGATCAAGCGGCTGCCTGACTTTTCTTTTGCTATCATCCCACTGGATAAAGTGGTTAACCTGGGTGAGCAGAAGATATGAGCTATCTGCCGGATTTTGATTTTGGCCATGGTGAAATGATCGATATGCTGCGCGACAGCATCAGGCAATTTGCCAGCAACGAAATCGCCCCGCGGGCGGAAGAAATAGACAAGAACAACGAGTTTCCTCGCGACCTGTGGGTCAAGTTGGGCGAGATGGGTGTGCTCGGGATGACCGTTGAGGAACAATACGGCGGGGTCGGTCTTGGCTATCTTGCGCACACCGTGGTGATGGAGGAAATCAGCCGCGCCTCGGGCTCCGTCGGTTTGTCATACGGTGCACATTCCAATCTGTGCGTTAATCAAATCAGCCGCTTCGGCACCAGTGATCAGAAACAAGCCTACCTCCCCAAATTAGTATCCGGCGATTTTCTGGGCGCCCTGGCGATGAGCGAACCAGGTGCTGGATCAGATGTGGTGAGTATGAAATTACGGGCGCGCGAAGATGGTGACGACTATGTGTTAAACGGCAACAAGATGTGGATAACCAATGGCCCTGGTGCAGACGTGCTGGTGGTCTATGCCACCGTCGATCCAAGTCTCGGTTCAAAAGGCATTACGGCCTTTTTGATAGACCGGGATCTGGCCGGTTTCAGTACCGGGGTGAAACTCGACAAGTTGGGCATGCGCGGCTCAGACACAGCCGAATTGATATTCGAAGACTGCCGGGTTGCCAAGAGCCAGGTGCTCGGCGAAGTCGGCCAAGGCGTGCGCATTCTCATGAGCGGTCTGGACTATGAGCGGGTGGTGCTGGCCGGCGGGCCGCTGGGCATCATGCGTAACTGCATGGATGTGGTGATGCCCTATGTGCACGAGCGTGAACAATTTGGCCAGGCCATCGGCCTGTTTCAGCTCATGCAAGGCAAAATAGCTGATATGTATACCGACATGAACGCAGCCAGGTCGTATGTGTACGCCGTGGCGGCGGCTTGCGACGCTGGTCACACCACGCGCTTCGATGCGGCTGGATGCATCCTGTTTGCAGCGGAAAAAGCGACCCAAATGGCGCTTCAAGCCATCCAGATACTGGGTGGCAACGGTTACATCAACGATTATGCAACAGGCAGACTGCTCAGAGATGCCAAACTCTACGAAATAGGGGCAGGTACCAGTGAGATCAGACGCATGCTGATCGGCCGCGAGTTGTTCGACGCGACCGGTGGGTGAGGCTATAATTCGCCGCCTTTTTCAGGCCGTATAATTTCAGGAGAATCCCATTGAAGCGTAGCCTCACCACTACATTAGCCATTATGACCGCTGCCGTACTGGCAAATGTCTGGGTCTTTGCCGTGCCGCCAGGTACAGATGACGAAATCAGCGCGCGCCTGCAGCCGTTTGGTCAAGTGTGCCGCAGCGGCGATGATTGCGGTGTTGTGGTGGCTGACTCTGGTTCGGGCGCAATGAGTGGTCAACAGGTCTACGACAAGTTCTGCTTCATCTGCCACGCCGCCGCCGTTGGTGGGGCGCCGCTGTTTGGCGACGCAGCATCCTGGCAGCCGCGGATAGCCAAAGGTATGGATGCCATGATGGCCACGACCTTGAGTGGTCTCAATGCGATGCCGCCGAGAGGTACCTGCATGGCTTGTTCCGATGAAGAGTTAAGCGCCGCCGTGACCTATATGGTCGAGCAGGCACGCTAAAGTACCCCCGACTCCCAATCCATTGCCCGGTAGGACAAAGCTTCTGTCATATGCCGGATATCGATAATCTCACACTGCTCCAGGTCCGCTATGGTTCTGGCGATGCGCCAGAGCTTGTGATAGCTACGGGCGGATAAGGCGTAGCGGGCGATGGCTTGTTGCAGAAACTGTTCATTGAGATTTGCTGCGGCCATATGTTCGCGCAGGGCGGCACCTTCCATATTGGCGTTGATGGTGTTTTGCCGGTCAAGCTGGATGTGGCGGGCAGTGGCAATACGGTCTTTGCTGCGTTGTAAATCTTTGCTTGTCTGTTGAGTTACCAGTTTTGTTAAGAGCGTCTCCGGTAACGCGGGCACACGAACGTGAATGTCAATGCGGTCCAGCAGGGGACCCGAAATTCTGCTCTGATATCGTTGTACCTGGGTAGTCGTACAGCGACAGGCTTGTTCGCTGCAGGTGCGGCCAGCCGGACATGGGTTCATGGCAGCGATCAGTTGAAAGCGGCATGGGAAAGACACCTTATATTTGGCCCGGGTGATTACCGCCATGCCGGTCTCGATAGGTTCGCGGAGCAGGTTCAGGACCGAAGGTTTGAAGTGTGGCAGTTCATCAAGAAACAGCACGCCATGGTGGGACAAGGTTACTTCGCCGGGCAGTGGTGGATTGCCGCCGCCCACCAGGGCGGGCGCACTGGCAGAATGGTGAGGGTCGCGAAAGGGTACAACCCGGTAATCTGTGCGGGTAATTCCCGCTGCGGAATAGACCGCGGCAACTTCTAAACTGGCCTGCTCCTCAAGCTTTGGTAACAATTCGGTAAAGCCGCGAGCCAGCATGGTTTTGCCGGTACCGGGCGGACCGACCATAAGCAGATGATGACCACCGGCGGCGGCGATGACCAAGGCCCGTTTGGCAGCCTGTTGCCCCATAACCTGGGTGAAAGAGTCGGCTTGATGCGCCTGATGCTGACTAACTTCAGGGTTCGCCGCCGTTGGCCCAGGCAACTCGACGCCATCGATGTTCATTGCCCGGGCAACTTCCGCCAGGGAGCTGCCCAGCACAATTGTACCCTTCGGGGCAACACAAGCCTCCGCTTGATTAGCGACAGGCATGATGAATTTTCTGTTTGCCCGGTGCGATGCCAGGGCACAAGCCAAGGCGCCAGCGACGTAGCGCAGTTCGCCGAACAATCCCAACTCGCCAAAGAATTCGTAGCGCCCCAAGAGGTTTGGGCGGATTTGATTTGTTGCCGCCAGAACACTCATGGCAATGGGTAAATCCAGACCGGTGCTCGATTTGGCTAGGCCCGATGGCGCCATGTTGACGACAACATTGCCATCAGGATATTCGAAGCCGGAATTCTTGATCGCGCTGCGTACCCGGTCCCGGGCTTCGCGCACTGCGGTTTCGGGTAAGCCAACGATTGTCGTGCTGGGCAAGCCGTTGCCGACATGACACTCCACAGACACAGGGTGTGCGTTCAAGCCGATCAGGGCCCGGGTATAAACTAACGGGTGGCGCTCCGGTGCAGCATCGCCTGACACGCGCTAGGAGTTATGCCGGTTGTTCGAGGGCATTGAGGCGGGCTTCCAGGCTTGTCACCTGTGCTTCCAGGGACGCCAGAATATCCATATGAGCCTCGTACTCATGCTTGGGTACGAGTTCGAATTTCGCAAACAGGTCGCGGGCGGTGCCCTCTATACCAGCGAGGGTCTGGGCTGGCAGTTTGTCGCGAAAATTTTCCTGCAGATACTCGATCAAAGTGCGTAGCGGATCCATCGGATTCTCCATCAATTGCGAAGCTAAGTTTACGCTACCCGGTGCGCCAGGCTAGTGCGAGACAGTCGCAGGCGCGGTGAGATATGTGCACCTAAATGGTGCGATATGAGCACCAAAGCTGTGCGGCCGAGCGCCCACCTTTGAGTCGTAAAACACTAACTCATTGATAATACAGCAATATTTAGTTGGCACGCTATCTGCAAAGTACAGAGCTGTTAGCAATTAAATGGGTCTAAAGGAGAACACATGAGAGCTTTTACTAAGATGGTTGCACTACTTGCCATCGCATCGGCTGCACTAACGGCGGCCAGCGTTGCCAGCGCCGAGGTTTCCTACAACATTGGTTTTGCGTCTGAATATTACTATCGCGGCATTCAGCAGAAAAATTCATCGGCGAGCGCTGGTGCGGACTATGAAGAAAGTGGCTTCTACGCAGGCACCTGGGCGGCAGATGTCGGTGATGGTGTTGAGATAGACGGTTACTTTGGCTATGGCATCGAAACCGAGCAGGGTATATCCATCAGTCTTGGCTTTACCGGTTACTACTACACCGGTGAATTCGACGACACCTATGAAGAAATTAACCTGAATCTGGGCTACGGCCTGTTCAGCCTGGAGTATTCGGTGGGGGAATGGGACGGCTTCGGCGATGAGGCTGACTATGATTTCCTGGCCGCTACTGTCGAGCTGGAAAATGGCTTGTACGGTACCTATGGCACTTTCGGCGATGACTTTGATGGTGAATATCTTGAGTTAGGTTGGGCTACCACGATCTCTGACATTGACTTCGGTATCGCGATCATTCTGAGCAGCGACGAGTTGTCCGACCAAACTGATTCAAGCGGTGACGCCACGGAAAGTGAAGCCATCATTTTTTCCATCGGCAAAACCTTTTAGGGATGTTTTCCAGCCAGGACCAGGAATATCAAAACCTAGTTAGTGCTATCAGAAAACGTTCAATTATTAGAAAATCCTAAGGATGCGAGTTGTCATGATCTTCCACAAAGCCATGTCTTCCGACGCATCCTCAACTAGGAGATAACAAACATGAAATTGATTACAGCCATTATCAAACCGTTCAAATTGGATGATGTGCGTGAAGCACTATCAGACGTTGGTGTCCAAGGCATGACGGTTACAGAGGTCAAAGGCTTCGGTCGTCAAAAAGGCCACACTGAACTTTATCGAGGCGCCGAATACGTCGTCGACTTTTTACCGAAGGTGAAAATCGAAGCGGCGGTGGCTGACGACATGCTGGAGGCTGCACTCGAAGCCATTACCAAATCAGCAAATACCGGGAAAGTGGGGGATGGCAAAATTTTTGTAACCACACTTGATGAAGTTGTGCGCATTCGTACCGGTGAGACCGGCGAGGACGCCGTTTAACCAGGAGAAAGTTTGTGGAAGATCTAGTTCGAAAACAAAAAAGTCGCATTGCGCAATATCTCGTCGCTGGCGCGCTGTTGCTGTTAGCGCCAGCAGCCTTTGCTGATGAAATCAACTCCGGCGATACCGCATGGATGATCACCGCTACAGTACTCGTGCTGTTCATGACCATTCCTGGTTTATCTTTGTTCTACGCCGGCATGGTCCGATCAAAAAACGTGCTGTCTGTACTGATGCAGTGCTTCGCGATTACCTGCCTGGCTACTCTGCTGTGGGTACTGTGGGGTTACAGCATCGCTTTCGGTGGCGAAGGTGCTCTGTGGGGTGGCCTGGATAAGGCATTTCTCGCCGGGGTCGGCGTCGATTCTGTTTCGGGTACGATACCCGAGACGGTATTTGTCACCTTCCAGATGACCTTTGCAATTATTACCCCGGCACTGATGGTTGGCGCCTTTGTCGATCGCATGAAATTTTCAAGTCTGCTGGTGTTTGTAGCCATATGGTCAACCATCATCTACGCGCCAATATGCCATTGGGTCTGGGGCGACGGAGGCTGGTTAGGTGCTCTTGGCATCCTGGATTTCGCTGGTGGAACTGTCGTTCACATTAACGCCGGTATCGCGGGACTGGTCGCTGCCTTGTATCTCGGCAAGCGTCGGGGATTTCCCACGACAGCCATGCCACCGCACAACTTGACCTTGTCCGTCATCGGCGCGGCAATGCTGTGGGTGGGTTGGTTTGGATTCAACGCGGGTAGCCAGTTGGCGGCTGATGGTGTGGCAGGTATGGCGATGCTGGTAACGCAGATTGCGACGGCCTCTGCAGCCCTTGCTTGGATGGTCACTGAATGGATACTGCATAAGAAAGCCAGCGTGCTGGGCATTATTACCGGTGCTGTTGCTGGTCTGGTGGCTATTACGCCAGCATCTGGTGCGGTAGGACCGATGGGCTCGATCGCCATCGGCCTGGCAGCAGGCGTCATTTGTTTTTACGCCTCGACCCGCTTGAAACGTGCACTGGGTTACGATGATTCTCTGGACGTGTTTGGCGTGCACTGTGTCGGCGGCATTGTCGGCGCACTGCTCACCGGCGTATTTTGCGCAGAGGCTCTCGGCGGTGCTGGATTCGGTGTTGAGTCCGGAACCATGGGTGGCCAGCTTGTCGCACAGGCAACGGGTGTGCTGGCAACACTGGCTTACTCCGGCTTAGGCACACTCGTCATTCTCAAAGTAGTGGATGTCGTTATGGGCTTACGCGTCAGCGAAGACGACGAATCGATGGGTCTCGATGTGGCTTTACACAACGAAACCGGCTACAACCTCTAGCACTTCCTGCTAGTAAAGAGCCCGCTAGTACAGAGCCCTCCGGGACAAGCGCCGCTCATGCATCAGCATGAGCGGCGCGTTGACTCGCAAATCCTTTCACCCCCCTTCACCAGGAGCTGAATTTCTCAGGTGCTCCGTACAACTTCTCTTGTAGAATAACCGTCCGATGTGAATTGTTGATTATCGAGTGCAATGAAATACTGCAGTACCCGTGGTGGTGTTCAAGGTCTTTCTTTTGTCGACAGTCTGATGACTGGTCTGGCCCCGGATGGTGGGTTGTTGGTGCCCGAATCTATCCCGGATGTCACGGCGCAGCTCGATAGCTGGCGTGACCTGAGTTTTGTTGAGCTTGCGCAGCAAGTGATCGCTCTGTTTGTAGACGACATTGAACGAGAAACTCTCGACAAACTTATCACCGAGGCTTACGCGTCTTTCTCTCACCCGGAGGTGATTGGCTGGCGTACACTCGGCGATGTGACCCTGATGGAGTTATTTCACGGTCCAACGCTGGCATTCAAAGACGTTGCCCTGCAACTGGTAGGACGCTTGTTCGAGCATGTGCTGGCTGAGCGTGGCGAACATATGAATATCCTCGGGGTGACCAGTGGCGATACCGGTGGTGCCGCCATTGCCAGTGTGCGTGGCCAGGATAATATCGATATCTTCATTCTCTACCCCGACAGCAAAGTCAGCCCGCTGCAGGAAATGCAGATGACCACGGTGACGGATAATAATGTGCACTGTGTGGCGGTTCAGGGGAGCTTTGACGACTGCCAGAGCTTGATGAAAGAAGTGTTCGCTGACTTGGATTTCAAACAGGAATTTCACCTGGGCGCCGTTAATTCAGTGAACTGGGCCCGGGTCATGGCGCAGATTGTCTATTACGGCTACGCCAGCCTGCGTTTCGAGCAGCCCCCCGCCTTTTGTGTACCGACGGGGAATTTCGGCAATATCTTTGCCGCCTACATGGCCCGGGAAATGGGTTTTCCCATGGACCGTTTGTTGATGGCGACCAATGAAAACGACATTCTGGTGCGCTTCTTTGCAACCGGTGAATACGCGCGTGGCGAAGTGCATTACACACTGTCTCCGGCCATGGACATACAAGTCGCCAGCAACTTCGAACGTTTCCTGTATTACTACTTTGACAAAGATGCGCAGCGTTTAAAGGAGTTCATGCAAGAGTTCCAAAGCACCGGACGGGCATCCATCGGCGCACCACCTGGCGATGACGTACTGCTGGCTACTGCTGTTGATACCCAGCAGACCCTGGCGACACTGAAAAGTGTTTTCGAACAATTCGACTATGTGCTGGACCCACACACCGCAGTCGCGTTTGCCGCTTGTCAGGAGTTTGGTAAACAGTGCTCAGCGCCTCTAGTGTGTGTCGCGACGGCGCACCCGGCAAAGTTTCCAGAAGCGGTAAAACAGGCAAGCCCCACGGCCCAGGCGACCCACCCGGTGCTGGAAGCGTTAAAAGGGCTGGCCTCGAAAAAACAATTGATCCCGGCGACGGTGGATGCAGTAAAGGATCTGATACGCGCCACGGTGTCAGCGCAGCCGCACTAATTCAACCAGCGTCTATTTGTTCGACCGCTGCCGCCACCGCTGCCAGATTCGCTACCTCCCGGGTTGGTACGGGGTCAGCAGAAGTTCGTTGCGTATTGACCAGGTTGACCCAGATCGTATGCATGCCGACATCGGCGGCACCGGCAATGTCATCCAGCAGATGATCGCCGATGTGAATCGCTTCGTTTGGGTTCAGTCCCAGGTGCTGCAGGGGCGCGTGAAACATATCCGGATGTGGTTTGCTGGCACCCACGTCTGCCGAGCTGTAGGCACCCTGTAGAAAATCACTCAAACCGGCTTTTTCTATGCTGGCGTTGCCATTGGTCAAAGCATATAGGGGGAATCGTTCGCTCAGCACACCTAGCATTTCGATGGCGCCGGGGAAAAACACGACCTGGTTGCGACCTTCGAAAAACACGTCGAATGCCCGTTGAGCCATCTCCCGGGCCTGTTTCTCGTTAAGTCCGGCGTGCTGCATCACTTCAAACAGCACCTGGGTGCGCATGAAACTCAAGTCATGGGCTTTGTCCTTAAAGTCTGCCAGAACTCGGGCGCGAATTTGCATCAGGTTTTCGCGCTGGTAGTGGGCCATGCTCTCGGGCACATGTTCGGTCAACCATTGCACCATGGACTGCTCAGCCTTAATGATGATGCGCTCGACGTCCCACAAGGTGTTGTCGAGATCTAAGGTAATGAGTCGAATCTTACTCATGGGCTGAACGCTACGTGTCGGCTTTAGTATTTGCGCGGGGGTGTGCCGCGTCGTAGACGCGTGCGAGATACTGGAAATCCAGATGAGTATAAATCTGTGTGGTGGCGATGTCGCTGTGGCCGAGTAATTCCTGCACGGCGCGCAGATCTCCAGATGACTCGAGCATGTGGGTGGCAAAACTGTGGCGCAACATGTGAGGATGTAGAGCGCTATCACCCAGTTGTTGCACGGCTATTTTTTTCAGGCGGGTCTGCACCGTGCGTGGGCTGATGCGACCATTGCTGCGACCGGTAAAAAGCGGTGCATCTGCAGCCAACGGACCGCGCTCGTCGAGCCAGGCCTGTAGCGCACGGATGCAGTGGCGGCCCAGAGGTGCCTGGCGAGCTTTGTTGCCTTTGCCCAATACCCGCACGAAACCTGTTTGCAGGTCCAGATCCATGACGTTCAGTTGCACCAGTTCGGCAAGACGCAAACCGGACCCGTAGAACAGCTCCAACATCGCCCGGTCGCGTAGCTCCGCCGGGGTTTTGACATCGGCGTCAAACAATCGAGCGGCTTGATCGGTATCCAGGACCTGGGGCAGGGTGCGCTTTACCTTGGGCGCGCGTGCCGCTGCGGCCGGGTTTGCGGCAACTTCCCCGCGCCGGTGTAGATAGCTGTAAAAACTGCGGATAGCTGACAGCGCACGTTGGATGCTCTTTGCCTGCAGGCCCTGCTGGCGCAATTTGCCGATGTAGAGGGTGATGTCATGGGTCTTGGTGTCGGTCAGTTCGCCGTTGTAATATGCGCGAAACTTGCCCAGCTCCCGGCTGTAGCCGCTCAAAGTATGGGGTGAATATCTCTTCTCGATCTTCAGGTGATGCAGGAACCGTTCTATCAATGGGTCGCACAAGGGCTGTTTTCGATGCGTGTCCATAACCCTCAATTGATAGTTAACTAGAGGCGTGCCAGCACCTTAGTCAAAACGTCTGCAATATAGGAGACAAATAGAGTTTCCATATCACTACTGAAGCGATGTGGGTCTCTGCTGCCGATACACAAGGCGCCGGTACCAGCCACCAGATCAAGCGGCAACATCACAGCACTACCGCTGTCATCGTGGGTCGATGTCGGGAAAATCTGCAGTAACTCCTCCTTGCGCAGTGTCGTGCACAATGCAGCCTGACCGCTGAACAAATGTGCGAAGGGAAATGCTTCGCGGTGAAACTGAATATGATCCAGTGAATTTTCATCGCCATGCAGATGGCAACAGACGAAGTCTGCTTCAAAATCTACCAACATGTGGGTGGCGAGCTCTTCGTTAAGACGCTGCAGCGAAACTGTGTCGAGCAAGGCTAGTGTCAAAGAGCGGGTTTTTGTAAACAGGGCGTCGTTTTGCCGGGCTGAATCCAACAACTCATGCAGACGCCGACGCAGGTCTGCAGTGCGCTCGCGCATGATGGCGACTTGATGTTCAACCAGGGATACGGCGCGCCCGGATTCGTGGGGAAGGTTTAGTTCTGCCAATAAATCTGCGTGACGAACAAAAAAGTCGGGGTCGTCGAGCAGGTAGTCGATGATGGGTTGATCGTCTTTTCTGCCTGGGCCACTTGGGACCGTCTCCTCAGCTTGCATACTAAATTTGCCCTATGTGTGAAGTTCGCCTCGGTAGACGATGCTCGCGGCGCCAGTCATTGTAACGGGGCCGTCGTGTTGCAGCCACGTGATTCGCAACTTGCCGCCGGGTAGAGACACCTTGACGCGTTCACCGACATATTCATGCAGGCGTGCAGCCACTATGGCAGCACA
>Ga0114950_10000085_pt1 | contig 49309 bp, 49 predicted proteins | sample N075metaG_FD_83503 | JGI IMG/M metagenome (GOLD analysis project Ga0114950, IMG submission 83503) | Deep subsurface microbial communities from Kermadec Trench to uncover new lineages of life (NeLLi) - N075 metaG | ecosystem: Environmental > Aquatic > Marine > Ocean trench > Sediment | place...
ACGAGGCCGGCACGATCATGCTCCAGGAGGATCCGGCCAACGTTCCATTCGACCGACCGCCCGGGACCTGGCAGATGAAGCTGATCGGCACGACCGGCGTATCGGCGGCAACTCGGATCGTTGAAGTGTCGGACCCCGATTGCCGTGGCGGTCTTGAGTGCGATCCCCGTGTGATTCGCTGGGAGACGAGCGGCATCGTCGATGCGTCCGAGTGGTTTGGTGCCGGTTACTGGATCTCTTCCGTCCAGGCGCACTCTCAGCCGGTTTCCTCGCTTGGGCTGGCCGAGCAGAACGGCCAGATCTTCCTCTTGTATGCGCCGAGTCCGTGAGCGATTTCTTGCTGGCCCGTCCGCCGATGCGCATCTGTCTACTGACCGATCAGGATCTCGACGCCGAAGACCTGCCGGACGATGACTGGCCCTGCGATCCGCGTCCCTATCTACCGGACGCCGACTGGACGCTGGCCGTGCTGGAAAAAGACACGGCAGTTCCGCAGATCAACGAGCTCGCCAGTCGCGGTTTCGACCTGTTTTTCAACCTGTGTGACGGCGCATGGGACGAGGGAGATACGCCTGGAATCGAAGTCGTGCAGACCCTGGAGCGCCTCGCTGTTCCGTTCACCGGCGCCACCTCAGAGTTCTTCGAGCCGTCCCGTGAGGCGATGAAGCGGGCCTGCCATGCCTGGGACATCGATACGCCGGCCTATCTCATCAGCCGAAATGATCGCGACCTGGAGCGAGCGGCGAACACGCTGAGATTTCCGCTGATCGTCAAGCATCCCAGCAGTTACTCGAGCATCGATCTGACCCGGGAATCCCGTGTGGAAACACCCGAAGCGCTGTTCGAGCGCGGGCGGATGATGATCGCCAGGTATGCCGGCGCCCTGGTAGAGGAATTCATCGACGGCATCGAGGCTACGGTGCTCGTCGCTGAAAACCCCGACGATCCGTGCTCCCCGATTGTCTATGCGCCCGTGCAATACGTGTTTCCGCCGGGCGAGACCTTCAAGCACACCGAGATGAAGTGGGTGGACTACGAGCAGATGGCCTGCGTGCCGGTTGAGGATTCTGCTCTGGCGGATCGATTGCGGGAGGCCTCGAGCAAGTTTTTCGTCGCGCTTCACGGCGCCGGCTACGGACGATGCGACCTCCGGGTAGACGAGAACGGTCGGCCGTGGATGCTCGAAATTAACGCGAACTGCGGCCTCTACTTCGAACTCGAGGATGCGGGGAGTGCGGACTTCTGCCTCATGAGCGACCCGGCCGGACACGTCGGATTCACCCGGCAAGTCATCGCAGCCGCCTTCGCACGCCACGCGCGGCGCGGCCGCAATTGGGAAGTTCGCCCGCGGCCAAACAGTGGGTATGGGATGTTCGCGACCCGAGACATCACCGCCGGTGAGGTCGTCGTCTCACAGGAAGCGACGCCGCGCCGCATCGTCAGTCTGGAGCATGTCGAGCAGCACTGGACGGCCGAAAGCCGCGCCCGCTTCGGGACGCACGCCTGGCCACTCACGGACGACACGTGGGTAATCTGGGGGCGTGATCCGGACGACTGGACGCCGGTCGAGCATGCATGCGACCCGAACACCTGGCTGACGGGGCTGGATCTCACGGCCCGGCGGGCGATCCCGTTCGGGGAAGAGATCACGCTCGATTATGCGACGCGGTACAATGAGCGGATGCCGTTCTTCGATTGCCACTGCGCCTCGCCGCTTTGCAGGGGAAGGATTCGCGGCACGGACCACCTGACCGACGTCGTGGATCGTTATGGAGAGCACGTGTCGGATTATGTCAGGAACAGACGGCTGGATCGGCTGGACGTGCATCAGCCGGGCGCGGCGTAAACCAGATTCATGGGGCCACGAGAGGAATGAACATGTTTCGGTGGATGAGAGCAGCGGCCATCGCGGGGATGTTGACCGTGGTGACCCTGGCCCCGCAAACGCTGGTCGCCCAGGACGCCGTCCTGCAGGCCGGACCCATGGTTGGTTATTCGGAGATGCGTGAAGTGGCCCTGTGGGTGCAGACCATCGAAGCAGCAGACGTGAAGTTCGTCTACTGGGATCAGGCCCACCCGGACGAACGGTTCGAAACGGCCGAAGTCCGAACCAGGGCGGAAGATGTGTTCGTCGTCGAAATCACCGCCGAATTGCTCGAGCCTGGGCGGAAGTACGGCTACGAGGTGCATGTGGACGGCTGGGCGGTGCCGCTGACCTGGGAACTGCAGTTCCAGACGCAGACTCTGTGGCAGTGGCGTGGTGATCCGCCGGACTTCCGGTTCGTGATCGGCAGCTGCTTCTATGTAAACGAACCTCAGTATGATCGACCGGGCGATCCATACGGGTCCGGTTTTGAGATCCTGGCGTCAATCGGCGCGACGAATCCCGACGCGATGCTGTGGCTGGGCGACAACGTGTATCTCCGGGAGTCCGACTGGTACACACGGTCGGGCATCATGCACCGCTACACGCATACACGCTCGTTCCCGGAACTCCAGCCGTTGCTCGGCTCGATTCACCACTACGCGACCTGGGACGATCACGATTACGGTCCCGACAATTCCGACTGGACGTGGCGCGAGAAGGAGACGACGAAGGAGGCGTTCGACCTGTTCTGGGCGAACCCGTCTTCCGGCACGCCGGAATTCGGCGGAATCACGACGAGCTTCCAATGGGCCGACGCCGAGTTCTTCCTGATCGACGACCGCTGGAACCGATCCTCAGAGCATCGGTCCTCCGACCGGGTAATGCTCGGGCCGCAGTTTGACTGGTTGATTGACGCCCTGGCCTCGAGCCGCGCGACATTCAAGTTCGTCGTCTCAGGCAGCCAGATTCTCAATACACACGCGCGCTGGGAAACTTTCGCCACGTTTCCCGAGGAGCGAGCCAGGTTCCTGGCGGCGATCGCAGAAAACGACATCCGCGGCGTGCTGTTCCTGACCGGCGACGTCCACTATTCGGTGCTCAGCCGGATGGATCGGCGCGGGGACTACCCGCTGTATGACCTGACCGTGTCACCCCTCACCGCGGGACCGACAACCACGGACGAAGCGAGCAACGCCAACGATTTGTTGGTCCCGGGTACGCTTTACGCAGATCGGAATTTCGCCACGCTCGACTTTTCGGGTCCGCGCCAGGATCGAGTGCTGACGATCACCGTGCGTGCGACGGATGGACGCGAGGTGTGGAGCCGGGAGATTCGCGCGACGGACTTGCATTAGCCCAGCGGGCCGTCGCCTCGGCCAGTTCGTCGATCACGTCCTGGTCGGTTCGACCCGAGCGCTTGAGGACGTGAAATCCGTGGTCGGCACCGTCGACCACATGCAGGGTCGCGGCTGGCCGGATTTCTGCGACGAGCGGGCGCAGCAGGCTGAGGTCCGCCAACCGGTCGCGTGTGCCCTGTAGAAACAGCATCGGGAGTTCGACATCCGCCAGGTGGGTGCCTCGTTCGGTGGACGGAGTCTTGCCGGAGCCATGTAGCGGAAACCCGAAGAAAATCAACCCACGCACACCCGGCAACTGCAGTTCCGCGGCGGCCATCGAGGTCATCCGGCCGCCCATCGATTTGCCGCCCGCGAACACAGGCAGTTCGCCGGCCAGTTGGCCGGCCACAACCACCGCCGCCCACACGGTGGCCAGGAGGCGCGGCGACCGGTCAGGTGCTCGACGACCGGCCTCCATGTACGGAAACTGGTAACGCAGCGTGGCAACTCTACGCTCCGCGAGCGCCAACGCGACCGTCTCCATGAACGGGTGGCCCATGCCGGCCCCCGCCCCGTGAGCGAACACCAGCAGGCTCGTCGCGTCGTCGGGTTTCATGAGCAGACCGGACACGGATCCCGCCTCCGGCACGTCGATCCTGCGGCTGACGACCCTGCTGTCCGGCTCGCTCACCCGATCTCCGCGCCCAGGGGAACTGGTGCATCGACGACGTAGGCGTCTCCCGACCAGTGGCCGCGACTTGCCTCCCAGCCTGCGGCGCCAGACTCGAACAGCCAGAACCCCTCGCGCCCGGCGAGCGTCGAGCTTCCCGCACAGAACACCTCGCCCGCGAAGCCTGCGATGCGCTGGCGGAACGTCGTATGAATGTGCCCGCACAGGAATGCGCCCCGCTCGATGCCGGCCGCGGCATCGAGCAGATCGTCGACATTGTCGAGCCCGTGCTCGCGCGTGTCCGGCGAGCCATCGGCCCGGCACGGCGCGTAGTGGGTCATCAGGAACACGAATCGGCCAGCCACTCGCGGGTCGGCCAGGGCCGCTCGGAGCCCATCGATCTGGGCGTCGGGCACGCGACCGCTCGACTTCCAGGGGGCCGTGTTGGGCCGTGCGCTGTTCAAGGCGACAACGGCCACGTTATCAGCAAGGAGCCGAACAATCGGCCATGGCCCGTCCGTACACAGCTCGGGCAGATCGCTCTCGAGCCCGCGTCCGAACCTGCGGGCGAACCGGCCTTGCTCCACATCGCGCCGCGTATAGAGATCGTGATTTCCGGGAACCACCACGAAACGGCCCGTGTCCAGCAGCGGCTCGAAGATGTCCCGTGCGGTCTGAAACTCTGCCCTGGTCGCCAATGCCGTAAGGTCCCCGGTGCACAGCACCAGGTCGGCATGCAACTCGCCGGCAAGCCGCACCATGGCGCGGGTCTTCTCGGCTGCACCGGAGAATCTTCGTCCCCGCCCACGCAAGAGATTCGCGCCTCCCGCCAGCCGCTTGCCCGCCCAATCGGACAACGGGATGTGCCTGAGGCCGAGGCCCAGATGGATGTCGCTGAAATGTAGTATGCGCACGCTTCGATGTTCTCCCCGGGGCTTCGAAACGGCAAGCCGACGACCGTCGCGGCAGCGCAAAAGTTGACGGAAATCGATCGGAATTCGTAGATTCGTTGCTCCCGCACGCACTGTCCCGATCCGGAGGCTTATCCGATGATGGTTCGCAATCTGTTGGTATTGTTTCTCACCGTCACGTTCGTGACTGCCTGCGCAGCGCAGGACGATGCTGGTTCCTACACGGCGGCTGACGACGTCGTTGAGGTTTCAGCTGATGAAGCGGCGCTGACTGCCCTTCTCGATGGCTACGCCGAGCACTTCAATCTCGGGCACGCCGACATGGTAGCCGAGATGTACGCCGATGACGCCATAACGGTGTTTGCGAATGGTGGCGTCCAGTTGGGCCGCGAAGAGATCGAGGCCGGGCTGGCGGAGTCCATGGGTGCGTTCGGTGTACTCGCGCTCACCAGAGATGAACTCCATCTGGCCGGAGACAATGCCGTGGCCAGGGGCACCTGGAGCTCAACAACAGCCGTTGAGGGTGCCGATGACGCCGTGGTATCGGGCCACTACATGACCTGGTTTATGCGGATCGACGGCGACTGGAAGATCCAGGTCGTGACTTCGAATTACGATTCGGAGCAACCGCCCGAGGCGCACATGGGTGCGATTTCCGAGAACGTGGACGACGTGGAAGATGACGTTTTGGATGGCCTGATGACGGCCTATGAAGAAGGCTGGGCGGCGGGCGATGCAGCCGCACTGGCCATGTTGTACACGGAGAACGCTCACGCGTCGTTCGCGAGCCAATCCGTGGTGGAGGGTCGGGCCGCCATTGAGTCCGTAATCGTGGAGAGCGTCGCCGGAACGCTCGACATTCACGCCAAGGGTACGATGGACCTCGGCGACGGTTGGGCGGTAAACGGCGGCTGGTATGAGATCATGGACGACAGCGGCCACAATGTCGGCAACTACCTGCTGCTTGCCCGGGCGACAGAAGATGGTAGCCACCAGATCCACTGGTTCGTAAGCAACGGTCGGCCAGCTCCGGAAGACACAGAATAGGTCGAACGAAGTCATTCAACGGGCTCGCCGTCAACGTGGCGGCGAGCCCGTTCCGACTCAGTCGGATTCTGTCTTTGGCCGATAGATGCCATCGAAGGCCGTATTCCAGGACTCCCCGTCCACTGAATTTTCCCACAATTGGCGAACGCTACCGTCCTCGTTGGGCGTCCAGGTGATGCGCTGCTGCATGGCACCGTCCCGTCCCTTGAGTTCGCCCCGCAGGACCATCGAACCGTCCTCCATCCCGCCGTCGAGCACGAGCAGCAAACCGCCCGCGTCCACCCACGTCTGATGCCACATCCCTGTCCGCTGATCGTAGATGTTAAAGCTCTCGCCAACCGAGCCCCCCGCGCCCGCCCACTGTTCATGCAGCACGCAACCGTTCAGCATAGGAGTGATCGTGTTCGTGCCGGCGAGCTTGCCGGCAGCATCGTGGACCACCCAGTCGCCGACCCAGAAGTCGAACTGACGGTACTCAGGCGTTGAGCAACGGGCACGCTGGGTATCTTGAGCTGTGGCTGTCGTGGGAATCAGAAGAACGGCGAGTACGGCGGCGGACAGAATCCGAACATGGAATCGAATAAGTACTGGCATGAATACAGCCTCCCCACACAGGTATTGGTCCCTGTTTTCTCGAGACTGCGAACCCGTCACGCTGCCCAAAGTTCCGCGTCGAATATCCCCTCTGGGTTGCGTGTAGAATGAGCTATAGACCGCCGGCGACTGGGGAACGGGAGAAACGAGTGGACGTGGCGCAAGTCGTGGGGCGGTACGTGGACGCAGGCGATCCTGAGCTGATGGGATGGGCCGGCGGAGGTGATTCAGCGGCGTTCGGGGAGCTGGTGAGGCGGCACATGCGCCGCGGATATCGTGCTGCGCTCAGCCTGGTGGGTTCGCATGATGACGCGATGGATCTGTCGCAGGACGCATTTGCGCGGGCGCTGAAACATGCCGCGAAGATGGACCCGGATCGGCCATTCTATCCGTGGTTCTATCAGATATTGAGGCGGTTGTGTTTCAACTTCCTGCGGGATCGTGCGAACCGGAAGCGGTTGCTTGACGAAGCGGGTGGATGGTTGGCCGGCGACCCACTATTTGGTGGCGCGCCGGAGCATCCGGAGGCCCGGCTGCACCAGGAAGACGCCAGGCGGATCATCATAAAGGCGATGGCCGGCCTGCCGGAAACGCATCGGGAGATGCTGGTGCTCAGAGAATTCGAAGGCCTGAAGTATACAGAGATCGCGCATTTGCTGGATATTCCGGCTGGGACCGTGATGTCGAGGCTTTACGCGGCCAGGCGCGGGCTGGCCGATGCGTTGGAGGAGCATGACAGACCAGAATGAATCACCCGGCCTCGAGCGACAGGTCGAGTTGATGATGCGGGCGCTGGATGACGAGTTGACCGTTGAGGAACGCGCGGAATTCGACAGCTGGCTTGCCCGGGAACCTGAATCACGCGAGGAGTGGAAACGCTTGTCGCGCGCCAGGGAGGTGACGATGGGAATGAAGTTACGCAACCCGCCCGAGGAAGTCTGGGATGGGTACTGGACGAGCGTCTACAGCCGAGTGGAACGTGGCGTCGCGTGGCTCCTCGTTTCGGTCGGCGCGATCATCGTCGGGGGCTGGGCCATCTGGAAATGGATCGGTGCGCTGCTGCAGGACACGGCGACGCCGGCGCCCGTCCGCTACTCGATGATCGCCCTGTTCATAGGACTGTTGATCCTGCTGGTGTCGGTAGCGAGACATCGGTTCAACGTGAGCAAATCTGACCCATACAAGGACATACAACGATGATGATGACCCCTTCTTCTACTATCGCGGGCCAGGCGATTATCGAAACGCTCGGGCTGGTTCGGGGCAACACGATTCGCGCGCGGCACGTGGGCAAAGACATCATGGCCAGCCTGCGGACCATCGTCGGCGGCGAGATACGTGAATACACGAAAATGCTGGCGGAATCCCGTGAACAGGCGATTGATCGGATGATTGCGGAGGCCCGTGACCTGGGGGCGGATGCGATCGTAAGCGTGCGCTTTTCCACGTCATACGTGATGGGCAATGCCGCGGAGATTCTCGTGTATGGCGATGCAGTCCGTACACGCGGCGAGTCGTGAGCGCCTCGCAGGCGCGCCGGTGGTCGATCGCGATGGTCACGATCGCCGCCAGCCTGGGAGCAAGTTCACTGTCTGCACAGGTAGTTGGTGACTGGGCCGGGACCCTCAATGCGGCTGGCGCCGAGTTCGCACTGATTCTACACATCACGGAAACGGATGGAGCGCTGGCGGCGACGATGGACAGTCCCGACCAGGGAGCGTACGGGATTGTTGCGAACTCTGCCGTATTCGCCCGTGACACGCTGACCGTTGAGTTTGCCCGTATCGGCGGCTCTTTTGAGGGGCAGTTGTCCGGCGAAGACGGCCTCAGTGGGACATGGTCGCAGGGAGGCGGGACGTATCCTCTCAGCTTCGTGCGGACCGAGGTCGAGCAGGCCCAGGCCAGACGTCCGCAGGAGCCCGTCGAGCCGTTCCCGTACCTGACCGAAGACGTAGTGTTTTCTAACTCTTCAGCCAGTATCGAACTCGCGGGATCCCTGACGCTGCCGGCGGGACCCGGTCCACACCCGGCCGCCGTCCTGATTAGTGGGTCCGGCCCGCAGGATCGTAACGAGGAAGTGTTCGGGCATCGGCCATTCCTCGTGCTGGCCGACTACCTGACACGACTCGGTGTCGCAGTGCTGAGGTACGATGACCGTGGATGGGGGGAATCGGGTGGCTCGTTTGCGGAGGCCACGACCGCCGATTTTGCAACAGATGCTGCGGCCGCCCTGCACTATCTGAAGGGCCGCGAAGAGGTCGACGACGACCGGATCGGGCTAATCGGGCACAGTGAGGGTGGAGTGATTGCCCCCCTCGTGGCCATGCAAACCGATGGTGTCGCGTTCGTCGTATTGATCGCGGGTCCCGGCATCCGCGCCGACTCACTTCTTCTGCTCCAGGCTGCAGCGCTGAACAGGGCTTCAGGCGCCACAGAGGCAGAGATTGCTACGAACCGAGAGCTCCAGAAGCAGCTGTTCGCGGCCGCGATTTCAGACGCCACCGAATCCGAGTTGGACGCCGAAGTAAGAAAGATTTTCGCCGCGGTGGCGCCGCGCATAACAGAGGGAGCGCTTGAGGCGCAGGTTGCCGGCGTTACGTCTCCGTGGATGCGCTGGTTCCTTGCCTACGACCCCGGACCTGCCCTCCGTGCACTCCTGGTTCCTACGCTTGCCGTAAACGGCTCAAACGATCTGCAGGTTCTCGCGGAGCCGAATCTCTCAGCCATCGAGGCGGCGCTGACGGCCGCCGGCAACCCAGATTTCACGATCGTCGAGCTGCAGGGGCTCAACCACCTGCTCCAGACTTCCGAGACGGGATTGATTTCCGAGTACGGTAGAATCCAGGAAACAATCGCGCCGCTCGCCCTGGAGACGATCGGCGACTGGATCACTAATCGCTTCGTCGGGCCCTGAGGCGACCAAGCCACGACCGGAGCCCATGCGCCTCGTCTCTCTCTGCCCCAGTCTGACGGAATTGTTGTTCGACCTTGGTCTCGGGTCATCCGTCGTCGGCCGAACGAAATTCTGCGTGCATCCGGAAGGCGCGGTGGACGCCGTCGAGAAAGTGGGCGGTACGAAGAACCCGCGACTCGAACGGATCATCGAACTGCGTCCCGATCTCGTATTGCTCAACGAAGAGGAGAACCGACGGGAAGACGCCGACGCTCTCTCGGCGGCCGGGATCTCGTGCCATGTCAGCCTGCCCCGCGACCCGGCTGAAACGGCCGGCATGGTCCGGTCGATCGGAGCCGCCGTTCAGCGCGTTCCCGAGGCAGAGGTGATAGCCCGGGACATCGAGCATCGCGCTGCGCGAGTGGGCAAAGACGCGATCGGCAAACCACAAGTCTCGTTTGCTTACCTGATCTGGCGCGACCCGTTGATGACGGTGAATGCCGACACGTTCGTCAGTTCGCTGCTGGCGCTACCGGGGGGGCGCAATGTGTTCGGCGACATGGCCGATCGTTATCCGACGATCGACGGCGACCACCTGGAAGCCACAGATCCCGACCTGGTCCTGTTGTCTTCCGAACCTTTTCCGTTTGTAGATCGGCACGCGCAGGAATTGGCGCGGTCAACGGGCTTGCCGCTTGAGCGTTTCGTGTTCGTGGACGGGGAGCTTCTCAGCTGGCACGGGAGCAGGACACCCGCGGGAATCGACTACGGGGAAACTCTGATTGACGCGGCCAGACAGGGGTCAGGGGGATAACCGGCGCATCGTCCAGCCCTGTCCGTCGCGTACGTACTCCAGTCGGTCGTGAAGCCGGTTCGGTCGACCCTGCCAGAACTCGATCCGCTCGGCGTGCAGGCGGTATCCGCCCCAGAACGGTGGCAATGGCACCTCCTGGCCGTGGAATTTGGCCCGGCAGGATTTCATGCTGGCCACGATTTCCTCTCTGTCGACGAGCGCTGAACTCTGCTTGGAAGCCCAGGCGCCGAGCTGGCTGCCTCTCGTCCGGGTGCGGAAGTATGCCTCCGATTCGGATTCCGAGGTGCGCGAAACCTGCCCCTGGATCCGGACCTGCCGCTGAAGAATCCGCCAGTGGAATGTGAGTGCCGCTTGCGGATTCACCTCCAGATCCTGCGCCTTCCGGCTCTCGTAGTTCGTAAAGAACACGAAACCGGCATCGTCGAACGATTTCATCAACACCAGCCTGCCGGACGGCATCCCTTCCGCGGTCGCCGTGGACAGGGTCGTCGCCTCAGGCATCAGCAGTCCGGCTTGGGAAGCGTCTTCGAACCAGCGTCCGAACAACGCGACCGGATCCGGTCCAGCTGATGCTTCGGAAAGCCCACCAAGCGTGCCCTTCCGAACCAGCAACAGCGCCCGTAGTGTAGAGCGAATTGACATCTTGCCTGACCCAGTGGATCTATGACCCGCGGAAGTTTCGTCTGTGCGGTCGGGTGAATGAGTATATACATTCGAGGATGTGGTCGCGCCGCTTACGGCGCCCCGGTGTTCCCACGCGGAGAATCCATATGCCATTCAGCCTTCGTGCGATCCCCCTTTTTCTGCTGCTGACGCTTGCGGTCGCGTGCGGCGACAGAACCGGATCTGATGCCGAATCAGGCTCGGGAGATGCGGCCGAGTCCACCTCCATCACGGAATCCTCTCACGACGGAATCATCGTCACTGGCTTCTCCGGTCCCGAATCCGTGCTGCATGATACGCGGGCGGACATTTATCTGGTGTCAAATATCAACGGACAGGCCCTTGCCGCTGATGGCAACGGATTCATTTCGCGGGTTTCTCCGGATGGCGAGATCCTTGACCTGAAGTGGATCGACGGCGAGTCGGAGGCCGTGACACTCAACGCCCCGAAAGGTCTGGGATTGTACCGCGACATGCTGATCGTGGCGGACATCGACATGGTGCGTCTGTTCGACCGGAACTCTGGCGCCCCGATTGGTGAGTGGGCGGTGGACGGCGCCACGTTCCTCAATGACGTCGCCGTGGCATCGGACGGTACCATTTACGTCTCCGATTCCGGCGTGCGGTTTGGCGAGTCGGGACCGGAAGACACTGGGTCCTCTGCGATCCACGTGTTCAGTCCCGAGGGTTCGCACCACACTCTCGATGCCGGAGATGTGAGCCGGATCAACGGGATCGCCGAACGGGACGGACGCGTGTATGGAGTCGGGTCCTTCGGGTCCGGGGCTGTGTTTTCCGTGCTTGGCGGTTCTCGAACGGATCTGCCCCCGCTTCCCGGAGTGAATCTGGACGGAATCATCGTAATGGACGGCGGTAACCTGCTGATCTCCGATTGGAGCACCTCGAGCGTCTATCTGCTGCGTCCCAACGGGTCGGTTTCGGTTGTGTCGAAAAACGTCGAATCTCCGGCGGACATCGGAATCGACCGGCGCCGTAATCGCTTGCTGATTCCGGGCCTGTTGACCGACCAGATACTGCTCGCGCCGCTCCCCGACTGACCCCGGTCTTTCCTGGCGGCTGTGCCGGGTCGACTCAGCGGAAACGCGCCGGGTCGAATCCAGTCAGTGGCAGTTCCGACCTGCCGGTCAGGATCAGCTCGGCCAGTGCCTCTCCCGTAGCGGGGCCGAAAGTCAGGCCCAGCATGGCGTGTCCGGTGGCAGCGAATACTCCTGTCCAGCCCGGCAGCGGTCCAATGACCGGAAGCCCGTCCGGGGTACACGGCCGCAGCCCGCACCACTCCGAGGAGACAGGAGCGGTGCCGACTCCTCCCAGGTACTGTTCCGTGGCGCGAGTAAGCTGCTCGAGGCGCGGGCGCCGGATGTGGTCGTTCACGCCTGAGAACTCGAGCGTTCCGGCGAGGCGCAGCCGACCAGGCAGCGGCGTGCAGAACACGGCCCTCTCGATGAGCAGATAAGCACGCCCGATCTCCGGTGTTTTCCCCGCCGAACCACCGAGATCCAGGTGGTATCCCTTGGCGGCCTGCACCGGTAACGGGCAGCCGAGCTTCCGATACAGGTTCGGGCTGTAAGCACCCGTCGCGAGGATCACGCTGCCGGCCTCGATGTCCTCTCCGGCTGTGGTCCGCACGCCAATTACGCGTTGCTGCGTGGTGATCACTTCGGACACTTCGACGCCTGTACGAAACGCAGCTCCGTGTCGTTCAGCCAGATCAACCACGTGCTCGACGAACCGGAACGGGTCCATCGTGCGACCCTGCGTGTAGTGGTAGCCACCGAGCACCGAGTCAGTCAGCGCGGGCTCGGATTCTCTCAACTGCCCGGCCCCGACGAACTGCGGGCCGACTCCCTGCCGACGGGCGTACTCGGCCTCGTGCGCGGCGACGGCCTGTCCAGCCGGCGTTCGGTAGATCTCCAGGTACCCGTCGGAATTGTACCCCAGGTCCTCGGGAGCGTCGGCTCCAATTTCGTCATGCAGCGATGAGCTCACCCGGGCAAACGGTTCCAACACTTGCCGGCAGTATTCCAGGTGCGTGGTGCTGCAGTGGCGGGAAAAGGCCCACAACCAGCGTGCCAGATCAGGGGACAGTCGCGGTGGGATGTAGAGCGGGCTTAGCGGATCGATCATCGAACGTATGAGTTCACGCCAGCGCCCCGGTCCGTTGATCGGTGGATGTCCGGGTGAGACCGTACCTGCGTTGCCAAACGAGGCTCCGCAACCAATCTCGTTTCGTTCGAGAACGATCACCTCAGCTCCCCGGCGGGCGAGCGAGTATGCACAGCATGCGCCGATGACGCCGCCGCCCACGATGACGATCGGAGCCGAGTCCAGGGGAGACGTGGGCTGCACGGAGATCATGCATTCAACCTATCATATCTGTGCGGAGATAGAGTAGAATGGCCTCTGCGAAACTCGAATCGGGGGAGGTCGACGTGATGGATAGCGCGGTGTTCGTGGAGCGGCGTGCATGTCTCGCGGAGCGGATGGGCGACGGCCTGATCCTCCTGCCGGGAAATGAACTCAGCTCGATGAACTATGCTGAGAATCATTACGGATTCAGGCAGGACGGCTCGTTCCGGTACTACTTCGGCTTGAATCTGCCGGGCCTGGCCGGGATCCTCGATGCGAATTCGGGCGAGGCGACACTGTTCGGCCACGAGCCGACCCTCGACGACGTGGTGTGGACGGGTCCGCAGCCGTCGTTTGAGGATCTGGCGGCATCTGTCGGCGTAACGCGTACCGCTTCCCCGGCGTCTATCGACTCCCACCTGGGAGATGCGGTGAGTGCCGGGCGCTCGATTCATTTCCTGCCCCAGTACCGGCCCGAGAATCGTCTCTCGCTCGAGTCGTTGCTCGACATTCCCGCCGCGAACGTGAACGAGCGGACATCCCGGGACCTGATGGAAGCGGTAATCGCCCAGCGGATCGTGAAGTCGGAGGCGGAAATCGCCGAAATGGAACGGGCGATCGAAGTGAGCCGAGACATGCATCTGCTGGCCATGCGCACCATCCGGCCAGGGCTGTGGGAGCGAGAAGTCGCCGGGCGCGTCCAGGGTGAGGCGCTCGCCGCGGGTGGCGACATAGCGTTTCCGATCATTTTCTCGGTACACGGAGAAGTCCTCCACAACCATTCGTGGGTCAATCGGATGGAAGCCGGCGATCTCGTCGTTCATGACTCCGGGGCCGTAACGGATTCCGGATATTGCAGCGATATCACGCGAACCATTCCGGTGTCGGGTCGGTTCGACGCCCGGCAACGCGCCGTGTATGAAGCAGTGCTTGGAGCGCAACTGGCGGCTATTGAAGCGATGAAACCGGGCATTCCGTTTCTGGACGTTCACCTCGTGGCTGCCCGCGAGATCGCGTCGGCCCTGACGGACATCGGTCTGATGAAGGGGAATCCCGCGGATGCGGTGCAGAACGGCGCCCACGCCCTGTTCATGCCGCACGGACTCGGACACATGATTGGCATGGACGTGCACGACGGGGAGGCAATCGACGAGAATCTCGTCGGGTATGGAGACGGGTTCGAGCGGAGTGAGCAGTTCGGCCTGTCGTCCCTGCGCCTCGCCCGGCCGCTGGCACCGGGCTGGGTCGTCACCGTGGAGCCGGGCGCCTATTTCATACCGGAACTCATCGGGCGCTGGAGGGCCGCTGGCACCTGCGTGGAGTTCATCGACTACGATAAGCTGGAATCGTGGGAAGGACTCGGGGGAGTGAGGATCGAGGACGACGTGCTGGTGACGGATGCGGGGCAGCGGGTGCTGGGCCCACCCATTCCCAAGCACCCGGATGATGTGGAGTCCGTTATGGCCGAAGCGATGGACAGGAGGCCCTGAGGATGCAGAACGGAAGCAGGCTCGAGATCACTCCGACTGAGCTGGCCGACAGCCTGGAGGGTGGCGAGGACATACAGGTTCTCGACGTGCGGGCTGAGCAGCAGGTCGCGAAGGGTTCGGTAGAGGCACCAAGATTTCTGAGTACCGTCGGGTCTGTGATCATGAACCTGGCTGACCCGTCAGAGGTCGGCATCGACCGACAGGCGCGAGTGGCCGTCGTGTGTGGTCACGGAAATTCCAGCCTGACAGTGGCGGCCCACTTGGCGAACCTGGGATTTCAGGCCCTGTCGCTGCAGGGTGGAATGGCAGCCTGGACAGATCTGCTTCGCGAGCGAATCCTTCCGACTCCGGCGGGCTTTGATCGGCTGATCCAGTTCGATCGCATCGGCAAGGGGGCGCTCGGCTATCTCGTCGTCAGCGGCGACGAAGCTCTCGTCGTGGATCCGTCTCGGGACTGGCAGACCTGGGCCGCGGCCGCCGAGGCTGCCGGGGCACGTCTGGTCGGCGTCGCTGATACTCATATTCATGCTGATTACATCAGTGGCGGGCCGGCTCTGTCGGCCGCTCTGGGCGTCCCGTACTACCTTCATCCTGCCGATGCCGTGTTTCCCTATGACGGCACACCCGGCGTAATCGAATTCGAGCCGATCGGTGACGGAGACACGCTCTCGGTCGGCGAATCCGCGATCACCGTTCATCACACGCCCGGCCATACCCTGGGCAGCGTGTGCTTTGCCCTGGGTGAACGAGCTGTGCTTACGGGCGATTTCCTGTTCGTCGGGTCGATCGGACGGCCGGACCTGGCGGACCTTGCCGAGGAATGGACCGGCTACCTGTGGACCAGCCTGAATACGGCTCGCGGCGCGTGGCCACGGCAGGCTGTGGCGTATCCCGGCCACTACGCATCCGCTGAGGAACGCAACGCCGATCTGTCTGTCGGTCGCACGCTGGCGACACTGTTCGAGACGAACCCCGCGCTTCGGTTTGCGGACGAGGCAGAATTCCGCGCCTTCGTCGACGCGGGAGTTTCGACGCCGCCCGAGGCCTATCGAACGATCAAGGCGATCAATGTTGGACTTGCGATGGTCAGCCCACGGGAGGTGGAGGTGCTTGAGGCGGGGAAGAACGAGTGCGCACTGGGCTGAGAAGCGTACCAGCGAGGAAACAGACAGCCGCGGCGGTCAGCCCGACCGTGTAAGGGGTCACCCACCCGGCGGCCGGCAGGGCACCGAACTGCACTGCGACGACGCCCGCCATGCCTCCGGCCATTGCGGCGAGTGCCGCTGGCGTACCGGGTTTCCGGGTGTACAGGCCGGCGACGATCGGTACGAACAGACTCACGGACATCAGGGTGTAGAACACGCTCAGCGATCCGATCACGGACGGTAGCGCGATGGCCAGCGCGATGCCGAATCCGCCACCGGCGACCGCTGTGATCCGGGCCATCCGCAACACCTGTCTATCGGACGCATCCGGCCGGATGAACCGCTTATAGATGTCCTCCGATGCCGACGTGGACAGCATGAACAGGATCGCGTCGGCCGAGCTGATCTCGGCCGAGAATACGGCAGCAAGCGCGAGTGCCCCGAGGGCAGGCGGCAGGGCCTGCGTGAACACGATCGGGAGGGCGAGTTCCGGGTTGGCCAGCGCCGGATCCACGACCCGGGCGATCATTCCGAACAGGGGCGGGACGATGGCGAACAAGCCGAGCGCGACGGCACTGACGATGACTCCGATCCTCACGGTTCGGGCATCGCGGGCTCCGTAGACCTTCTGAAGGAGTCCGGGCGAAATGATGAACGCGGGCACGAGCAGAAACAGATACATCCAGCCGGAGCTGCCACCGGATGTGAAGCCCAGGTAGTCCGGGCCCGCCGTCCGGGCTGCCTCGACGATACCGTCCCAACCCCCGACCCCGTGGAGAGCGATCGGCAGGGTCAGGAGCAGGCCCGCCAGCAGCACGATGAGTTGAACCAGGTTGACCCAGGCCGACGTGAGCAGTCCGCCGGCAGCGAAATAGAGTGTCATCACCACACCGGCGATCAGGCAGCCAACCGGTTTCGGAACCCCTGCCACCACATCCAGGATCCAGGCAGCCGCAATCAGCTGCCCGGCCAGGATCGCCAGCGTCGCGATCCACATCAGGCCAGCGACTACGACCCGAACCGACGGGCCATAACGCAGCTCGAGATAGTCACCAACCGTATAAAGTCCGCGCTCCGCTGCGATCTTCCAGATGCGGGGTCCGATCCATAATCCGAGGATCGCCGTGCCGATCGCCGCGGAGCCGACCCACCACCATGCAGCGAGGCCATTCTGGTACCCGAGGCCGGCCGCCCCGACGGTAGAGCCCGCACCGATGTTCGCGGCCAGAATGGTGGCACCAAGGAGCCAGGGCGACAGACGCCGGCCCGCCACGAAGAACGAAGCGGTGTCCTGGACCCTCCGTCCGATCCACAGGCCGAGAAATATGAGTCCCGCTGCGTAAACCAACAGCAGGACCAGCGTGAAGTTCATCGCCCCGTCATTGACCGGCCATGTCCGAAATGGACGGGATGCCCTCGATGCCCCTGGCCGCGTAAACGGCCCGCAGAATGGCCTCGGCGACGACGTCGGCTGCCAGCGCCCCGACCGTCAACAGATCGACATCTCCCTCGAAGCCTCCCGTGGAGAGCGCAAACATCGTATCGCCGTCCCACGGAGTGTGTGCCGGAGAAACCGTACGTGCGAGTCCGTCATGGGCCATGCGAGCCACCTTGGTCGCCTCGGCCTGCGTGAGGTCCGCGTTCGTCGCGATGACTCCGATCACCGTGTTGCTGCCCGGCATGGCGGCCGGCGAGACTCCGTCCCGCACCAGTTGGCGTGCGTCCATCAGCTCGTCACCGGATTCACTTCGCACGCCCGCGATTACCTGACCGGTCGCCGGATCGACGATGTCGCCGACCGCGTTGACCGCGACGATCGCCGCGACGATCAATCCGCTCGGCAGGCGAATCGATGCGGTACCGATGCCTCCCTTCATCGCCCGGTCCATTCCCCGGAGCTTACCGACCGTGGCCCCCGCGCCCGCACCCACGTTGCCCTCCGACACCGGTCCGCGGGCAGACATCGCCCGCACGGACGCGCGGTACCCACACTCCGCGTCCGGGCGAATGGACCCGTCACCGACGGACAGGTCGAACAGGACCGCGGCGCTGACGATCGGCACGACCGCGTCTCCGACCGCGTAACCGATCCCCTGTTCCTCCAGGTAGCGGGACACGCCACCTGCCGTTTCGAGGCCGAACGCACTGCCCCCGGAAAGGACGACCGCATGGACTTTTTGGATCAGGTTGGCAGGGTCCAGCAGGTCAGTTTCGCGTGTCCCGGGAGCACCTCCTCTGACGTCGACGCCGGCCACCGCGCCGGCAGGAGTCAGCACCACCGTGCAGCCGGTGGGGCGCGCTCGCAGCGTCTCGTGTCCCACAAACACACCGGGTACGAGGCCGATGCCATTGCGGGGCAGCATCTCGGCCGGCTCGACGATCACCGCATCGGTAGATTTGACTACCGGGTTCTGGGCACACGCCACCGTGGGAATTGCCATGATTGCAGCAACCCACATCACGAGCACCGCTCGATTCGGTTTCATGCTCAATCGTGTCCTTCGCTCGCGCCCTCGTGATCGGCGCCTGAAAGGTGTAGCGCCATCGACAGCGCCGTCCGTCGCCAAACGACGGGTTCCAGTGACTTGCCGCAACGCGATGCTCCCACAATTCGGCCCGAACCTGTTGCACAGCCGCCACCACGGAGCGAGGCGTAATCAATAACTCGTTTAATCGTCATGAGTTGCACATAGGCACGCCCGTTGCCATACCAGAAAGACATGAATGATCGACCTGATCTGCCCACGAGCCCGGAACAGCTACTGGCGAGCGCTGCAAGAGCCGACCGGTCCAAACACCTACTCAGTCTGTTTCTCGCCATTCAGCGCGACGAAATCGAGCAGGACCTGGGCGGCATACTGGCGCGCACCCTGCGACGTGTACCGTCAGGTCGGCCGCTCCTCCGGGAGCGAGACCGGGAAATCGTTCAGGCCGTGCGTCACCTTGTACCCGATCTGGAGCCCGGGGACCTTCGGCTCAAAGATCTCAACCTGCGGCTGTGTGACGCGGAGCGTCGGGCTGGATTGAGCCGCTGAATGGAATATATATCATGAGCACGCGAACCCATTATCATACACAGGGGCTGTTGCGCAGGCCCAGGACCGGCGAGTCCGAAGCCGCAGAGCTACGGGATCGGGCGATTCGACGCATCGCCTTGTTTCTCCATGCGTCGGTCCGGACCGTCGAGTCGAACCTGCCAGGTTCACTGATGACGGTCCTGTGTCGTCTTCCCCAGAGCAAGCCACTGCGGCGATCGCAAGACCATACCATCGTGCGTGACGTGCAGGTGCTGATCGATGATATCGAGGACGACGACCTGCGTCGTCCCCAGCTGAAGTACCTGCTCGAAGCGGCCACGTTCCGGGCACGCCTGTAGCAGCCACGTTCCGGGCACGCCTGTAGCAAGTCGAGGAACAAGCAGGGCGAACCGCGCAAGGCGCGCCGGGGCCGCCGCACCATTATATTCCCACCTTTCGTAGACATCCTATCGGGCCCCGTATGGGGTCCGGGAGTTCCAATACGGGCCTTTATGATCATCACGCTGACCAACGGGGCAGATGCCGGACGCGTTCGCGATGCGCTGGCGGACCTCGGCCTGTGGACCCGGGAGTTCTCCACGACCCGCGGGGGTAAACAGTTCTATGTGCTGGCCCACTCCCGAGCGGTAGATCGATCCGCGGTTCTTGCCATTGAAGGCGTTGCCGAACTCGCCGAAGCCGCGTCGGACCACCCGCTGGTGGATGCGCTGGGGCCGGAAGTAGACATCGCCGGGGTTCGGATCGGCGGCAGCGCTGCCCCTGTTCTGTTTGCCGGACCGTGCAGCGTCGAATCGGAAGACCAGATTCACACGGTTGCCCGCCAGTTGTCGGGCCTCGGCGTACGCTTTCTGCGTGGAGGCGCGTACAAGCCCCGCACTTCTCCTTACGAATTTCAGGGACTGGGACGCGAGGCGCTCCGCTGGATGCGGGCCGCGGCGGATGAGTCGGGTCTGCTCGTCGTGACGGAGGCACTGTCGGAATCTTCACTGGACGACGTGGCGGCAGTCGCCGACCTGATTCAGATCGGCTCGCGCAACATGCACAATTCGCCCCTGCTCAGTGCCGCGGGCCGGACGGGGCGACCCGTACTGGTGAAACGGGGGATGGCGGCGACCGTAGAGGAATGGCTGTCCGCCGGCGAGTATTGCCTGGCGCATGGGGCGCCGGCCGTCGTGTTTTGCGAACGCGGCATTCGGAGCTTCGACGACGGCACGCGCAATCTGCTCGACCTCGCTGCTGTCGCGCTCCTGCGTTACGCGCATGGAGTGCCCGTGATCGTCGATCCGTCCCACGGCATCGGGCGTCGTGACCTGATACTCCCGCTGAGCCGCGCGGCCATTGCGGCGGGAGCGGCGGGTCTGCTGGTCGAGGTGCATCCGCAGCCGGGTGTGGCGCTGAGTGACGGACCCCAGGCAATCTCGTTCGCGGCCGTCGCCGAACTCGCGGCCGCCCTGGAATCGGATCGTCCGGCCGCCCTCGCGAGCAAGAACTGAGCGGCCGTACGTCCATGCGGCCCCGGTCGCCGGTGCCCGCTCTGTGCCTGGGAGAGGCGATATTTTTCGGGCTCGATTCTCCTGCCGCCGAGCGAACCGGCGTTCAATTGGTCGCCGTCGAACTTCCACCGGACACGGATCCGCTCGACCTGTGGGTGGCCCTGCCTGCTGAGTTCGGTACGTTCTGGGAGACTGCGGGCGAGACGATCGCCGGGATCGGCATTTGCCTCGGGATCGATCCCGCTGAGGATTGGACCGAGGAGCTGGACCGAGTCGCAGCGGCGGTTCACCTTCCGACGGCGGACTTTCCGACTGACCATGTCCTGGAACCCCGACTGCTGGGCTCCGTGCCGTTTGCGCCCGGCTGGGTAGACGAGCGCTGGGCGAGTCTATCGAGCCCCGGTTTCGTACTGCCCCGCTGGACGGTGTTTCGCACGGCTGCCAGGGTCACGCTTCAACTCGCCGTCGAGGGTCCGATCGACGCTTCAGTGCGCAAGACGATCGAGCGGGATCTCGCCACCATCGAGTCTGCATTGTCGGCCGAGTCCGGTGCGGTGCAGCCATGGACCCGGCCTTTCCCGGCCATCATTCCTCCGGGACAGGACGCCAGGAGCTGGCAGGCGTCCGTCGCATCCGCCGTGACCGCAATCCGCGAAGGACACCTCCAGAAGGTCGTGCTGTCCCGCTTCGTGATCCACGACTTTCCGGATCCGGTGTCTCCCGTGGCGCTGATACGTCGCCTGAGCGAATCCGGCGCGGGCCGGTATCGGTTCGGCCTCCGACAGGACGATACGGCATTCATAGGAGCGTCGCCCGAGTGCCTGTTCGACAAGCGGAGTGACTCAGTAAGGGTGGAAGTCCTGGCAGGTACGGTTGATCTCGGCCCTGACAGCTCCGTAAAAGCGCTGATCCGGGCTACGGAGCATCTGTTCACCAGCGTCAAAGACCTCGAGGAACACTTGCTCGTCGTGCGAGGAGTTCTGGATGCATTGGAGCCGGTTTCGGAATCGGTCGCTTCCGCTGAGTGGCCGCTGGTACGAGAGGCTCGGGGACTGGCTCATCTGAGCACGGACGTGACAGCTGAGCTCTGTCCAGGCGTGACCCCGCTGGCGCTGATCGATGCGCTTCATCCGACACCCGCCGTGGGTGGGTTGCCGAGCTCCGCGGCACTTGAGTTCATCCAGCACGTGGAGCCGGAACCGCGCGGACTGTTCGCCGCGCCGGTGGGATGGATATCCCCCTCCGGGGACGCCTGCCTTGCTGTAGCGATCCGGTCCGCCTTGCTTTGCGGCGATCAGGCTCGCGTCTATGCGGGTGCGGGCATCGTGTCGGCCTCCGATCCCACGGCCGAGTGGGAAGAGACGGAGGCGAAACTGCGCTGGCTGGGCGAACTCGGTTCCGAAGACGAGGACGCATGAACTTCGCGGATCTCCAGGCTGGCTGGGCTGAATGGCTGATCGATGCGCTCGCGGCGGCGGGCGTACACCGGGCAGTCGTGAGCCCGGGATCCCGCTCTGCGCCGCTCGTGCTGGCGATCGCCCGGGCCGAGAAGCAAGGTCGAATAACCAGCACGGTGGTCGTGGACGAAAGGTCCGCCGGCTTCTTCGCGCTGGGCCAGGCCAGGGCGACCGGTGAGCCGTCGTTGCTCGTGTGCACGTCCGGCTCTGCCGGCACGCACTACTTCCCGTCCATCGTCGAAGCCAGCCAGGCGCACGTTCCCCTGATTGTGCTCACGGCCGACCGGCCGTTCGAGTTGCGCGGCCGCGGCGCTGCCCAGACGATCGATCAGGCCGGCATGTTCGGCCGGTTCGTGCGCACTTCCATCGAGGTCGGCCCGGCAGATTCCGAACCTAGGGCGGTCGATGGGTTACTGCGCACCGCCTGGTTGGCGGTCCACGCTGCCCGCTGGCCGGATCCTGGTCCCGTTCACCTGAACCTGGGATTCCGGAAGCCGCTCGAACCGGCGGGTGAGAGCGACGCGGAGCTGGAAGCCCTGCATGCCCGTGTCGCCGACGCGCTCGGTCGCGGCCTTCCCGCTGCCGTCCAGGCGACGACCCATGTCGATTCGGGTACGTTGGACGAGGCTGTGGGCCGGATCCGCAAAGCCCGTCGGGGGATCGTCTTACTTGGTCCCACCGGTCTGTTCGAAGCTGCCGGGGCGGACGCAGTCAACTCGTTTGCGCGGGCGACGGAGTTTCCGGTTTTGGCCGAAACGACAAGCCAACATCGGTTGGGTGAGTCTGAATCGGCGTCCGTGTGCGATATATTCGAGCCTCTGTTCAATTCCCGTTATTTCCTGTCGAAATACGCTCCCGATCTCGTCATCCAGTTGGGCGACGCTCCGGTCGGTCGCGCACTGGGCGCCTGGATCGCGACTTCGGGTGTCCAGCGGATCCTGATTGCTTCGCAAGCCACGGCGGAGGCGTTCAACCAGGCTTCACAGATTCTCATCGGGGATGCCGACGAGGCGCTCCGCGCCCTGTCGAGTCGACTTTCCGGCAACGGTGATGGAGCGATTGACGCCGCCTGGAAACGCGCGATGGTCACCGCCGCAGACACGGCAGCGGCAGTGGTCGATGACCAATTGGCCGGGGTTGCTTCCGACGTACTGACCCAGGGCGCGGCGGTCCGGCTGGCAGTTCGGGCGGTTCCAAAGGGAGGACTGCTGGTTGTTGGAAACAGCATGCCAGTTCGGGATGTGGACCTGTACTGCCGTGCGGCCGCACGCGGCATCGGCGTGCTTTCGCAGCGAGGTGTGGCCGGCATCGATGGCCTGATCTCAGGCGCGATCGGAGCTGCGACAGCTTCGCGCCGGCCGACGGTACTATTGCTCGGCGACCTCAGCTTTCAGCATGACATCGGAGGCCTCGCGGTGTGCCGTGAAGCGACGAATTCGGGCGTTCCCGCGGCAATCGTGGTACTCCAGAATGGAGGCGGCCGTCTGTTCGAGTTGCTTCCCCTGCGTCGTCAACCCAACATCGAGTCCACGTTTGAACGCTTCTTTCTCACGCCGATGACGCTGGACATCGAACAGGCCACGAATTCGTTTGGCGTGGAGTCGCGGCGAGTCACTGTACCGGATTTACTGGCTGAGTCGCTGGCGGAAGCGATGACCGGTGCCGGCGTCACCGTGATCGAAGCCGTGGTTGACGGCCCGTCCGCCGTGGACGCAATTCGCCGGATCACATCCGCCGTAGACGCAAAGCTCCAGGCCGCACCCGGGATTTGAGCCTGGACGACCGCAACAGACCACAGAAGGTGATTCAATGAGTTCCGTGATTTGGGACGCCCAGCCGGGCTATGAAGACATTATCTACGAGAAGTCTCCAGACGGGATCGCCAAGATCACGATCAATCGTCCGGAGGTCCGAAATGCGTTCCGGCCGGCCACGATCAAGGAGATGCAGCGAGCCTTCGAGGACGTGCGGGAAGACGGCTCGATCGGAGTCGCCATCCTGACCGGCGTGGGCGACAAAGCCTTCTGTTCAGGCGGTGACCAGTCCGTTCGCCAACAGGGTGGATATGCGGGCGATGACGGAATCCCGCGGCTCAACGTGCTGGACCTGCAGCGCCAGATTCGTACGCTACCCAAGCCGGTGATTGCGATGGTCGCAGGCTACGCGATCGGCGGTGGCCACGTACTGCACGTGGTGTGCGATCTGACCATCGCCGCCGATAACGCGATTTTCGGACAGACGGGTCCCAAGGTCGGCTCGTTCGACGGCGGGTTTGGCTCTTCGTATCTGGCGCGCATCGTCGGCCAGAAGAAGTCACGCGAAATCTGGTATCTGTGCCGGCAGTATGACGCCCGGCAGGCGCTCGAAATGGGCCTGGTGAACGCGGTGGTACCGCTGGAGCGTCTAGAAGAAGAGACCGTGGAGTGGTGTCGCGAGATGCTGCAGCACAGCCCGATGGCGATCCGCCTGCTGAAAGCGGCACACAATGCCGACTGCGACGGACAGACCGGGATTCAGCAACTCGCCGGTGATGCGACGCTGCTGTTCTATATGACGGAAGAGGCCCAGGAAGGGAAGCGGGCGTTTCTGGAGAAGCGAAAGCCGGACTTCTCGAAATTCCCGCGATTCCCTTGATTCGGTTCCGATCCTGGGTCCTCGCGGCCCGCCCAAAGACGCTCCCGGCAGCGGCTTCACCGGTCCTCGTGGGCAGCGCGCTCGCATTCGAAGTCGGTGGATTCGCCCTGGGGCCGGCCCTGGCCGCCCTCTTCGGCGCCCTGTTTCTGCAGGTGGGTTCGAACCTGGCTAATGATGTGTATGATTTTGAGCAGGGCGTCGATACCGCATCCCGTCTCGGTCCTGTGCGTGTTACCCAGGCAGGCCTGCTGACCGTTGAAGACGTGAAGCATGGCATGTGGCTGGCGTTCTACCTCGCTGCGGTACTCGGGGCATACCTGACGGCCATCGCGGGCTGGCCGGTCGTGGTCATCGGGCTCGCATCAATCGTCGCGGCGATCGCCTATACCGGCGGACCGTTTCCGCTCGGATACCGAGGTCTCGGAGATCTGTTTGTCCTTCTGTTCTTCGGGTTTGTTGCCGTGTGTGGGACGGTGTGGGTTCAGGTCGGAACGATTCTCCCTGCGGCCTGGCCGGCCGGCCTGATGGTTGGATGCCTGGCATCGGCGATCCTCGTGGTGAACAACGTTCGGGATCACGAGACAGATCGGATCGCCGGAAAGCGGACATTGCCGGTGATGTTCGGGCGGACATTCGGCGTCATCGAGTACGCCGTCCTGCTGATCGTCGCCTTCGCGTCGGCCTATGCCATGGTGTGGTTTCGATACGTGTCTGCCTGGGCCCTGATCTCGTACCTGACCCTGCCCATAGCGATCGTGCTGTTCTTGCATGTGCGGAAGTACCGCGGACCGGTGCTCAACCACACGCTGGCCCAGACGGCCAAGCTCCTGTTCCTGTTCTCGGCGTTGTTCTCGATGGGTGTCGTCGTCGGTGTGCTCGTGCCGTGAACGGGCGCTCGGCGGCCACCCTCCGGACGGCCGTTCGTGACCCGTTCGGGGTGGAGCGGGAGGCCGTCCTGCTGCGGCTGGACGACGACGCAGGGAATATCGGTTGGGGGGAAGCCTCTCCGCTCGAGGGGTACTCACCGGACGACATCGATGGCGCTTCGCGCGCTCTGGATGCCTGGGTCGTGCGCTGGACGGCGGGTGAATTCGACGGAGACGGATTCGAGCGTTCTCTGGACCTGGCTCTCGCGGAATCGGACCTGCGTGGTGTGCCGTCCGTCCGCTGTGCCATCGATACGGCCGTTCTCGATCTGGAAGCCCGCAGGCTTGGTGTCCCGCTGCACGCCGTGCTGGCAGACCTGCTGAAGTCGACGCGTGTTGTTCAGCGTGTGCCGGTATGTGCCCTCGTAACCCTGCACGGTGTCGACCGGCCGGGGACGCCGGCTGTGCCAGCCGATGCCCTGAGCGAAGTGAGGCGCCTGGTGGCCGAGGGATTCAGCGACGTGAAGTTCAAGATCGGCGCCGGGCCCGAGTTCTCGCTGCAACTGGACCAGCTGCGAGCTGTTCGGGCCGAGTTTCCGCAGTTGAGAATCCGGCTCGATGCAAACGGATCATGGATGCCCGACGAGGCCCACCAGCGACTCGGCGAGCTGAAGGCTGCGATCGATCCGGAACTCGTCGAACAGCCGGTCGGGGCCCTGGACTTGCTGACATTCGTCGACGCGCCTGTGCCTGTGGCGGCCGACGAGTCGCTCCGTCTGTCGGATGCCATTCCGGCCGTCACGCAGCCGGGTGGGTGTGAGGCCGTGGTGTTGAAGCCGATGGTGCTTGGCGGTCACCTTGCGTGTCTGTCGCTGGCCCGGCAGGCGCATGCGAACGGAGCGCGGGCCATCGTCAGCCACACGTTTGGCGGCAGGATCGCTCACGCGGCTGCCTGCGAGCTGGCGCTCGCCGTCGCCGTTGCGGATCCAGGCGGCGACCCTCCGGCGGCCGGGCTCGCCGGCCATGACGAGCTTGAACAACGGGACGGGCCGTGGATCGTGCCCACAGATCTGGCGGGGCACGGCGTCGAGAAGCCCTGGTGAGCGCTCTGTCCGTACTTGCGGCCGCCAGGGAGGCGGGAGACCGTGCAGCATTGATCTTCGGCGATACGATCTGGACGTGGTCCCGGCTGGCTTTCGAGGTAGATTCCGAGATCGAAATCCTGACGCAATCGCGGATGCCAGGCGATGCGGACGGTCGCCGGCAGCAGGTCGCACTGGAGGCGGTGGCCGCGCCCGCGACCATCGTACGTATATTCGCCCTGCTCGAAATCGGAATCCCCTTCGTACTCTTGCACCACGGCCTCACACAACACGAACGGGAGCGCCAGCTTGATGCCTTGCAGCCGTGTGTGGAAGGCGATCGTTCCGATTCCGAGCTGATGGCAGTTCTGTTCACGTCCGGTTCCTCGGGGTCGCCGAGGGCCGTGGAACTGTCTCGTGGCGCATTCCAGGCGTCCGCAGCCGCCAGCGCCGCTCGCCTGGGCTGGCAGGACGGAGACCGGTGGCTGTGTTGCCTGCCGATCGCGCACGTGGGTGGCCTGTCCATACTCACGCGGTGCCTGATCGCCCGACGTACGATCGTCCTCGTTCCGCGATTCGATCCGGCTGCCGTGGTTGAGGCGATCGATCGCCATGCCGTGACACTCATGTCGCTCGTGCCTGCCATGCTCGCCCGTCTGCTGCGCCACGAGCCGGCATGGATGCCGCCCCCGTCGTTGCGAGCTGTCTTACTTGGCGGGTCGTTGGCCCCGGAGACCATGTGGGAAGAAGCTGAGCGCCGCGGAATTCCGCTCCGGGCGACATATGGACTCACCGAAACGTGTTCGCAGGTGGCCACGGCAAAGGCATCGGCGCCCCGGGATTTGGTGCCGCTGGACGGTGTCGACGTTCGTATCCAAGACGGATGCATCGAAGTGGGCGGCTCGTATGTGTACAGCTGTACACTTACGAGCGACGGATACCTGCCCACCGGAGACCTCGGACGCCTGCGCCCCGACGGTGTGCTTGAGGTGCTGGGCCGGGCCGACGATTTGATCATCACCGGAGGTGAGAACGTCATGCCAGCCGAAGTCGAGGCCGAACTCGAAACCCATCCGCAGATTCTACGAGCCGTCGTGTTCGGACGACCGGACCCCGAGTGGGGCGAGATCGTCGTAGCGGCGCTCGTAGCTGACGGCGTTCAGCCCGATTCGGCCGCGCTCCGGGACTGGTGCAACGATCGCCTGGCCTCATTTCGGCGACCCCGCCTCATCGCCTGGCTCGACATGATTCCAGAGACAACAACGGGAAAGATCGATCGGAATGCAGTCATCACCGCCGCGGCCGTAAAGTTGACGGATCTCTAGTCACGTTCCAGATGTCCGCGGAGCGTGGCCGATCTGGAGATTATCGGTCGCTGCGCCGAGAGATTCGCCGCGTCAGGTCGTGTCTCCGTCCGCTTCCGTCTCGGCGACGAGATCCTCGGAATCCATCTCTGCTTCCGGTGCGTAATCGATCAGGAACGCAACGCGGCGGTTAACGAGTCCTGCCTCACCGGGTCCCCGGGCACCGGCCTCGACCAGTCGCGATTCACCGAAACCGATCGTCCGAATCCGGGCTCCATCCAACCGGCCCTCGGCCTGAACGTACTCCGCCACGGCAGAGGCACGCCGCTCGGACAACTGCAGGTTATACGCCTCTGAACCCGCCGGATCCGCAAATCCCTCGACGGTAATCAGCGCACCGTCGAAGTGATGGCTCACCACGTCGACGAATCGATCGAGCAATTCGATGTCTGCGAGGCGGATCGTCGCATCGTCATAATCGAAGTGAATCGGCGTCGCGAACCGGAGTCCGGTCTCGAGCCGCGTCACGGTTACGTCGAAGTCGTCGCGAAGCATGCCGAGCGCAGCCTCGAGCCCATCGACGCGCGTCTGAATCTCGGCCAGTTGCTCTTCGGTCAGGCTGGCTCGTGAATCCAGCCCAGCTATGTCGGCACGAATTGCCGCAATGTCTGCCTGGTACACATCCTGGTTCACCTTGCCCGCACAACCCGCCGCGGCAAACACGGTCAGGGCAGCGACGCCCACGGCCAGCGGTCTGGTTCGAACTACTGTGTTTCTCATGACATCATCCTCCCGGTATGATGGTGGCTTCGTCAGTCGGCGCTTGCCGGCTTCGACTCGCCTTCCGTTTCCAGCGGAACCGTCAGAGACCGGAAGAGCTCGAGCTGAAAAATCGAGCCGGCCGGTACGAATACGTGTGAGTGCTTGGTGAGCAGTGCGGCGCCTGTGCCTGCAGCCGCGCCTGCCACGGCCCCAATGGCCGCGCCTCCCACATCCCCGCCGACCAGTCCTCCGATAAGGGCACCGGCGGCTGCGCCACCGCCGATTTTCTTGCCTTCGTCCTTCATTTCGGACTGCTTCGTCGGCGTGAACTCAACCAGCGAGGCTTCAAGGCTCTTCGTTTCTCCGCGAATTTCGATATTGGTGAACTCCAGTTGGATTCGGGGCGGGTCTTCCTGAAGCGTCAGGATCTTGCCTTGAAGCAGCGAACCGACAGGCACGAGGGTTTCGCCGTCCTCGCCGAACAAAGCGGTGGAAACTGTGGCAGTGAAGCCGCTCCCCGGACCGTGATGATCGGAGTCGAGCGTCTGGTTAAGCCTGATTTTCATCATCGTGCCAGCGGGCACCTCGGCCTGGTCGGCCGCGACTCCCACTCCACAAGCGGCAAGCGCCGCAACAGCGATGATCGAAGCGAAACGGAAGCGTTTCGGCATATCAAATACCTCGTTGCTTTCGGGCCAGAGCTTTGCGTGCCCGGCGTTTCCCGAGCAGCGGTCGCTACCTTATAAACAGAGCAATCCGTGTGCCTCGGAGCGGATAGCATGTAAACGACCATGGATAAATATGTTACCTGACAATGACATGCGTCATACGGATCAGAAATCCACAAAGTCAGGGATATTTTCCCTGAATCAATGAGGGCGAGTGCGGGGATTCTTACCCGATTTACCGGATGAAAATTTGATTCAACGGGGTCATACCGCGAGATTGACGCCTCTCAATTCCCAGGGGGCTGCCATGCCGGACGCCGTACTTTCAGTGCTTGTCGTGGATGACGACGAGACCATGCGCGAAGTCTTGACCGTTCGGCTCGAGGATTGGGGCTACACGGTAACTACGGCGGCGGATGCGTCCGAGGCTCGTGCGGCGATCGAGCGCCATCATCCCTCCGTGGTGCTCGCCGACATCGTGTTGCCTGGAATGTCCGGACTTGACCTGCTCCGGCTCCTGAAGGCCGACGATCCGGAACGTCCCGTAATCCTGATGACCGGGCACGGCACCGTTGACCTCGCCGTGGAGGCGATGAAGGAAGGCGCCGAAGATTTTCTCACCAAGCCGATAGAAACAGAAAAAATGCGGGCGGCGCTCAAGGCCGTACTCGCAGACATGTCGCTGAAGCAGCGGGTGGCCGACCTCGATTCGCAGCTGGAGGACGCACCCGGGTTTGCCGGAATGATCGGACGCAGTGAGGCGATGATGGAAGTGTTCGCGATGGTGAAGTTGCTGGCCGAGAACGAAGCCACGGCATTCATCACCGGCACGAGTGGCACGGGAAAAGAACTGGTGGCTCGTTCGATTCACGCGCTGAGCCGGCGGGCAAAGGGGCCATTCATTGCGATCAACTGCGCAGCGATTCCCGAGGGATTGGTGGAGAGCGAACTATTCGGCCACACGAAGGGGGCGTTTACGGGCGCGGCGCAGTTGCGGCGCGGCAGCTTCGAGCTCGCCGACGGTGGCGTCCTGCTTCTGGACGAAATCGTCGAGATGCCGGTAAAGCTGCAACCGACGTTCCTGCGGATACTCGAAGAAGGACGCGTGAGGCGCGTGGGGGGCAGCCGGGAGATCGAATTCGACGTTCGCGTGATCGCTGCCACCAACCGTCCGATAGACGACGCCATCCGACGGGGTCTTCTTCGTGAGGACCTCTACTATCGTCTCGCCGTGTTCGAGATTCAGTTGCCTGAACTCAAGGATCGCCATGGCGACATTCCATTACTCGTTCAGGCGTTCATTCGCGAGTTCAACCGGAAACACGGTACGAGCGTCGCGGGTGTGCGAGATGAAACGATGGCTCTCCTCGAAGACTACCGGTGGCCCGGCAACGTGCGGGAACTTCGGAATGCCGTCGAACGAGCGACGATCGTAGCGCGGGACGGCTGGATTGACACAGGCCAACTCCCGCTGTTCATGCGCGCTCCACGAGGTGACGATCCTACTATTACGCTCGAAGTCGGAGAGACGACGGTCGAGGCGGCGGAGAAGGAGCTCATTCTCAGGACGCTCGAGCTCGTGAATCAGAACAAGGCAGAAGCGGCTCGACGACTCGACCTCGACGTGAAGACGATCCGCAACAAGCTGAAACGCTACGAGCAAGACACGGCAGAAGCGTGAGAGTCTCCACGAAGCTCTGGTCGGGCTATGGACTGCTCCTGCTGTTGATGGGCTCACTGCTCGCCTACCACGTCAGCATCATCCGGGATCTCTCCGAGGCTCAGCACAGGCTGACGGCGATTTCGGTACAGGTGTCACTGACCAGCACGGAGCAACTGTATCGGCTCGATCGACTACTCGAGGCGGGGCGGAAGTACGACGTATCGGCGGACAGTGGATATGCCACGCTTTATGCGGCGATCGCTGTCGAGCTGGACAGCGCGTTTGCAGCGCTGGATACGTTGTCCCGCGGCTCAGTGGAGGCAGAACGTGTGGGAGATCTCGTCGCGCGATGGGCAACGTTTCGAGCGTCGGCGAGATCGGGAATTCCATCCGGCGTTCCCGAGACCCCCGTGCTGGCCAACGAAGTGGACGCCATGAAGCAGGCAGTGATCGAGGTGGCGCAGGTCAGCCGATCCGCCATGCACTCTGAGATGGACCGCGCCGCACGCGACCTGTCCAGGGCCAGGACCAGCGCGTGGATCGTGGGCGGAGCCGCGCTGCTGGCCGGACTTACGATTATTCTGCTGATCATTCGATCCATCTCCGGTTCGCTTGGCCGGCTGTCGGAGGCTACGCGACGCGTGGCAGCCGGGGAATTCGGGCATCGTCTCGAGGGTTCGCACGACGAGGAGTTTCGGGAACTCGCACGGAATTTCGACGCGATGGTCCTGCGCCTGGGTGAAGTGGACGAACTGAAGCGCGACTTCCTGTCCGGGATCTCGCATGACCTGAAGAGTCCACTTGCTTCGATTACAGAGGCCATGCGTGTGCTGCTGGACGGAGTTCCCGGTCCGGTCAATGAACGCCAGCAGAGGCTCCTGGAACTCGGGCTGGCGAGCGGCGACCGATTGTCGGCCATGATCTCCGACTTGCTCATGCTCGCGCAGCTGGAGTCGCAGGCCATTCCATATTCGTTCGAGCCGACAGACGTAGCGGCAGTCGTCCGACAAGTACTGAACAGGATGGAACCGCGCTTTCAGCAGGCGGATGTCGCGGCAGATCTGAAGGCACCCGAGTCATTGATCATGGAAGCCGACGAAGCCCGGATCTCGCAGGTAGTCGAAAACCTGCTGGACAATGCGCTCAAATTCTCGCCTCGGGGCAGCACGGTTCGAGTCGGAATTGCCACGGCCTCTGAGAATGGGGACCGCGAAGGGGTGCGTCTGAGAGTGTCCGACGAGGGTCCGGGGGTCGCGGATGCGGACAAGTGTGCGATCTTCGATCGCTTCACCCAGCGCGGCGAGTCGGGTGGGTCGGCGGGTGGGGTCGGACTCGGACTCACGATCTGCCGGGAGATCGTCACGGCACATGGCGGCTGCATCGGCGTCGAAGATCGACCCGGTGGCGGAAGTACGTTTCTCGTGGCGTTGCCGGGCACACAATCCAGAGATGCGAAGTGAAGGTCCAGCCGGAGCTCAACGTCGCGTGGGTCGTCCTGGTACCGCTCCTGCTGATTTCAGGGTGCGCGTCGTCGTCCGGGTCCAGTCCCGATCCGCTGCCGGTCGTGGAAGCCCCCGTTCCCGCCTTGCCTTCGATGCGCGAGCTGTATGAAGCCGGAGACTATGTGGGAACGGTTCGGGCCTTTCTTGCAGATACCACCCTGGTGAATCAGGACCTGGCCGTGTTCCGGGCAGCTATGGCATCGGCGATGCCGGGGCATGCCGCCCACCAGCCGGCCAGGGCCCTAGCGCTGTTCAATCGGCTGGTCGCTGAGTTTCCCGACTCCGACTACCTGACGGAAGCACGCCTGCTCAGCGACCTCCTGGAGGAAGCAGAGGAATTACGAGGCCAGAACGATCGGCTGATGAAAGAACTCGAGCAGATGAAAGCAATCGACCTCGGACAACGACCGTGAATGTTCTGTTCGTCAACTCCCAGAAGGCAGACGAGTTCGGTGGTGGTGAACAGTGGATGATCACGATCGGCGCATGTCTTCGGGACCGTCGTCATGGTGTATGGATCGGCGGCCGTCCGGGTTCGCGTCTGCTCGACGCTGCCGACGACGCGGGTCTCAACGTGCTGTCGCTTCCATTTCATGGCGACTTCGACCCCTCCCTCACATGGACGTTGCGAGGATTTCTCCGGCATGAAGCGATCGACGTGCTGGTGTGCAATTTCAACCGGGACGTCCGCGTGGCAGGTCTCGCCGGCCGACTCGCCCGCACGCCGGCCATCTTCACGAGCCATGCGCTCGATTCGATCAACCGGAAGCGACGGTACACGCTTCCCATTCGCTGGTTGACCGATGGGGTGATCACCAACGCGGAATCGATTCGCCGGGCTTATGTGGAGGACTATGGCTTACCGTCCGACTTCGTCACGGTGGTTTACTACGGCATTGATCCGCCGACCAACATCGTTCCGTCCCGTTTCGCTGATTCATACGGCGGCAGACAGGTGATTCTTTCGGCTGGCCGACTGTCCGAGCAGAAGGGGTTCGACGTTTTGATCGAGGCCGCCTCTGAGCTTCACGAGCACCGCGACGATTTCGTCGTGCTGATCGCAGGCGACGGCGACCTGGAAGATCGCCTCCGGACGCAGATTGGACAGCTCAGCCTTGAGGAAACGGTTCATCTGGTCGGTTTCCAATCTCCGCTGAGGCCCGCCATCGCCGGTGCCGACGTATTCGCGCTTGCCTCCCGGTATGAGGGAATGCCCACGGTCCTGCTCGAGGCGATGTCGGTCGGTACACCGGTCGTTGCGACGGCTGTAAATGGTGTACCGGAGCTGATTCCCGAAGAGCGGTTCGGCCTGCTTGTACCGCCGGATGATGCCGCCGCACTCGCCGGGGCACTCGAGCGACTTCTGGATGACGCGTCGCTTGCCCGTAGCGTAGCGGACGCCGCCCGCGATCGGGTGCTGCGGGAGTTTACGATTGACGTGATGGTCGATCGGGTCGAGTCCCTGTTCGAACGAGCGGTTGCTTGAGGGCGGCGTATCGGCGATTCACGTGCAGACTGCTGCGTGCCTCGGGTCGGCGCGTCGGGCCTTCCCCGTATTCGGGCGGCCCGGTGAACAGCGCGGTCGTGCTGATGCCGGAGTTGTTCGGCGACACCATCCTGACGACACCCTTGATTCGGGCCTTGAGTTCAGCCGCACCGGCGGCAGAGATCACCGTGGTCGGCAACGGTCCGGGTGTGCGCCTGCTGTCGCATGATGACCGGATCAGCCGGACGATCGAGCTGCACGACGCCTCGAAGGAAGAACGCCACGCGCTGTTCGGACGCCGATTCGACGTGTTACTGAGCACCAAGGACCATCCCTCATTTACGAACCTGCGCCTCGTGCGGCGTATCGATGCCGGATACCGCATCGGATTCGACCATCCCGGCCACCGGGGCTTTTTCGATCATCTCGTCGTGCGGCCCGAACGGATGCCCGTGTGGGAGAAAACGGCGGGACTCGTCGAGCCGCTGGGTTCCGCTTCCGGTACACGCCCGTACCTGCCGGACGGCCCCGTATCGCCGGCCGTATCGCGGTTCGTGGCGGAGCAGATGGCCGACCGATCAGTGCTCGCGGTAAACATCAGCGCGTCGAAGCCGGAGAAGCGCTGGCCCACGGCCCGCTGGGAAGAGCTGCTTCATGGAGTGGCCGGTCCTCTTGTCGTGCTGGCAGCGCCGGAACACGCCGTGGACCGGCACGAGTTGGAATCGAAGCTCAACCGTGCTATCCCGTCCCCGGCGACGGGGAGTCTGTTTGATGTAGGCTACATTATCCGACACGCAGCGGCGCTGATCACGACCGACACAGCGGCGGTCCACATAGCCTCCTGTTTCGACACGCCGGTCCTGGCTCTGTATCGGAATCCGCGCGACCTGGCGAAGTTTCCTCCCTTATCCGAGCGCAGCCGGGTGTTGCTCGCGCTCGATGACGACCTGACAAGTATCAGCGTGACTGATGTGCGCGAGGGTCTGAAAGTGTTCGACCCTGGTCTTCAAGTTCCCAGAATGGAGAGCAACGATGGATAGACTGCCTACAATTACTCATGCGGAATCCGATGGCCGATGGGAATTGATTCGAGATGCGATCGTTTTTCAGGTGAAGTTGGCAATTGATGCCGTGCGCGACCTCCTGTTCAGCCCACTTTCCATCGCAGCCGCGGTTATCGACCTGATCACGGGTGGAGAGCACCCGGGACGATACTTTTATGCCGTACTTGCCGCGGGCGGACGCACGGAGGGCTGGATCAATCTGTTCGGCGCTCCCAGCCGGACCAACGGCCACGAATTGGCATCCGGCGGCCCTACGGTCGATTTGTTCATCAAGCAGATCGAAGGGCTCGTGGTCGAGCAATACGAACGCGGCGGACTTACGGCATCCGCGAAGGAGGCCATTGATCGATCACTCAACACGATCGCCCGAAAGGGACGGTCCTGAATTAGGCGTTTGCCCTGTTCGTTTTCGTCGGTCATCTACTTCTGGAGGAAATGGTGGAAGACCTGAGCCCAACTTTCCGGGATAGCAGGCTGGCAAGTGTTGCTGAGATTGCTCTAGTGTTTGTAGTTGCTTTCGCAGTCATATTCGTCGGCTGGAATATCGTCGACGACGACACATTCGCACGACAGGCAGTGGTTTGGGTCGCGAACGTATTGATGATGGTCACGGTGTGGATGGGACTACGTCTTCGCGGGCAAACCTGGGGTCACTTCGGGTTGAACTTCAGTTTCGGCGGCAAACGCGTGCTTCGTCGGACCGTCTTGCTGTCTCTGGCCGTTCTTGTAGCTGCCATCGCAGGCTTCATGGTTGGTTCGATAGTCGCGGCGAATCTGATGACAATTCCAGAGGGTGCCGACATGAGCGGCTACAATTACCTGCAGGGCAATCTGCCCATGCTGCTGCTTGCACTGGCTGGGGTCTACGTCGTTTCGTCCTTCGGCGAGGAAGTGATCTACCGCGGATTCCTGATCAATCGAATCGCGGAAATTTGTGGATCCGGCAAGGCAGCCTGGCGGATCGCAGTTGTCATCAGCGCCGTAGTATTTGGTCTCGTCCACTTCAGTTGGGGACTGTTCGGGGTCGTTCAGACGATGTTCCTGGGACTCGCTCTCGCTATCGCCTATCTCGTCGTCGATCGGAAATTGTGGGTTCTGATTCTCGCTCATGCCTACATGGACACAGTGCTTCTCGTGCAGGTTTACCTCGGCATCCCATGGATCACCGGGATGTCCCATCACGTCCGTGGTACACAACGGAACCGACAATCGGGAGGATCGTTTCTTGGCTACCGTAACCGCAGAATTGGGATCAGGAACCGTCGTCAATCTTCGCGCTCGCCAGTTCTCGCTGGTGAGCGACGAGCCGGAGTCGGCGGGCGGGACGGACACGGGTCCTACACCCTACGAGATTCTTCTGAGCAGTCTCGCTGCCTGCACGGCTCTGACGCTGAGGTTGTACGCGGACCACAAGGGGATTCGCCTCGATGGTGTCAAGGTCTCACTGACGTTCGACCGCGTTCATGCAGACGATTGTGAGGACTGTGACGAGCGGTTGGACGGATGGATCGAGCGCATCCAGTCACGTGTCGTCATGAGCGGAGAGTTCGACGATGCCCAGCGTGCCCGGCTCGCCCAGGTTGCGCAGCGGTGTCCGGTTCATAAGACGCTGGCCAACGGAGTCCACATCTCGGACTCGGTCAGCTTCGAATAGGTTGCTGGCGGACGATCGAAAGTGAATGGGCGATCCAGGATCGTCCCGATTCAGTGGCCGATCCGGCGCTCCGATTGCAAGATCGGAATGTCGTTTGCGCTCATGTCCCGTCGGCGCATGAAGCCGTCGTCGTCGAACTCCCAGTGCTCGTTGCCGTGTGTTCGGTACCACTGTCCCGAAGTCCTGTCGCGCCACTCGTACTCGAAGCGCACGGAGATGCGGTTGTCCGTAAAGGCCCAGAGCTCTTTCATGAGTCGGTAGTCGAGTTCATTCGCCCATTTGTCCTTCAGGAAGGCAACGATTTCGTCACGTCCGCGCAGGAAGACATCCCGGTTTCGCCACTGGGAGTCCGGCGTGTACGCCCGGGCGACGCGTTCAGGGTCTCTGCTGTTCCAGCCATCTTCTGCGGCCTGGACCTTGGCGCGTGCGGTCACCGCCGTGAATGGCGGCTTGAGTGATCCTGTCATGGTGTTCTCTCCAATCGTGAGTCGGCCTGCCGGTACCAGCAGGAAAACAAGGCACCAATGGTGCCAGCCTTCACGAGTCGGTTCGGAGATTGTATAACCATAGTGGTGATACGAGCTTAGCGAGCGAATACCGTAGATCGTCACGACAGAAATTGACCCGATGGAGCCACGGCAAAACGTAGATCCACGAAATATCGTCCAGGAAATGATGGCCGCGCGCGGATTTCTCCCTACCTTGTCGGTCGAGTTCATGATTCGCCTACTCGCAACAGGTGGCTGAACATGGGACCCGCATCCCCGAAGCAACCGAAATCGACTCGTACCGTTGATGAACTGGTGCGCCTGAACGAGCTCATCCTGCGTTGTGCGGGCGAAGGCATCTACGGGTTGGACAGCAATGGGATCACGACCTTCGTCAATCGGTCGGCCGCCGAAATGCTCGGATGGGAGTTGGGCGAACTCGTGGGCCAACCGCAGCACGAAATCATCCACCACACGAGGCCCGATGGTTCGGACTACCCAGCGGCGGAGTGCCCGATCTATGCAGCCATCCATGATGGAGCGGTCCACCGCGTCGACAACGAGGTGTTCTGGCGAAAAGACGGGACCTGTCTGGCCGTGGAGTACGTCAGTACACCGATGCACGACGAGAACGGCGATCTTGTCGGGGCCGTCGTCACTTTTCGGGACATTTCGGAGCGCAAGCGGCAACAGGCAGCCCTTGAAAGCGCGCTTCAAGAGGTAGGGCAGTTGAAGGACAGGCTGGAGGCGGAAAACCTCTACCTCCAGCAGGAAATCAAACTCAACCACGATTTCGAAGAAATCATCGGGAGCAGCGGATCCCTCAAGAAGACGCTCCATCGAATCGAGCAGGTCGCGGACACCGACGCGACAGTTCTGCTGCTCGGCGAGACTGGGGTCGGCAAGGAACTGTTCGCCCGGGCGATTCATGATCTGAGCTCCAGAAGGCTGCGGCCGCTTGTGAAGGTCAACTGCGCGGCTCTCCCGGCGAACCTCATCGAGAGCGAATTGTTCGGGCACGAGAAGGGCGCGTTCACGGGCGCGATCGCGCCGCGTGTCGGACGTTTCGAGCTGGCGGACGGAGGCACGGTTTTTCTGGACGAGATCGGAGAGCTGCCGCTTGAGCTGCAGGCGAAGCTGCTGCGGGTTCTTCAGGAGGGTCAGTTTGAACGGGTCGGAGGATCCCGGACCCTGGAGGTGAACGTTCGCATCATCGCGGCCACGAACCGTGATCTTGCCAGGGCGGTGTGGGCGGGCGGATTTCGAGATGATCTGTACTACAGACTCAACGTCTTTCCGGTCACGGTTCCGTCATTGCGTGAACGCAGGGAGGACATCCACCCGCTCGTACGACACTTCGTGCGCAAACTCTCAGCCAAGCTGGGCAAACAGATCGATAGCGTGCCTGACCAGGTCCAGGCTGCGCTACAGCGGTACGACTGGCCGGGCAACATCAGGGAGCTGGAAAACGTCATCGAGCGCGCCGTCATCCTCTCTCAGGATGGAGTACTTCGGGTCGATGAGGCGCTCGACACGCGGCCACGGTCTCCGGGCGGGGACGGCGGTGGGCCACGCACCCTGAGCGACGTAGAGCGAGAGCACATCGTTGCCGTACTGGAACAGACCGCCTGGCGCATCGAGGGTCCGAAAGGGGCGGCCTTGATCCTCGGACTCCACCCCAACACGCTGCGATCTCGGATGAAGAAGCTGGACATCGAGAAGAAGATCGGCCTGGCCTGAAGGACTCGGTCCATCGCCTTCAAAACCTCCCTTATCTTCCAGGCCACCCACCTGCGAACGACCGTAGTTCCACGGTATATCGTGGAACTAGGCCCGTTATACGACATCATCCGGCTGACACCCTGCTCTTGTAACACGTAGGCATACAAGCGGGTACAGCTCTCCAGGCCGCCGCACGCCGTTCGGCACACGACTTGACTATGAGTCGAACTGTGCAGCCGTGACGTTCACGGCGCATCCATTCAATTTCAATAAGGAAACAGATCATGGCACTTCCCAATCCCGGCATGACGATTGATCCGGAGCGCACGGCGCTCGTCATCACCGATCCGCAGAACGACTTCCTGAGCCCCGACGGAGTGACCTGGGGTGTGGTAGGCGAGAGCGTGACCGAGAATAACACGGTCGAGAATATCGAGGCGTTGCTCAAGGTGGCCAAGGAAACGGGAATGCCCGTCTTCGTGTCACCGCACTACTATTTCCCGACGGACCATGAGTGGCACTTCGAGGGTGCGCTCGAAGCGCTGATGCACGGCATCGAGATGTTCGATCGGCCCGGCGCGCTGACCGTCGACGGATTCAAGGGCTCCGGGGCTGACTGGCTGGAGCGCTACAAGCCATACATCGAGGACGGAAAGACCGTCATCGCCAGTCCCCACAAGGTCTACGGTCCCGAGAACAACGACCTCATCCTCCAGCTCCGCAAACGCAGCATCGACAAAGTCATCCTGGCCGGCATGTCGGCAAATCTTTGCGTCGAATCACACCTGCGAGAATTCCTGGAGCAGGGTTTCGAGGTAGCGGTAGTGAAAGACGCGACGGCTGCCGCCATTGTGGAAGAGGGAGACGGTTACCAGGCCGCACTCGTGAATTTCCGGTTCATTGCGAACGCCGTCTGGACTACGGAAGAAGCGGTGAAGACGATCACGGAAAGTGCCGTGACGGTGGGCGTCTAACAGACAAATACGATGCGTGGGCAGGCCACTGCATATCAATCTTTGGAGGAAACATCATGACTGATGCTCGAAACAAGCGGACCCCCGTGCCGCTGAGGTTCATCTTGGGATTCATCGTGATCCTCGCGACGTTCACCTCGCCGCATGCGCAGGCACAGGACGTCGCGGGGCAAGATGCTCCCGAAATCAGCTACAAGACAGTCGAAATCGAAGGCCTGGACATCTTCTATCGTGAAGCAGGCCCTGTGGACGCACCCACAGTCCTGCTGCTACACGGGTTTCCGACCTCGTCTCACATGTTCCGCAACCTGATTCCGGCGCTCGCCGACCGGTACCATGTCGTGGCCCCGGACTATCCCGGCTACGGCAACAGCTCCATGCCGTCGGTGGACGAGTTCGACTACACGTTCGATCATCTGGCCGACATCATCGAGGCGTTCACGGATGAGTTGGGGCTCACCAGGTACAGCATCTACCTGATGGATTATGGTGCGCCGGTGGGATTCCGCCTTGCGGTGCGGCACCCAGAGAGAGTCCAGACGTTGATCGTGCAGAACGGCAACGCTTACGTCGAAGGATTACTCGAATTCTGGGATCCGATCAAGGCATATTGGGCCGAGCGCTCGGAAGAGAATGGTGACGCGCTCCGCGGGTTTCTGACCCTGGACATCACCAGGTGGCAGTACACGCACGGCACCCGGAACCCGGAAGCCATCAGCCCGGACAACTGGAATATTGATCAGTTCCTGCTCGACCGTCCGGGCAACCAGGAAATCCAGTTGGCGTTGTTCTACGATTATCGAAGCAATCCAGGCCTTTACCCGACGTGGCAGGCGTACTTTCGCGAATACCAGCCGCCGATGCTGATCATGTGGGGCAAGAACGACTATATCTTCCCCGCCGAGGGTGCCCATCCGTACCTGCGCGACTTGGAGACGCTGGAATTCCATCTTCTGGACACCGGGCATTTCGCGCTCGAGGAAGACGGGGCGGTCATGGCCTCCCTGATGCGCGATTTCTTGGCAACGCACGTGAGCCAGTAGGAAGCGAACCAAGGGAAACTCGATAATGTCCCGTATGTACACAGCGCTGACCTTCACGGATTCTGTGAAAGCCGTGCAGGAGCATTACGGTACCCGCTCGAACGCAGAACGCGTCGAAGCGTGGGAGATCGATGATCAGACTCTCACACAAAGAGAGATTGCCCACATCGTCGAACGAGACGGCTTCTATATGGCGACGGTGGGCGAGGACGGCTGGCCGTACGTACAATTTCGTGGGGGTCCGAAGGGCTTCTTGAAAGTCCTCGGACCCCGCCGTCTAAGCTACGCGGATTTTCGCGGCAACCTGCAATACATCACCATGGGCAATGTGCGGAAGAACAACCGGGTGGCGCTGATCCTGATGGATTACCCGAATCGGCAACGGCTCAAGATCATGGCCAGGGCCACGGTCATCGATGTCGATCAGGATCCCGAACTCATCGAACAGCTGCAAGTGCCAGGATACAGGGCCCGCGTCGAACGCGCCGTGATCCTCGACGTCGAGGCGTTCGACTGGAACTGCCCGCAACACATCACACCGCGCTTCACGGCGGAGGAGATGAGAGAGGCGTAGACCTTCGGCCCCACCTTCGGGTTCACGGCCTGGGGTCGCGCATTTCACTTTAGGTGTGCATTTTGGCCACATGGAAGAATCGCGAACGCGCTAACAGTAGCGACCTGCACGATGTCCAAGTATGTGATCGAGCGCTCGTCACTGACGATAAGATATATTGTGTGTATATGGCCCGGACGAAGCGACGGTGCGTGATCATGCCGAGCAGGGTGGGTTTCCTGCAAACAGAGTTTCACGCATCTTATCTGTAATCGATCCAACAACGGCGGAGTAGCTCACTCCTGCTTATATTCTTGTGATCAGGATGGTCACAACACCGCGCGGAGTTTCCGCGCATTAGCAAGCAGTCGGTAAGTACGTGTCATCGTAGCTCCGACTTGCACAACCATGGAGCGCATAGATGCGTACCAAGGGTACAGTAAAGTGGTTCAACGAGCAGAAGGGTTTTGGATTCATCACGCCGGAGGACGGAAGCAAGGATTGCTTCGTTCACCACACGGCGATTCAGGCGGAGGGTTTCAAGACTCTCGCTGAAGGCGCTCTGGTGGAGTTCGACGTCGTCGATGGAGCGAAGGGCCCTGCGGCGGAGAATGTCGTCGCGCTCTAGATGCTGTTTGAGTTCAGTGGAAGTTGGTGGGTCGTCCCGAGTATTCGGGGCGGCCCATTTTCTTTCCTGCCCACACATGTCCTCGTGGCTACCGGTGCGAACCGTACGGAAGGCGTCGAGACCTGGAACTTTACCAACACGATGGGTTCATGTGCGAACAGCAAGTCCAGCGTCACGGCCACTCGCCAATAATCCAGGGCGCTGGGGGGGGCAGTTCACTCTCACTAGAGACTGACTTCCGGGGATAGAGGGTACGAAGGGTGCGAATCCGAAGCTGTGGCTCTCGCACCCTTGGTGCCTATCGCCGGTCGTCGATGCTCACCAGTTCGGCACCCCATGGGCAGAACCGCCCCACCACCAGGTAGTCTTCAAGGAGCGAATCGACCAGGGATGGTCGACCGTCGCAGACTTCAACCGTGACTTCGGCCATCGAGATGTCTTCAGCGTCGATGTGCCATAACCAGGGCGCGTTGTGATCCGCGATCCCAGGACCGGCGTGGAGGACTCCGTTCGGGATGTTGGCGCTATTCAGGCCATCGCGGAGATCCAGTATCTGCTCAATCACAGCGTCGTTCGTTACCCAGATGTGGAACTGCTCCCCGCTCACCTGGAAGGTGGCAAGCGCGCCGCCTTGCAGTTCGTCGACCGGCCCGGAGGGGTCGTCTCCGCAGCCCGCGACTATCGCAAGCACAATCGATGAAATGATCAATTGTCTCGTCGTGCTCAAAGTGTCTACGCTCCGTCGGTTGTTGAGCGGAGTTTGACCCTGTACACGCAGATCCGTTCCTGACGAGCCGGGCTCGTCAGGGCGAAGCGTCGCTCACCGAGACCGGCTTCGGCACGTACAGCGTTCGAATCGGGAACGGAATCTCGATCCCTTCCTCGTTGAAGCGGACGTGAAGCCGTTTGATGAACTCATGTCGCAGCCGGTACTGCATCTCGTACCGGTCGACGCGAATTCGAACAACAAAGTCGATACTTGAGTCTCCAAACTGGCGGAATCGCATCACGGGCTCTGCCTGATCCGTGCGGCAGTCGCACGCTTCAGCCGACTCTCGCGCCACCTCGGATACCACCCGCTCCACCTGCTCCAAATCGCTGTCGTAATGGACGCCCACCTCGATCCTCACCCAATAGGGGCGGCTCGGCAGACTATAGTTGACGACGACGGAATCGCCAAGCCGGCTATTCGGCACGACCACCTCGTGATCATCCCAAAGCGCCTTGATGGTGGTATTGCGCCATTTGATTTCCGTTACGTGTCCTTCTTCGCCGGTCTCGAGGCGAATGTAGTCTCCCTTTCGAATCTGCCCGCTTGCGATGATCTGCACGCCCGCGAAAGTGTTCGTGAGAGTCGGCTGAAGCGCGAGCGCGATGGCGAGTCCGCCAATGCCGAGCCCGGTGATCAGCGGTGTGATCGGAATGCCCAGACTCTGAAGAACGAACAGTGCGCCTAGGACGAAAATGACCAGGCGCATCAGACTTGTGATTAACGTGGCACCGGCAGTCGAGGCCCGGCCCTGGCTGGAGTAATTTGCTACCGCGGCGGACGCCGCACGAGCCAGGACCAGCGTGAACGAAATGATGATCAGGACCGACAGGCCCCGTTCAAAGATACTTCGAAGCGTATCGGAAAGCGGTAGAGTCCGTATCGCCAGCCACGTCCCTAGCGCCGTGAACCACAGGATCGGGGCATGCCGGACCGCACCGATCACCACATCATCCCAGTTCGTTCTGGTCTTCTGGCTCAGGCGCTCAAGACGGCGGAGAACCACGCGCTCGAACAACCAGCCGATGAAAACTCCGGCCAGCACGAAACCACCTGGTAAGCCCCAGGCCACGAGACTATCGAGCGTCCAGTCGAATGTCAGCATGCTCTCAATGTTGTCAGCCGGGGTGACTAGTTCAAGAGAATGTGCCGATGAAGTGAGTCAGCCGTCGGTCTGCAGGTGGCGGGCAGCGGAAGAGTCCGGCGGCTGGTCGATGGTCCTGCGGTGGACCCAGATCGTGGCTCGACACTGGATCCACCACCACAGGACGTCCCCTAATTCAAAGTCCTAACCCATACATGTGGGCGATTCCCGTCTCCTCGGGCCCGGCAGAGCCTCCCCACGTCATGTTGTCGGTATGGTAGAGGATCACCATGGTCACTCCGAAGCCAACCTGGGATTGAAATGGGACTGGAAGCTGGCAACTCGGCGCGCTGCCGAACAATGTCATCGCTCCCGCTGTACCCGTGACCGAGGCGTTCACGAAGCCAGTCCCGTTCGCCGTGAAGATGTTGTTGATGTCAGCCGGTGGGTGGGAAGCGAGCGCCCCTTCCCCTGTGGGAATAAAGTGCCAGATCGTATACACGCCATTGGGAATGAGACCGGCGAAAGCGACATCAAACCGGGTGCCCCCGCCTACGAGACATGTGATGGTTACGCTGCCGGTCGCCGTTGACCACTCGCCAAACGTCAGTTGCTGGCCATCCGGCGCGTTTACCGGGAAGATGTTTCCTGTATCGCAGATGCCCGTCGCGGCTTGACTGAACGGAACGAGCCACACCAGAGTGGCCGGATCGGTACCCGCTGTGACAGGGGTGCAATCCTGCTCAACCAGGTCCACGACGATCTGGCTGACGTTGAGGGCTGCCGCGAGGGTCACCGGACTGGGTAACAGGGTTGTCGCGCAGGACACATCTGTGTAGCCGGACATGCCATCTGCGTTGCCGGCGCGAACCCGATAGCAGTACTCCGTACCTTGCGTCAATCCGCTGTCGCCGAACACCACGACATTCGGTCCGGTGGTCCCGATCTCAGAGAACGGTCCGGTCGCGCTGAGGCCGCGCTCGATCCGGAAGTCGTCCTCATTGTCCGATCCGTCCGTCCAACCGAGATCGATGGTGTTCGTACCTGAACTCATAGCGGACAGTGCCGACGGGGCGGCCGGGGGAGACAGTGCGTCCGTCGTCGCACAGGACACATTTGTATAGCCGGAGGTGCCGTCCGCGTTGCCGGCACGAACCTGATAGCAGTACTCCGTGGCGTCCATCAATCCGCTGTCGCCGAACACCGCGACATTTGGTCCGGTGGTCCCGATCTGAGAGAACGGACCGGTCGCGCTGAGGCCCCGCTCGATCCGGAAGTCGGCCTCGTTGTCCGATCCGTCCGTCCAACCGAGACCGATCGTGCTCGTGCCGGTGCTCACAGCCGACAGGGCCGTCGGGTCGGCCGGAGGCTGAGCAGCCGGAGGCGTTGCTGGCGCGGCCGGGTTGTCTTCCCCCCCGCAGGCCATCAGTACGACTGCTAGCGCGACCAGGCTTGTACGTGTGTTCATGAGAGCCTCCTTCTCGTCTGCACGAGTGTCTAATGGCTGTACGATGCAAAGCCGGGCCAACTGTTGGCTCGGCGCCTGCGGTGATCGAATGGAACAAAGTCAGGATGGTTTCGGGGCCAGTGTCCGGTGATTTTCTGCCTAATCTACGGTGTGTGTCAGACGAGCGTCGGCTTGGCCACTACTGATGCCATTTGAAAACGAACCTAACGTACATTCGAGTCGGATTGCAACATGAATGCAGTCACTCAGTTATAAAGGATGTAAAGATCAACAGCGACGTAATGGTCGGCGTACCGGACTCGCCAGCCGCGGTGATCGGCTGGGTGCTTGGAAGGGGCAGCAGGAAGTAGCCGGCCGGCCTTACTCGCCGGGCGGAATCAGAGCCCGTCGTTGCTGATCCATCAGCGATTCCATGAACTCCTGCCGCTCCACCACGAGCTCTGATCGTTGCTCCACGGCCTCGAGTCGCTGGCCAATGGCCTCGACCGCGGTCTCGATCCGGCCGAGAGCGTCCCGCTGGGGGGCGGACTCCCGGCGCAACGTCAGCCATTCCTCCATGATGCGGCCGAGCCGCTTCATAATCGGAAAAGTGACGATAAAAGTTCCGAGAATGATAACGAGAAGAAGCGAATAAATCATTTCATACATGTCGAGCGACATGCCTCATCAGCCTTGAAGAAATTCGTATTGGCAGTTCCTGGTTATTCTACGTCACGAGGCGTTGACGGGTTTCATGTTGTAAAGCCAGGCCAGGCCTTGGAGCGCACCGATTGAAAACCTAGAAACGCCATGTCACGCCCGCGAACAGGTTCAGGTCGTCAGCCGGGCCGGTCAGGCCGATCTGGGTTCCGGTATCCAATACGACATTCGGGCTGAGCGCGTAGGTGAGGCCTGTGCTCAGGAGCACGCGATAATCCACGTCGCTCTCGGAATTGACCACTCCGACGTACTCCACGTATGCCCCCAGCGGCTCCGTCACGTCGAAACCCAGCACCACCGTATGCAGAAACTCGGTGTCGTGGTTGTCCTCCGCCTCGTCGTAGACGAAATCGACTTCGGCCTGGAATCCCAGTCCCCACGTATCGCCCGCGTCCCAGCCCAGCATCACGATCATGCCGCCCTCGACCTCACCGTTGCTGAGTTCCGTGTCCGTGGGAATCTTCACGAATGGCATGATCCCGAACGCGGTCGTGCCGCCCTCGTTGCCCCACAAGTTGACCTTCGTCCGGATCTGTACGTCGCCGAACCCTTCCACGCTCGTTTCCGGCCCTCCCGCCGGCTCGGTCGTCTGTTCGCCGTAGACACCGAACACGAGTTGAAGATCGACGTTGTTGAATAGACCGAACTTGACGTTGGCATCGAACACGGTCCACGCATTGAATTCGTCCCCGTCGTGGTCGGACCGTATGTAGTCGAAGAAGCTGACCTCCACCTGGACGTGGCCCGCATCCACCGTGATCGGACTTTCGGTGGCATCCGGGCGATCGGCGCTCAGCGGACGCATCTGCTCCGATGGCGTCGGATTGAACAGGTGATATCCCGTCTTGTCCCGGGTCGACTCCAGGGTCATCGATTCCTGAGCCTGCGCCGCCGGTACGCACACCAGCGACATCAGGATAGAACTCCGCACCAACCACTTGTAACGCACACGACCTCCCCGATTTCAGGTCACACTGAACGAGTCTCCGAGCGTGTCTGCACAGGTCGGAGATCAGATTTAGTGTAACCTAAATATTTCAGCCGAGTGCTGCCAGTGTACGGTGTCTGGTCTCAGCCCTCCGTTGCCGCGAGGTCCGCCAGGGCTTCCGCGAGTGTTTCGAGCTTGCCGCTTTCATCACGCGCTGCCGCCTCATGCAATCGACCTGCAAGTTCATTGAGTGAATCCGAGCGATCCGTTCCGGATTCTTGCTCGGCGGTGTCGATCGCACGCCGGATCCGATTGATACGCTCGTCGGCCATGCCTTGGGACCGGGCGACCTGATCGACGTAGGCACGGACAAGGGCGAAACTGGCCGGCCACTCGAACCTGGGCTGACCCTGAACGTTCAGGTAATCCAGATGCACGGTGTTCGAGGCGTCGATCTCGTTCTGTGTCAGCCACTCGCTGGGAGTCAGCTCGAGGATGTCGAGACCGCGCGAAATCTCAGAGCTGACGATCACCCCATTGTACCAGTAGGCAGACCAGGATCCTCCGCTACCCTGTCGATCGGCATTCACCGGACCCCTGTCGAAGAATGCGATCTCGGTCGGATTCGCCGCATCGGTCCAATCGAATACTGAGATGCCTCCCTGGTACCATGCCTGCACCATGATGTCGCGGCCCGGAATCGGAATCAGGGATCCGTTGTGGGCTACGCAATTCTCCACGCTCGTCTGCGGTGCCGGAAGCTTGTAGTAGCTGTGGAACGTGAGCTCGTTGCCATCGATCGTGAAAATCGCGTCCGCTCCCCACTCCATGGGATCCGTATCGCGGCACTTGGGCTGACCGCCCCCACCCCATTCGTCGGAAAACAGGAGCTTTGTTCCATCGTTATTGAAGGTCGCGGAGTGCCAATATGAGAAATTTGAATCAGCGACGGCGGCCAATCGAGTCGGGTGTGCCGGGTCGCTGATATCCAGCAGCAGGCCATACCCACCGCAGGCCCCGCCGCCGAGCCCGATCGCCGGATAAAGTGTGATGTCATGGCACTGGCTAGGTCCGGTCGGAGGACCACCACCACCGATGAGTTTGGCGATAATGTCAGGCAAGGTCTCTCGAAGAACCGCGCTGTCCGCGGCGGTGGCCGCACCCTCGCCACCTCGTTCCACGACGATTTTGTCGAGCTGCGGGTCTATGAACCGGGAGGGGAGAGGCCGATCCTGCCCTCTTATCTCTACGATAAACGCCCCACTTTCACGGGCGGTTGCCAGTGCGGCTTCGTTGGCCTCACGATCCGCTTGCGTATCGCCGTGTGTGGGCGGAGCCTCAAGTCCCTCGAAGATACGAGGTGAAGAAACGATCGCCGACAGCTCCGGGTGAGCCAGCGGAACCTTGATGACTTCGATCCGGAACAGGGCCGTGTTCTCGTCCTCTTCCGGCTGAGCACCGGAGCATCCCTCCAATTCCTCGTCCGAACGCACACCGGATGAGCCGGAGATGTACACATAGACGTTGTCCGGATCGTCGGGATCGACGAGGACGGAATGCGTGTGCGATCCCCGGCAGGTCTGTACGTTGCCGACGTTTACCGGATTGTCGATATCACTGATGTCGAAGATGCGAAGCCCACGGAGCCGATCGTCGCTCACTGCCTCCGATACGCCTTCGCCCCCGCAGTCGAGACGTCCGCCGAGGCCTTCACCCGAGACAAACAGCAGGTTCTGGTAGACCGAAACGTCACTCTGGGAGGCCGGGCAGAAGAAGCCACGCCTCAGCACGGGTGCGGTCGGATCTGAGATCTGCCAGACCTGGAAGCCGTTGTAGTTGCCCTGGATCGCGTACTCACCCAGGAAGGACAGGTCTGAATTCGTGACCCCGGCAAACGGCTCCGGAGACGGTGTGCTCGACAGCAGACGGAGACCCGAAATCGCCTCCTCCGCATCCCACATTCCTGCGCCCAATCCGATGCGAGGATCTAGGTCCGCCGTCGGCATGTTCTGCGAAGCCTCCGGCATTTCCTGTACGGGGTCCGGTGTGGCCGGTGCTGCCTGGCCGGAATAGGTGACGGAGGCACAGCCGGCAAGCACAAAGAGACTTGCACTCAGCGTGGCCATACGAAGGACATGTGAATTCGAAAACATGGCTACATCCAGGGAGAGGGAAATGATTGCGGTCCGGACATGGCACTCAAGGCGACACGTCCGATTCGAATAAGTTATCGCTCAGCATGGACTGCATTCGTACGATTTCGCTGGCCTGATCGGCCTCAATATCCGATGCGAGTTTAAATACGGTCTGTTCCCGTGCCGCGCCATCGGTGGCGAACAGTTCGGACACCATGGTGACTGCGCCCCGATGGTGCTGAATCATGTAGGTGAGGAAGAGGCGGTCGAACTCCAGGCCCTGGGCTGCGCCGAGCGCATCGAGCTGGTCGTCCGTCAGCATGCCCGGCATCATCGGGCCCTTGTCC
>Ga0114950_10000086_pt1 | contig 49248 bp, 45 predicted proteins | sample N075metaG_FD_83503 | JGI IMG/M metagenome (GOLD analysis project Ga0114950, IMG submission 83503) | Deep subsurface microbial communities from Kermadec Trench to uncover new lineages of life (NeLLi) - N075 metaG | ecosystem: Environmental > Aquatic > Marine > Ocean trench > Sediment | place...
ACCTCGCGCTGATCCGCCGTGGCGAACGGGTGGGAGCCGCATAGGGCGATGGCCAAGAAGACCACCAAGGTCGGCGGTGCCAAGGGCAAGAAGACCACCAAGGTCGGCGGTGCCAAGGGCAAGAAGACCACCAAGATCGGCGGTGCCAAGGGCAAGAAGACCACCAAGGTCGGCGGTGCCAACACTAAGGGGGTCGTCGCCGAGAAGGTTCAAGAGGTGACGCTCACGATAGACGGGAAGGAGCTCACGGTGCCCCGGGGGACGACGCTGCTCCAAGCAGCTCAGGGCGCCGGCACGGAGGTGCCACACTACTGCTATCACCCGGGTCTTTCGTCCCCAGCCATGTGTCGGCTCTGTCTTGTCGAGGTGGTGGGCGCGCCCAAGCTGCTTCCGGCGTGCACGACCACGGTCGCGGATGGGCAGGTGGTCCTCACGCAGAGCGATGACGCTACACGGATGCGGCGGGGGGTGCTCGAGTTCTACTTGCTGAACCACCCTCTCGACTGCCCCATCTGTGACCAGTCCGGGGAGTGCGATCTCCAGGATCATGTGTTCGCCGAGGGTCGGGAGCACGGTCGTGGGCGTGAGGCCAAGCGTGTCCTGGGGCGCGACGATTTCGGAGGGGACGTCCTCTTTTACGGGGACCGTTGTGTGATGTGCACCCGCTGCGTGCGCTTCATGGAGGAGATCGAGGAGAAGCCGCTCCTCACGGTCGTAGAGCGCGGTAACCGTGCGGTGATCGACACCTTCTTCGACCAGGGGCTGGAGCAATCCGATTGGGCCGGAAACGTGGTGGACATCTGCCCGGTGGGCGCCCTCGTTTCGAAAGACTTTCTCCACAAGGCTCGAGCCTGGGACCTCGAGCACACGTCCTCGATCTGCCCGAATTGCAGCCAGGGGTGCAACATCGAGTTGCACACCCGGGACAATCTGGTTCACCGCATGAAGCCCCGAACCAACCTGGAGGTGAACGGGCACTGGATCTGCGACTACGGACGCAGCAGGTATGAGTGGCTCAACCGGAGCGACCGGCTGGAGGTGCCGGTCGTATACGCTGAGGAACGCAACAAGGCCATGGGCTGGTCGGCGGCGCTCGAGGCCCTGAAAGTGCGGATCGACGAGCTGGGCAAGAGCTCGGTGAAAGCAGTCGTGTCTCCCTTCTGGTCGAACGAGGATCTCGGGGCAGTGTCGGGCCTGGTCAAGACTCTTGGTGGCGGCTCAGTCGTCTTCCGCTCTCCGCGGGCTGAGGAAGAAATTGCGCTGACGGGATACGAGGGGTTGGCCCGTCGGAAGGCCCTGGCGCCCAATGAGGCGGGTGCGGAATTGCTCGGATGTGCTCGGGTGGGCGACGACGCGGGGCAGGGAGGGCTGGAGGACTTGGCGGACCACGATGGGGTGGTCCTGGTCCTCGGGGACGCGTTAGACGATCAGCCCGGGGGTTTTGCCCCCAACGCGACGCTGGTGGTGTATTTGGGGGCATACGTATCTTCGGCTCTCGTCTCGGCGGACTTCCAGTTCCCGGTCACGACGTTTGCGGAGCAAGAGGGGACTTTCACCAACCATACCGGCCGGGTCCAGCGGTTTTCGCCGGCTCTCTCGGGGCCAGGAGTGGCACGCCCGGCGTGGTTAGTGCTCGGGGCGCTTCTGGGAGCCCTTGTAGATGAGAAAGGGCCGAGCACGGCGGAGCAGGCCTTCGGTCTCGTGGCCAAAGCTGTAGGATCCTATCAGGGATTGGATTACGAGACCATCGGCGCCCACGGTGCGCCGTCCGGGGCACTCGTACCGGTGCCGGGGGACTGACGTGAATACTCCGATTGCCGGTCTGCCGCTCCTCCTGTCCTCATTACTCAAGATCGCCATCATGTTCGGCGTGGTGATTCTGACCGTGGCTTACACGACGCTCGCCGAGCGGCGGATTTCCGCATCCATCCAGGACCGGATCGGCCCCAACCGGGTCGGACCGTTCGGGCTGCTTCAACCGATTGCGGATGGCCTCAAGAGCCTCGTCAAGGAAGAAGCGCTACCCGCGACGGCCTCGAGGTCCTACTTCATGTTCGGGCCGATGCTGGCGATGGGTCCTGCGCTCGTTACGTTCGCGGTGGTGCCCTTCGCGGCGCCGCTCCCCACTCGCTGGGGGGTCGTCGACATGATCATCGCCGACGTGCCGATCGGCATCCTGTACATTCTCGCGCTCAGCTCCCTGGGTGTGTACGGGATCGTGATCGGGGGATGGGCTTCCAATAACAAATATGCTTTCTTGGGCGCCCTGCGGGCTTCCGCCCAGATGGTCAGCTACGAGGTAGCCCTCGGCCTGAGCCTGATTGTGGTGCTCATGATGGCCGGCACCGTCACGCTCACCGGGATCGTTTGGCAACAGCAGCAGTTGGGCCTCTGGTTCGCATTCCCCCTGTCCTTGGGTTTCATCCTTTTCGTGGTGTCGGCCTTCGCCGAGACGAACCGGTTGCCGTTCGACATGCCTGAAGCGGAGTCGGAGCTCATCACCGGCTTCCACACCGAATACTCGGCGATGAAGTTCTCCATGTTTTTCATCGCTGAATACGCGCACATGCTGACCGCGTCGGCGCTCATGGCTACACTCTTTTTCGGCGGGTGGGACCTGCCCGGGTCGTGGGACGATGCCTACTGGTATCAAGGTGAACTGATCCGGGGCTTCGATGTTGTGTCCGGTGCCCCCATCGCCGCCGCTCCCGCCGTTTGGAAGACGTTGCTGACCTTCGCCGCCTTTGCCGCCAAAACGGCATTCTTCCTGCTCCTCTACATCTGGATTCGATGGACCGTGCCACGTTTTCGCTACGACCAGGTGATGCAATTGGGGTGGAAGATCATGCTGCCCACGGCGTTGGCGTACCTCATGGTGGTATCTACAACGATACTGATTCTGGACCAGGTGGGCGTTTCCGGGTTTCCCTTCGGGCTGTCGCTCACCGGCATCAGCGCGATCTGTACGGTGGCATTCGTCTTCTTCCTCGATCGGGGTCGGATCATCAAGGGTGCGGCGGCGCCGAAACGTAGCCCGGTTACTTCCGGCGGCCAGGGTTTGATGTCAGGCGAAGGAGCGACGGCTGGTGATTAGAAAACAGATCATGCGTAGATCCCTAAGATATTACGGAGTAACCGAATGGCTATAACTACACGGGTCATCCAGAGACCGGATCCGGGGCGGACCTCCTACTTGCGGGCCGCGTTCAAGGGGATGGCGCTGACGCTTCGCCACATGGTGAATCCAAAGCCGGTGACACAGCAGTATCCTGAGGAGCAGACCGAACTGCACCCCCGGTGGCGAGGCACGCATCGTATGGCGGTTCACGCGGACGGGCGGCCCAAGTGTGTTGCGTGCGGTCTTTGCCCGACGGTGTGTCCGGCCAACTGCATCCGGCTGGTGGGTGGGGAAGACGACCAGGGCAACCGATACCCCATCGTCTTCGAGATCGACGAGTTCCGGTGCATTTTCTGCGGAATGTGTCAGGAAGTGTGTCCGGTCGAGGCGATCTACGTGGGCCGTGACTTCGAGAACGCGGAATACACGCGAGACCGCTTCGTGTATGACCTGGATCGGCTGATGCAACAGGACCATCCGACCGCGTTGTTATGGGACCCCGCAGACCCGAAGAGCGAGTGAAGGGCGCGTGAAATGACGCGCCCCAGGAAAGGGGGATCGCGTGAAATAGGCGCCTGGATTGGGCGTGACGGATGTGCGTCGGGACGGGGTGACGCGTGACTGAAATTCTGTTTTTCGTTTTTGCGGCGGTCGCGATCGGTGGCGCCTTCGGAGTGGTCGTGAGCCGGAGCCCGGTAGCGAGCTTGCTGTTCATGGTTACGACCTTGGCCAGCACAGCGGGGATCTTCGTGCTTCTGGAGGCTCACTTTCTCGCGGCGGTCCAGATCATGGTGTACGCCGGCGCGATCATGGTGCTGTTCTTGTTCGTGATCATGCTGCTCAACCTGGGACACGAATACCAGCGGGACATTCGGGGCAACGTCGCACTTATCGTCGGATTTGCGGTGACGGGTAGCATGGGTGGCTTGCTGGCGCGGCAACTGGGAAGCGGTACTTCCGGTCTCGAGACCAATCTTGGCCCGGGTGACGCGATCGATGCGGCGTTGCGGGAACACGGGGCGGTGGGGGCGATCGCACAGCCGCTCTTCACGGAGTACGTCGTTCCCTTCGAGCTGACCGGTATCCTGCTCCTCGTGGCCATTGTCGGCGCGCTCGTTCTAGCCAAGAAGGCGTCCTGACGTGCTGGCCGAGTCTCTCGTCGTGGCCGGGCTGATCTTCGTGATCGGAACCCTGGGTGTGATCGTGCGCCGAAACGTGATCATCATGTTTCTGTGCATCGAGCTTCAGCTCAATGCGGTGAACCTCACGTTCGTCGCATTTTCGAGGTATGTGGGCATAGAGGGTCAGATTTTCGTGTTCTTCGTCATTGCCGTCGCGGCGGCGGAAGCCGCGGTTGGCTTGGCGATCATCATCTCGATTTTCCGGCACTACGAAACGGTTGATGTGAACAACTTCAACCTCCTCAAGTGGTGAGCTGGTGACGCAGTTGGGTCTTTTTCCCATGCAGGCCGGCGGGGTCGGGGAGTCAGCCGCCGTGTGGGAACCGTTCCTTCCGTCGCTCATCATCTTGTTGCCGCTATTGGGCTTCGCCGTCAACGGAGCCCTCGCATTGTCGGCGGCCCGAAAATCGGCGGATGCGGTTCGGGCCGGAGGGGAATTCGACTTCTTCGAGAACGGCCGCCCCACCACGCATAGCCTACCCACGTGGGTGGGCCCCGGGGTCGTGCTCGGGGCGTTCCTGCTCACGTTGGTCAACTTCATCGGGATGCTCGGTGCCGATCTGCAGGAGCCCGTGATCCGTAGTTATTGGTCGTGGATCAGCATTGGTGAAGATCCGTTTTCCGGAAATCGACTGGACGTAGCAGCCGCGATCCAACTTGACCAGCTCTCGATGATCATGATGATGATCATCACGGGAGTGGGGTTGCTGATCCACGTGTTCAGCGTCGGGTACATGCAGGATGATCCAGGTTACCCCCGGTACTTCGCTTACCTGAACCTGTTCATTTTTTTCATGCTGGTGCTGGTGATGGGAGCCAGCTATCCGATCATGTTCATCGGCTGGGAGGGTGTGGGGCTCTGCTCGTATCTCCTGATCGGATTCTGGTTCAGCGACGAGGCAAAAGCTTCCGCCGGGAAGAAGGCGTTCATCGTGAACAGGATCGGTGATCTGGGTTTCCTGCTCGCGATCTTCCTGTTGTACCTCGTTTTCCAGCGGGTGGACTTCGCCGGCATCTTTGGCGACGCGGAGGCCGTTTTCGTCTACGGCGGCCCGGTCATTACGACGGTGACACTGTTTTTTCTAATGGCTGCAACAGGTAAGAGCGCCCAGATCCCCCTGTATATCTGGCTGCCCGATGCCATGGCGGGTCCCACGCCGGTGTCCGCGCTCATCCATGCGGCCACGATGGTGACCGCCGGGGTCTATCTGGTCGCGCGCTCCTCCGTGTTGTTCGCACTCGCGCCCCTGAGTAGCGCTGTGGTGGCGGGAATCGGTGTGCTTACGGCGCTCTTTGCCGCGACGATCGCCTTGAAGCAGAACGACATCAAGAAGGTCTTGGCCTATTCCACGATCTCCCAGTTGGGCTACATGTTCCTGGGTGTCGGCGTGGGGGCGTACACGGCAGGCATCTTCCATCTCATGACGCACGCCTTCTTCAAGGCACTCCTGTTTCTGGGCGCCGGGGCCGTCATCCACTCGATGCACCACGCGCTGCATCACACGAAAAAGGATTGGGACGCCCAGGACATGCGGAATATGGGTGGACTCAAGGCGTACATGCCGTACACGTGGATCACGATGTGGCTCGCTACCGTGGCGATCGCAGGCATCTGGCCCTTCGCGGGCTTCTTCTCGAAGGACGAAATCATCTGGATGACGGGTGCGATGGCGGGCGCAGAGCAGGCGCCGTACGCCGGCCTCTATACCGTCTATTGGATCCTGGCGTTGGCCGCGGCCATGCTGACCGCGTTCTACATGGCGCGACTGATGGTCATGACCTTCCACGGCGAGAACAGGACGGGATCAAGAGAGGCCGAGCATCTCCACGAAGCTCCGAGAACCATGTGGATTCCTCTCGTGATCCTGGCGGCGCTGTCCGTCTTCGGAGGATGGATCAACGTGTCGACGGATCTACGGGAGTCCATCCTGGGGGGATTCGGCTGGCTCCCGATGGGCGAGTGGCTCCACAACTGGCTCGAGCCCGTTACCGAAGCCGCCCACCGGGTACAGGAAACCAACCTGGGCGAGCTCGCGCAGGCCGCACCCCTCGGGGGCGGAGAGTGGGAGTGGGGGCTCATCTCGTTCGTGGCGGCCCTGGTCGTGGTCTTGGCCACCTTACGGTTCCTCGGGAAGAGCAAGGTTACGGTGGCGGTGGAGGATGCCGAGCCGACGGGGTTCGCCCGCATCCTCTACAACAAATGGTACGTGGACGAGTTCTACCACCGGTGGGTGGTGGATCCAGTCCTGACCACCTCCCGAGTCCTGTGGCGGATCGTGGATGCCAAGATCATCGACGGGACGGTCAATCTGGTGGGCAACGGGACTCGAGCACTGGGGTGGGTGGTCAGCCTGTTCCAGACGGGTCAGGTGAATACCTACGCGTTGGTCCTGACCGTAGGTGTGCTGGTCATACTCGCGATGGTCGTGCTCTAGAGGCCGTGCTCTAATGTTGAACGCACTGGCATACGACAGCTGGGTGCTCCACGCACTGATTTGGCTTCCACTCCTCGGGATGGTCCACGTCCTCTGGGCTGCCGAAGATCGGGCCAAGGAACTCGCCCTGCGCTGGAGCCTCGTGGTCTTCGTCCTGAGCGTGGGACTTTGGTGGGCCTACGATCCGGCCCTGGGCGGGGGGTATCAACTCGCGAGCAGCCGGCCGTGGATCGCCGCGTGGGGCGTAAATTACGCGCTCGGCCTCGACGGGATCAGCCTGTTCATGGTCATGCTGAGCACCTTCACCACCCCGCTCGCCATCCTCGGATCGTTCAACTACATCAAGAAACGACAAAAGCCGTTCTACGCGCTCATGCTTCTTCTCGAGGTGGGGGTCGTGGGAGTGTTCTCGGCCGTGGACCTGTTTCTTTTCTACGTGTTCTTCGAGCTCACGCTCGTTCCGATGTACTTCATCATCGGAATCTGGGGAGGAGAGCGTAGGGTCTACGCCGCGATAAAGTTCTTCCTTTACACGGCGGTTGGATCCCTACTGATGTTGGTGGGAATTTTGTACATGTACGTCCGGGGCAAGGCGCTGCTCGGCGTGGCGTCCTTCGCCTTCGTGGACATGCTCCAGATTCCCCTGACACCCGTGGAGCAGATGTGGTTGTTCGGGGCCTTCGCATTGGCGTTCGCCATCAAGGTTCCCCTTTTCCCGTTCCACACCTGGCTGCCAGACGCGCACGTAGAGGCACCGACGCCGGGGTCCGTCGTGCTGGCGGCGGTCCTGCTCAAGATGGGGACGTATGGGTTCGTGCGATTCCTGTTGCCGTTCTTTCCGGTTGCGGCTCAACATCCAACCGTGGTAACACTCATGCTCACGCTGGGTGTTGTAGGTATCATCTACGCGTCATGGGTGGCCGCCGTTCAGCCTGACGCGAAAAAGTTGGTGGCGTACACTTCCGTGGCACATATGGGGTTCGTGGTCATCGGCATATTCGCCCTCAACCTGAACGGACTCCAAGGGGGGTTGCTGGTCATGATCTCCCACGGGATCTCCACGGGGGCGCTCTTTCTCCTTATCGGCATGCTGTATGAGCGTCGCCATACCCGGCTGATCGAGGATTTCGGTGGTATCGCGCGCGTGGCACCGTGGCTGGCCACCGCGTTCGTGATCACCGCGCTGACGTCGATCGGGTTGCCGGGCACGAGTGGGTTCGTCGGGGAGTTCCTCACACTTCTCGGTACCTTCGAGCTCCATCAAGGTATGGCCATCTTCGCGACAAGCGGCGTCATTTTTGCCGCGTATTACATGCTGCCGATGGTGCAGAGTGTCTTTCTCAACGCGCTGGACAAACCGGAGAACCGGGCCGTCAAAGACCTGTCGCGCCGCGAGATTGCGATCTTGGCGCCGATGATCGCTCTCATGATCGCGATCGGCGTGCATCCGACACCACTGCTGCGAAGGATGGAGCCCAGTGTCCAGATGGTGCTCGAACGGGTGTACGAAGCGGCCCCACCTGTTACGGCCCTCATCGAATCCAGTCGAGAAGAGTTGGATGCGGCTGATACGTGGGATTTGATCCTCGACCGAATCACTTCCGGCGCCGAGGCGGCGGAGTAGGCCGGGATGGAACTCGATTTCAGTCATCAGGCGCATTTCATCGTAGCGCTTGCACCGGAGATCATCCTGTCGGTGTGGGGGATCGTAATCCTTCTGGTCGGCGTGAGCTCCCACCGCTCCGAGGGTTCCCGTACATCGGCCGACCTGGGATGGCTTTCCCTGCTGGGGATCCTGGCGGCCGCGTTAGCAAACCTTTGGCTTTACAGTGTCACTGAAGTGGGCACGCATTCGATGATCGCCGTGGATCGCTTCGCGTTGTTCTCGAACTGGATCATTCTCTCCGGCGCCGGGCTCGGGATCCTGATCAGTCAGAGCTACATAAAGCGGCAGGGGCTTCAGGCGGCGGAATTCTACGCGTTGCTGATCTATTCGACCATGGGATTGATGATCATGGCCGCCGCACGCGACCTCATCGTCATCTTCCTGGGTTTGGAGATCATGTCGATCGCGGTTTACGTATTGACCGCCATCAATCGGAGGGATCCCAGATCGGCCGAGGCCGGGCTCAAGTACTTCTTGCTGGGCGCTTTCTCCACCGGGTTTTTTCTCTACGGGATAGCGCTCGTATACGGCGCAACCGGCAGCACGCATGTTTCGGCCATCGCGGATTCTGTTGGGAGCGGAAACGCCCACAGCGCCCTTCTCGTGTTCGGCATCGCGCTTCTCGCGGTCGGATTCTCTTTCAAGATCTCCGCGGTTCCGTTCCATATGTGGACACCCGATGTTTATGAGGGGGCACCGACTCCGGTTACCGCGTTCATGTCCGTAGCCGTCAAGGCCGGCGCGTTCTTGGCGTTCCTTCGTGTTTTTTCAGTTGCCTTCGAGAGCGCCTACGAGAGTTGGTGGGCGATTCTGTGGTGGTTGTCCGCGCTCACGATGGTGGTCGCCAATCTCATCGCCACGGTGCAGGTGAGCATCAAGAGGATGCTCGCCTATTCCGGGATCGCGCACGCGGGGTACCTCATGGTGGCGATCGTCGCTGCCAACGAAACGGCTGCTGCGGGGCTCCTGTTCTATCTGCTGACCTACACACTGATGAATATCGGCGCGTTCGCCATCGTCATACTGGTATCGGGCCAGGGAGAGGACCGTCTCCAAATCGAGGAATACGCCGGATTCGGTTGGAGGCAACCGCTACTCGGTGTTCTATTCACGGTTTTCCTGCTTTCGTTGGCCGGTTTTCCCGGAACCGGAGGGTTCATGGGGAAGGTCTTTCTGCTTCAGGGCGCGATGGAGGCCAACCTTGTCTACCTCTCGGTCGTTCTTGTGCTCACGACCGTGGCTTCATACTGGTATTACCTGCGCGTGGCCTGGTACATGTGGATGAGGGATGCGCCTCGCGGTGTCACCGTCGAGCCGATCCGGGTACCCTTCGCCATGCGCCTCGCCTTGATTGCCAGTGTGGTCCTGATCGTGTATCTAGGCGTTTTTCCCGGAGCGACTTTGGAATTCGCACGCTCGAGCGTCAGTGGGCTTTCCGCGGTGGGTCCGGAGTTGATCGGGGTGGTGCCGTGAATTCCATGTCTCCGCCCGAACACATTTTCCGCCAGTACGATATTCGCGGTCTTGTCGACACTGAGCTGACCCCCGAGGTCTGCGTGGGTGTCGGGCGTGCCTATGCGACCATGGCCCATCAACATCTCGGCCGGTCTCCTCGTGTCGCCGTGGGGCAGGACAACCGCCCTTCTTCTCCGGCACTGGCCGAAGGCTTGATCCGAGGGCTCAACAGCTCCGGCGCCGACGTCATAGATATCGGGACCGTCCCCACGCCCTCACTCTACTGGGCGGAAAAGAGCCTTCCCACGGATGGCGGAATCCAGATCACGGGTTCCCACAACCCGCCCGAATGGAACGGCATCAAGATGACACTCCTGGGGATGTCGGTGTATGGCGACCAGATCCAGGCGGTCAAACACGCCATCCGTAAGAGTGAATTCAGAGAAGGTGCCGGTACGTCCGAACGTGTCGATGTCCTGGATCGTTATGTGGCGGATCTGGCCGGACGATTCGATCTCTGTCGGCCGGTCAAGGTCGTGTTGGATTGCGGAAACGGTGTCGGATCGCTCGTGGGCGTCGAGTTACTCGAAGCGCTGGGCGCCGAGGTCGTTCCCTTGTATTGTGAGTCCGACGGGACGTTCCCCAATCACCATCCGGATCCCACGGTGGACGAGAACCTCGTGGACTTGATCGACACGGTACGCCGCGAGGGGGCCGAGTTGGGCATTGGGTTCGACGGAGACGCCGATCGTATCGGGGCTGTTGACGAGCACGGACAGATCGTTCGCGGAGACCTCCTGCTGTTGCTGTTCGGGCTCGAGGTCCTCCGCACGCGGGGGCCGGGGCAACGGCTCGTCTTCGACGTAAAATGTTCTCAGGTCGTTCCGGACGAATTTTCGAGGGCCGGTGGGGAGGCGATCATGTGGAAGACCGGGCACTCCCTGATCAAGGAGAAGATGAAGGAGACCAACGCGGCCCTTGGGGGCGAGCTTTCTGGCCATATCTGTGTGGCCGACAACTACCTCGGGTTCGATGATGCGCCATACGCTGCCTGCCGGCTGGTGGACCTGATCGCACGCTCCGGGCGTACTCTTTCGGAGATGGTTTCCGACTTTCCGGTTTACGTGTCCACGCCAGAGCTGCGTATTGAGGTAACCGAGGACACGAAATTCGCAATTGTGGAGGCGGCTCAGAATCACTTCAGGGAGACTAGAGACGTGATCGACGTCGATGGTGCGCGAGTGAAGTTCGACGGTGGATGGGGACTCCTCAGGGCGTCCAATACGCAGCCGATCCTCGTAGCGCGTTATGAAGCCGAAACGGAAGAGCAGCTGGCCGCGATCCGGGGTGAGATCGAATCGTGGCTGCGGACGAAAGGGGTGAAGGTATAACGTGAATCTTCGAAAATTTAGAGGCGGACGCCTCCTGGTCGCTCTGGGCATCGCGTTGCTGACGATCTCGTTGATCGGGCGGCTCGCGGCGAATGCCTATATCGAAATTCTTTGGTTCGATTCCTTGGGATACTTGTCGGTCTTCTGGACTCGGGTTTTCTGGGAGTGGGGCGCGCGCTTGATGGGAGGCGCACTGGTGAGTGTGGTGTTCTTCTTCAACCTGCGGACCATCGCCCGTTCCCTCGGTGGAATCAAGATCAAGCGCCGGGTGGGCGATCTCGTGATCTCGGAGCAGATCCCCGAAACCTATGTGGTTTGGGGCATCGGCGTATTTTCTGTGTTGGCGGGGGCTTGGTTTGGCGCCTCCATCCCTGGGTCCGTCGGCCTTAACATCCTCTTTCTCCTCAACGCACCGGAATGGGGCGTGACCGATCCTTTCCTGGGACGGGATCTGACTTTTTTTGTGATCCTGTTGCCCCTTCTGAGAGCGCTCGCGGTCTCCGGGCTCGTTGTTGCCTTCCTCGTCCTTACGCTTGCCGCAGCGGGATATGCCGGCACGGGGGCGCTCCAGTGGGGGGAAGGGCGATTGATAGTCGAGGAGCGCCCTCGGAAGCACCTGGGGGTCATCGCCGCCGTGTTCTTCGTCATTTTGGCGGGGCAGTTCTGGCTAACTCGTTACGTCCTTCTGCTCAACGGAACCTCTGGCGTACAGGGGATTTTCGGATTTGCCGACGCCGAGGCACGCATGCCCGCGTACAGCATCCTTGCCGTGCTCGCTCTTTCCGTGTCCGCCGCTGCACTGTGGAGCAGTTTCAAGAATCGGCCGCTGCCCCTCATCGTAACGTCCGGAGTTTTGATCGTGGGTGGGTTGGTCGTGGGACAGGCGTATCCGGCGTTCATCCAGCGCTTTCGGGTGGAGCCCAACGAGCTGGAACGGGAATCGCCGTTCATCCTAGAGAACATGCGGTTCACTCGGATGGGCTTCGGCCTGACGAATCTGGAACGGCGTGAGTTCGACTACGAGCGAACCTCCAGCGTGGACTGGCAAGAGGCGGCCGAGCAGTTCGAGGGTCTTCCCGTCTGGAGTTCACAGGCGCTTCTGACGACCTACCGACAGTTGGAGGCCCGTTTCCCATACTACGATTTTTCGGGTGTGACCGTGGACCGCTACGAGGGTCCGGATGGGTTGGTCCCGGTAGCGCTGGCTGTACGGGAGGTTCTTCCGAGAGGAATCCAGGATCCGAACTGGCAGAATATACATCTCCGGGAGGACTACATCCGGGGGATGGGAGCGGTCGTCAGCGCGGCGACGGCCCGTACCCCCGAGGGGCGTCCCATGATGTTCGTGTCGGGGATCCCCCCGGAGTTTTCGGCGAGTGACGCCACACCAGAAGCCCTCAGGCTGACTCGTCCGAATGTCTACGTGGGAGCACGCCGCCAGGAATACGCTGTGATCAATCCTGGAGATCCCGCCGGCGGGGACGGGGGTGCGCGACAGGCCGGCATCGACTTCCCCGAGGGAATACAACTCAGCTCGCCGCTGAGGACGTTGGCGCTCGCCTGGCGCTTCAGGGATTGGAATCTGCTTTTCGCTGCGGAGGTGACCTCGACCAGCCGATTCGTTTTCCGAAGGGATGTTCTGGAGCGCGTGGGACGAATCTCGGGACGGCTACTCCGGTTTCCCGAGGCCCCATACCCGGTCATTTACGAAGGGCGGATCGTCTGGATTCTAGAGGGGTTCACGTGGACGAGCTCCTTCCCCCTGTCGACCCTGCACGATCTCGAGGCGGGAAGGCCCGTCCGGTACGCCCGAAACAGCGTGAAGATCACGATCGACGCAATCACGGGCGAGGTGGCTTTCTACATTGTCGACGACGCGGATGCTTTACTCCGGGTGTACGCCCAGGGCTTTCCTTCGCTGTTCAGGCCCTTGAGTGACATGCCGGAGGGGTTGCGCGACCACATTCGTTACCCCCGGACCATGCTGGGCCTCCAGGCCCGGGTCCTCTTTCAATACCATCAGGAGACGGCCCGCCTCTTCCACGGCCAACAGGATGTCTGGACACTGCCCACAGAGCTAGCTCAGGGTACGACCCCCGTGCCCTATCAGCCGGAGTACGGGCTGTATCGGCTGCCGGGGGAGGAGGACAGGGACTTTCTGCTCACCGCCGTTTTCGTGCCACGTGGACGGCAAAATCTAACCGCCATCTTGACCGCCTCGAGCGATCCCGATCGATACGGAAAACTTGTTCTGTTCGATGTTCCCGTCGAGGATCAGGTGCCGGGGCCCCGTCAGGTAGAGGCGCTGATCGAGCAGGATCCGGTCATCTCGCAACAGTTCTCACTGTGGAGAACCGGAGGGAGCCAGGTGTGGACCGGGCATCTGCATCTCGTACCGGTCGGACGGACGCTTCTCTACATGGAGCCCGTGTTCCTGGCGGCCGAAGAGGACGCGATCCCTGAGTTGAGGCGCTTCGTCGTAAGCGACGGGTACCGTGTCACAATGGAGGAAACGCTTCAGGAGGCGATCCAGGCGATGGCCCGGATCGCCGACGCGTCCGCTCCTCAGTTGGCCCTGACCGAAGGGTCGCTGGATCTGCTGGATCTGCCCTCCCTCGACAGCGAGCAGTGGCCGGCTGAGGCCCTCGCTCTGCTCGAGGCGGCGGATGCCGCCCTCCGAACCGGAAACTTTCAGGGATTTGGCGAGGCGCTCGACGAACTCCGGGCCCTCCTCGAGCGACTTTCCACAGGTCCGACCAACTAGTAAGAAGGCTATTGAAGGAGTACAGCGGGTCGCGCACATGGCGCTTGTGCGCGTTCAGACAAGGACCGACGACGAGGCGTAGCAGAGCTACTCCGAGGAGGAGAGACGCAGGATCAACCGCACAACCGCCCTGTGCCCACCACCAGTGGGGCATGACCTTACAAGTTGATGGGTTGCGGTGGCACGACCCCGACCACGCTTACGCGCGGTGCCCCGTTGTTGGAGCTCCTAGCCGTAGCGAATGCTATGGCGTCGTCGCTCCGCCTAGGAGTTGGGGGGGCACCCGCCGAAGGCGGGTCGGCATCCGCAACGCGGCCCACTATACTCCTTCAATAGCCTTCTAGGCACCATGAATATCCACGAGTATCAAGCCAAAGAAATTTTGCGTGCGTCAGGCATCCCGGTACCCCCCGGAGAGGTCGCCACCACGCCCGACGAGGCCGTGGCAATCGCGGAGCGGTATGGGGGGACCGTGGTTGTGAAGGCTCAGGTTCATTCTGGGGGAAGGGGCAAGGCGGGCGGCGTGAAGCTGGCCACCACGACGTCCGACGTCCGTGAGCATGCCGAGAACATTCTGGGTATGACCATTTCAGGGTTCACGGTGGAAAAGGTTCTCATCACCCCGGCGGAAGACATCGATACGGAGGCCTACGTGGGTGTCCTCATCGATCGAAAGGCTCAGGCCGCCACGTTCCTGGTGTCGGCTCAAGGCGGGATCGACATCGAGGAAGTCGCCCACACCGATCCGGATGCCATCCGGAGGCTCACGGTCGACCCCCGTTATGGCCTGATGCCTCATCAGGCGTACGGGTTGGCGAACTCGCTCTACGAGGACCCGGGCTTGGTGAAGCAGGCGGCCAAGATCATCCACCAGCTTTACGTTGCATTCACGTCGAGCGGTGCGTCCATGATCGAGATCAATCCCCTTATCACGACTGATGCGGGCGAGGTCAAGGCGATCGACGCCAAAATGAGTATCGACGACAGCGAACTATTCAGGCATCCGGAGCTCGTCGAATACAGGGATCTTTCGGCGGAACCGGCCGCCGAGACCAAGGCCCGGGAGGCCGACCTCAGCTACGTCAAGCTGGACGGCAATGTGGGTTGCTGTGTCAACGGAGCGGGGCTGGCCATGGCCACCATGGACCTCGTGAAGTATTACGGCGGGGAGCCCGCCAATTTTCTCGATATTGGAGGCTCGTCGAATCCGGAAAAGGTCGTCTCCGCGTTGGAGATCATTACGTCGGATCCGAATGTGAAGGTCATCCTGTTCAACATTTTTGGGGGTATTACCCGCTGCGACGATGTCGCGCGGGGCATCGTCGAGGCGACGACACGCATCGATATCGAACCTCCGATCGTGATCCGCCTTACCGGGACCAACGAGAAGGAAGGGCTCGACATTCTTGCGGAAGCCGGATTCTCGGCGTTTTCCTCAATGGATGACGTGGTTGAGCGGGGTGTTGAGATGGCGAATGAGAGACTATAGATGGCGATTTTTGTCGACGAAAATACCAGGGTGGTGGTCCAAGGAATCACGGGACGGGATGGGTCTTTCCACACCCTTCAAATGATGGAGTACGGGACGGCGGTGGTCGCGGGTGTCACGCCGGGGAAGGGTGGGCAGACCTTCGAGGGCCCTGACGGTGCGAGGGTGCCGATCTTCAACTCCATGGACAAGGCGGTAGCCGAGACCGGAGCCAACACCTCGGTGGTGTACGTGCCACCCGCCTTTGCTGCGGGTGCAATCGAGGAAGCCGCGGATGCCGGAGTGTCGTTGGTTGTGGCCATCACCGAGGGGGTTCCGGTGCAGGATATGGCGCGGGCGCATGCGTTCGCGCGAGATCAAGGGGCGCGGGTCCTGGGGCCTAACTGTCCTGGCGTCATCTCTCCAGGGAAGGCGAAGGTCGGTATTATTCCGGGCAACATCGTAACGCCCGGACCCGTGGGCGTTATTTCTCGCTCGGGAACCCTCACCTATGAGGCGGTGATCCATCTGACCAACGCCGGAGTAGGGCAGACGACCTGTGTGGGGATCGGCGGTGATCCGCTCATCGGGACGAACTTCGTCGATGCGCTCGAGGCGTTTGCCGACGACGGTGATACCCAAGCGATCGTCATGATCGGGGAGATCGGAGGCACCGATGAACAGGAAGCGGCCCAGTGGGTGAGCGATAACCTGGATGTCCCGGTCGTCGGATTTATTGCCGGTCAAACCGCTCCCCCGGGCCGCCGCATGGGCCATGCCGGTGCGATCATCAGTGGTTCTTCTGGGACCGCGGAAGAGAAAATGAAAACCTTTGAGGAGAACGGTATCGCGGTGGCCAAACGCCCTGCAGATATCGTGGGACTCATCCAGGGCGTGCTTCCTGCTTGAGTTTTCCGGATCCGGATTGGGGGGCTCATGAAGGTCGCTGAAATGCTCCGGCGCGGGGGAATTCTCGTTCCGCTCGATGCGCCGGATCTCAAGTGGGCTCTGACAAGTACGCTCAGGGCCGTTCCGGGGGTCTCGGACGAGGTGGCCGAGAAACTGGCCGCAGATCTCGTCGGGGGCGCATCTGGAGAGATACATCGTGTCCACGAACGTGTTGTCGTGGCTCTCGCGGAGTCCGATGCCGTCGAGAAAATCTGCGCGGTCATCGGCGTTTCACCGCTCGGGTTTACAGCGGATGAGACCGACGCCGTTTCGGGCATAGGCGCCGCCCAAGCGGGTGCCGGAAAAGCAGGCGCCGGGGGTGCCCCCCGAGACGAACCCGACTCCGAGGCGCTCTTGGTGCTGATCACCCCCCGTCGGTTTGTTTCCCTGCGAGATCAGATGCTCCCCAGCTTGAAGCGGTTTTTCCGGGAAGAAAAGAGGGTGGCGCCAATCCTGAACGCCCGGTCCGCCGATGAGGTTATGAGGGTAGCGGGATTCATGGACCTCGATCCCCACCAGAGTCTTCTTGTGGAGGACGTGGTCGAGCCCATCCAATACCGGGTATATCCGGATACGCCATACTCCGAGGTGGTGGATCTCATGGTTAGAAGGGAGCTACGGGCAGTTCCCGTGGTGGGCGAGGATTACGAGTTCCTCGGCGTCATCACGACCGGGGACGCGATGAAGGAGCTCGTCTCGAAGGCCCGAGCGGAGAGCGTCGGCGGGAGTTCTGCGACCGCCCAGGAGGAGCCGACGGCGAGAGAAATCATGACCCGTACCGTAATGTGCGTTTCGGAAGAACAGAGCCTCATCGAGGCAGCGTCGATCATGGTGAACAGGGATGTCGAACAGCTCCCGGTAATCCGAGCGGGAGAGATGGTCGGCTTCCTCACACGTGGGGAAGTGCTTCGTTGGCTCTTCCCCGATACATGGGTCAAACAAGAGGAATAGCGGTAGATGAGCCTTACGCTCGGAATCATAAAGCCGGACGCGGTGCAGTCTGGTAAAGCGGGAAGTATTCTGGCCCATCTCGAAGCTTCGGGCTTTACGGTCAGGGCTTTGCAGATGACCGGGCTGAACACGGTCCAGGCGGGCGCGTTCTACGCCGTCCACAAGGAGCGCCCATTCTTCGACTCCTTGGTGAGCTTCATGACATCGGGTGCCGTCATTCCGATGGTGTTGGAGGCCGAAGATGCGGTTGCAAAACTTCGTACGGTGATCGGGGCCACCGATCCGGCGGAAGCCGACGAGGGAACGGTTCGCAAGCTGTTCGCGGAATCGAAGGAGCGCAACGCGATCCACGCCTCCGATTCGGACGAAAACGCTGCGGCCGAAATCGCCTTTTTCTTTTCCGGGCATCAACAGCTTGGCCTCTGAGAGACCAGTTCGAGGAGGGTAATTCTCAGGCCTTCCTGACCCCGTCGCGCGTTGACTCCCCCTGGGGCTTGGGATAGTTTTTTCGACTATGCTCAAACTCGATTTGTTTGACTTGGAGCGACAACAAGTGCTGCGAGTCGAAGGGCGGATCGAGGTGAACGGGGACCTCTTTGAGGGATCTCCGTTCGTGTGTGAAAAGCCCCTCAATGTTGTCTTGAACGCCACCTGGGCGGGGTCAGGCGAGTTGGTCGTGAGGGGTGGTGTGGTGGGTACGGTGAGCCAGGATTGCCGCCGGTGCCTCGATCGCGTAGAGCGGCACGTCGATGTCGATATTACGCTTCTCTTCGCGTCGTCGGATCTGTTGGAGGAGGACGACGGTGCGACGTTACGCCTCGAGACGGGGGTCCGGGAAATCGATCTCGAACCGTACCTTCGTGACGAGGTGATTCTCGCGATATCCGCCTTCGCCGAATGCCGGGTCGATTGTCGCGGTTTGTGCGCCGGCTGCGGCGAGAATCTGAATGAGTCGGAATGTAAGTGTGTGCCAGGAGGCATGGACCCACGGTGGGATGCCCTCAGAACACTCGAGAACAGGTGAGTTAGGCCGATGGCTGTCCCCAAGAAGAGAACTTCGAAGCAACGCAAGCGTAAGCGTCGCACTCATTACAAAGCCGAGCCGGTGATCACGAATGCCTGCTCTCGGTGTGGTGATCCCAAGATTCCGCATCGAGTGTGCCCGAGCTGTGGGTACTACGGTGGAGAGCAAGTGCTGGATCTGGACTTGGACTGACTGATCGACGTGCGGATTGCTCTGGACGCCATGGGCACTGATGCAGCCCCGGTGGTCGAGGTGGCCGGAGCCGTCAGCGCTCTGAAAAGTCCTGAATCGGACTTCGACATCATCCTCGTGGGGGACTCTGATGTGCTCCAGGCGGAGCTCGCCAAGCACACTGGATTTCCGACCGATCGACTGAGCATCGTTCACGCCTCTGAACGGATCTTGCCGGGTGAGCCGCCCTCGGCGATCCTGAGGCACAAGCCCGATTCCTCCATCGCCGTCGGCGTGGGCCTTCATAAGGAAGGTAAGGCCGACGCTTTCATTAGCGCAGGCTCTACGGGAGCCGTCATGGCGGCATCGCTCTTCATCCTCCGGGCCTTAGAGGGGGTGGATCGTCCGGCGATCGGCACGGTGGTCCCGACGGCCGGTGGTCGCTTGTTGCTCCTGGATGCGGGAGCGAACGTCGATTGCAAGCCACACCAGCTCGTTCAATTCGCACACTTGGGAAAGGTGTACGCCCAGGATTTGATGGGTATCGCCGATCCCCGTGTCGGGCTTCTTAATATCGGCGAAGAGCCAAAGAAAGGTGACGATCTGGCTGTGGCGACGTACAAGTTGTTGGTGGGCAGCGGTCTCAACTTCGTCGGAAACGTGGAAGGCCGGGGTATTGTCGAGGGTGGATGTGATGTTCTGGTGTGCGACGGATTCGTGGGGAACGTGCTTCTCAAGTTTTACGAATCGGTGGCGAGCTTCATCGTGGGCCTGCTGGCAAATGCGTTGGGCGACACTCAGACCAGCCATGATCTCGAGGAGGTTTTCCGGCTATTGGACTATACCGAGACCGGCGGCGCGCCACTGCTCGGGGTGAACGGAATTCCGATCATCTGCCACGGAGGCTCACCGCCGAAGGCGATTGAAAGTGCGATCTATGTGGCCGACCGGGCGGCCAAGGCATCGATGGTCTCTCACTTTGTGAGGGAGCTGACCCGACCCGTCGAATCGGGCAGCACGGTTTGACGGCGACAACTCCTCTCGTCGAAATCGTGTCGATGGGCAGGTATCTGCCCGACCGCGTGGTGACGAATCGAGACATGGAGTCGATCGTCGACACCTCCGATGAATGGATCGTCGAGCGAACGGGAATCCGTGAACGCCGCATCGCACCCCCTGAGATGACCACCGCCTATATGGGTGCGGCTGCCGCTCGAATCGCCATGGAACGGGCCGGTGTGGGACCCGAAGACGTGGACGTCCTGATCGTTTCGACGGCGACGCCCGATCGCTGGCTCCCCGCCACCGCCTGCGATATTCAGGCTCTCATCGGAGCCACGAAAGCGGTTGCCTTCGACGTTGGCGCCGCCTGCTCGGGTTTCCTTTATGCGCTCACGATAGCGGAGGGTTACGTCTCGACGGGTCGTGGCGAAATCGCGCTTGTCGTCGCCGCGGAGAAGATGAGCTCCATCGTAGACTGGGAGGATCGCGCCACTTGCGTGTTGTTCGGTGATGGGGCGGGTGCTGCCGTCGTCCAGAAGTCCGCCGGGGAACGAGGTATCCTGGGTACGCACCACCAGTCCGATGGTAACTTGGCGGAGCTCCTTTACCGGCCTGCGGGAGGAGCCGCAATCCCAATGGACGAGGATGTACTTCGGAATCGGGACCATCTTGTACGGATGTCGGGGCGGGGGGTCTTCAAGCATGCCGTAAAAGCGATGGCCGAGGCTGCGGGACAGGCGCTTGCGCGATCCGGCTGGGCGCCAGAGGAGGTGGACCTGGTGGTCCCCCATCAGGCCAACCTACGAATCATCGACGCCACCGCGCGCTACGCCGGGCTTCCCATGGAGAAGGTGTTCGTCAACGTCGACCGATATGGAAACATGAGCTCCGCCACCATTCCGGTGGCGATGGACGAGGCGATCGAAGAGGGGCGGCTACAGCCCGGTATGAAACTCCTACTCGTGGCGTTCGGGGCTGGGTTGACGTGGGGCGCGATGGCTGTCCGCTGGTAGGAATGGGCGGTCCGAGCGATCCTATGTGCCTCGCACTTCTCTTCCCGGGACAAGGCTCCCAGCACGTCGGGATGGGCCGTTCTCTGGCAGGCGCCTATCCCGAGGCCGCACGGGTGTTCGAAGAGGCGGATGACGTTTTGGGGTTCCCCATCTCCAAGATCGCTTGGGACGGGCCCGAGGAGCATCTCCTGCTCACTAAGAACGCCCAGCCGGCAATGCTTGTCCATTCCATTGCGGTATACCGGGTCATCCAGAGCCGACTCGGCGAGGTCGGCCTGGCCGCGGGGCACTCCTTGGGGGAGTTCTCCGCCCACGTAGCGGCGGGGACCCTCGAGTTCGCCGCGGCTGTACTCACCGTGCGCTTGCGTGGAGAATTGATGTACTCCGCCGGAGTCGAGCGATCCGGTACGATGGCGGCCGTGATTGGGCTCGATGATGAAGCCGTCGTTTCGATCTGCGAGCGGGCGCAGGATGAAGCCGGCGTATGTGTCCCTGCGAACTTCAATGCCGCGGGCCAGGTGGTTATCAGTGGAGACCTCGCTGGGGTGGAGCGGGCGATGGACCTTGCAATGGAGGGCGGCGCCAAACGCGTGGTCCGGTTGAGTGTTTCCGGAGCGTTTCATTCACCGCTGATGACGCCGGCGATAGCGGAGTTCGAGGATTGGCTCGCATCGTTGTCCTTCCGCGATCCTGCGTTCCCCGTCATTGCCAATGTTACCGCGGAGCCGGTATCGACAGGAGACGCGGCAAGGGCGTTATTGGTGCGACAACTCACCACCCCTGTATGTTGGGCAGCTTCTATCCTGCATATGGCCGACTCCGGTGTGGACCGATTCCTGGAGATCGGACCTGGATCGGTTTTACGCGGACTGAATCGAAGGATCGTAAGACGCATTCCGTGTACATCTCTGGGTGAGCCGGAAGATCTCGATGTATGGGAGCCTTGAAAAGGTCATCGATGAAAGAACTCGACGGACAGGTCGCGCTTGTCACGGGAGGCTCCCGTGGTATTGGTCTGGCGATCGCGCAGGAACTCGGGCGCGCCGGCGTCAAAGTGGCCGTCGTGGCGCGTAATGGTGAAGCGGCCGAGGCTGCTGCGGCCTCGCTCGAGGGTACCGGGCACAAGGGTTACGCGTGCGACGTAAGTGAACTGGCAGGGGTCCAAGCGGTCGTCGGCAAGGTCGAAGAGGAGTTGGGACCGGTCGACATCCTGATCAACAACGCAGGAATCACCAGGGACAACATCTTCATCCGAATGAAGGAAGAGGAGTGGGATGAAGTCCTCGCCGTCAATCTCAAGGGTGCCTTCAACATGACGCGCGCCCTCGCGCGTGGGATGATGAAGCGGCGAAGTGGTGTGGTCTTGAACATCACCTCGGTGGTCGGAATCATCGGAAACGCCGGGCAAGCCAACTACGCCGCCTCCAAGGCCGGTCTCGTCGGATTTACGAAGAGCATCGCGAGGGAGCTCGCGCCGCGGGGGATCCGGTGCAACGCGATCGCGCCGGGCTTCATCACGACGGACATGACCGCAGGGCTGCCTGAGGCCGCGGCGGAGGAGCTACGTTCCCGGATCCCGCTGGGTCGTTTTGGCGATCCTGGAGACGTGGCGGGGCTGGTGCGCTTTCTCGCGGGACCTGCAGCCCGCTACATTACCGGCCAGGTCGTCGCGGTAGACGGAGGGATGGCCATGTAGGGTGATCCTGATCCGAGATGTTTCAGATCGGCTTAACACGTATGGACTCACTTTTACGGAGGCACCATGGCTGACAACACGGCCGCGAAGGTCAAGGAAATCATTATCAACGAGTTGGGAGTGGATCCGGATAAGGTCACTTCTGAGGCTTCCTTCGTGGACGACCTCGGAGCTGATTCTCTGGATACGGTGGAGCTCGTAATGGCCTTCGAGGAGGAGTTCAGCATCGATATTCCCGACGAGGATGCGGAGCAGATGCGCACGGTGGGCGAAGCCGTTGCCTACATCGAGAAGCACCAGGAGTCGTGAGCCTGCTGAATTCTCTGTTGTAAAGGCGTTCCGGCGATGAGCGATAGCCGTCGTAGGGTGGTCATTACAGGCCTTGGGGCGATCACTCCGGTGGGGAAGGACGTGCCCTCAACCTGGGGCCAGTTATTGGCAGGCGAGAGCGGGGCCGGACCCATCACCCTCTTCGAGACCACAGAAGCACTCGCTTGCCGAATCGCTTGCGAGGTGAAGGATTTTGATCCGCTCACGTTCCTCGAAAAGAAAGAAGCCCGCCACTACGACCGTTTCGCGCAGTTCAGCGTCGGTGCCGCCGACGAGGCTATGCGAAGCGCCCGACTCGAGGGCGCGCCCGAGGGTGTCGCCGCCGAGCGTTTTGGTGTGATCTTCGGCAGCGGAATCGGCGGCATCTCCACCATGGAAGCTCAGCATGATCTCCTGAAGGAGCGCGGGCCGGGCCGAGTAAGCCCTTTCTTCATCCCCATGTTCATTCCTGACATTGCGGCGGGCCTGATTTCGATCCGCTTCGAGTCGAAGGGGCCGAACTACGCCACTGTGTCTGCGTGTGCATCCGGCGCCCACGCGATCGGGGATGCGTTCCGGTTCATTGAGCGCGGTGATGCCGACGTCATGATCGCAGGGGGAGGGGAGGCGACGATTACTCCTCTAGCGGTTGCGGGGTTCGCGTCCATGAAGGCGCTGTCTACCAGAAACGATGATCCCGCTGGCGCGTCCCGCCCCTTCGATGCCGGCCGAGACGGATTCGTCATCGGCGAGGGAGCGGGTTGCGTGATATTGGAGGCCCTGGAGACGGCGCTCGCTCGCGGTGCACCGATCGTTGCCGAGATGGCCGGATACGGTGTGTCGGCGGATGCCTACCACATCACGATGCCGGCACCGGAGGGAAAGGGTGCTCAACACGCTATGCGAATGGCCATGGATGATGCTGGCGTGAGCGCGAAAGAGGTGGATTACATCAACGCCCACGGTACCTCGACTCAGGCCAACGACCGGAACGAGACGGCGGCGATCAAGCAGGTTCTGGGGGATTCGGCATATTCGGTGATCGTGGGCTCCACGAAATCGATGACGGGCCACCTGTTGGGGGCGGCCGGCGGAGTCGAAGCCGTCATCACTGCTTTGGTATGCCAGCAGGGCCGGATTCCTTCCACGATAAACTTGACCGATCCAGATCCGGATTGTGACCTCGACTATGGCCGCCACGGTGTCGTCGAACGCCCGGTGGAAGTCGCTCTCTCCAATTCCTTCGGATTTGGTGGGCACAACGCTTGTTTGGCGATCCGGGCCTGGGGAGGTGAGTAGCCCCACGGGGTGAAGGGAGGGGCCATGAAGATGGGCTCGATGAGGATCGGCTTCGGATACGACTCGCACCGCTTCGACGAGGCACGTCCGCTCGTTCTCGGAGGTGTCCGGATTCCGGATCACCCAGGTCTTCTGGGGCACTCCGACGGGGATGCTATCGCGCATGCGGTCACGGACGCCCTTCTTGGCGCCGCCGCTTTAGGGGACATCGGTCAGCATTTCCCTCCCTCTGAGTCCCAGTGGAAGGATGCGGATTCCATGGAGTTGCTGGCGCGTGCGGTCGAACTGATCGGTGAGTCCGATCTTCGAGTCTGCAATGTCGACGTCACGGTGATCACCGAGCAACCCGAGATCGCCCCCAACGCGCAGGAGATGGTAGCACGGCTTTCAGAGGTGCTTGGTACCGCTCCCGACGCGATTTCCGTCAAGGGGAAGACGAACGAGGGTATGGGCTGGATCGGGTCTGGGGAAGGCATGGCAGTACACGCGGTGGCGCTTCTGGAGCGGTCGAGAGACGATGGCGCCCGTCGGACCTCCTAACGCGGCTCGACCCGCCGCCTTCTAGATTGAGCGAGGTGGTGGACGGACTTTTTGTCTGGCTAGGGGACGTACCCCCCTTGCTGATGTATGCCGTTCTGGGGGTGGGGGCGGCAGTCGAAAATGTCGTCCCTCTGATTCCGGCCGACACCTTCGTGCTGCTCGGCGGTTTCTTGGCTGCCCGAGGGAGCGCAAGCGAGGGAGTCGTCTTTCTCGTGACCTGGACATCGAACGTGCTCTCCGCGCTTGCAGTCTATGCGGCTGCCTACTTTTACGGTGAATCCTTCTTCAAGACTCGGCTCGGGCATTACCTGCTCGACCCGAAACAGGTAGGGATCGTTCGGAGGTTTTACCGGCGTTGGGGAGCGGCAGCCATTTTTTATACACGGTTCCTGCCAGGGCTGCGGGCGGTTACGCCCGTTTTCGCGGGCGTTATCCGACAGCGCCCCATATCGGTGGTGCTCCCCCTCGTGCTGGCTTCGGGAATCTGGTACGGAGGCCTCGTCTGGGTCGGAGCGTTCGCTGGGCGGAATGTCGACCAGTTGCTGAGGATGCAAGACCGTCTCAACTGGGCGTTGGCTGGCGTCGCGGGGGTGATTGTCGTGCTGCTGGCCTGGTGGTGGTTACGATCTCGGAGGCGTCACCTAAAGGATGGTAGCCCGGAATCTGGGCCAGAGCAGCATCGCGAAGAACCGGAATGACGGAGTGAGTGAGGCTATCGAATTTCAGGCTGAGCTCTACGCCGACTATCTGAACTTCGAGCGTGGGTTGTCCCCGCTCACAATAAGCGCCTATGGCCGGGAGCTCGAGAGGTTCATCGTCTTCGCGACAGAGAGAGGGCAGCGCGGCCCGGCGGCTGTGGGGAGAGACGATGTACGAGACTATGTCTTCCACCTCGGCGACCTTGGGCTGGCCCCCACGTCCGTGCGGCGGGCCCAGTCGGCTCTTCGTACCTACTTCGGATTTCTCGTGGAGGAAGGCGCGCTGGAGAGCGACCCGACGGAGGGGCTTCAAAGCCCCCGTGTCGCCCGGCCGCTTCCGAACGTCCTCGATGCCGACGCGGTCTCCGCGCTCTTGGAGGCACCTCGATTGGATTCGGCCGTTTATTGGCGCGACCGGGCGATCCTGGAGTTTCTGTACGCCACCGGGGTGCGCGTCTCGGAGCTCGTGGGCCTGCGCCTTACCAATATCGATCTGGAAGAGGGACTGTGTACGGTCTTCGGAAAAGGCTCCAAGGAGCGCATGGTTCCGCTCGGGCGCCCGGCGTGCGTGGCTCTTTCCCGGTACCTCCGGGAGGTGAGGCCAGCCCTGGAAAAGGGCAGGGGCGGCGGGTGTGTCTTTCTGAATCAGCGAGGGCGCCCCCTGTCCAGGACAGCCGTGTGGAAGATCGTAAAGGCTGCTGCGCGCCTGGCGGGCATCGAAGGCAGGGTTTCTCCCCATGTGCTCCGACACACGTTTGCGACACACCTACTGGAGGGCGGTGCGGATCTGGTGGCGGTCCAGGAACTTCTGGGTCATGCAGACATTTCGACGACCCAGATCTACACGCACCTGGATCTCAAGTATCTTCGCGACATCCATCGGAAGTACCACCCGAGGTCTTAGGAGGGTGATCGGAAAGGGGGACGGGTCGCGCACACGAGGTGCCTAACGAATCGCGTTCGCGTCCCTGGGAACGTTCCGCGAGGCCTCGTTCAACCGATCCGCGGCGGCGAACAATTCGGCTTGGGTCTCAACTTCGCCCAAAAGCCGAATGGCCTCAGCGAGGACCGGATCACGGCGTGCTCGAAGGTCCACGGCGCGTCCCATCCTATCCATCCGTCGCGCAATACGCCGAACGATCAAGTACTCCAGGTATTCCCGCACCTCACCGTTATCGAGATATGTGCGGTCGACGCCCTCTTCGGCGAGCCCGGTCAGGAAATCTTCGAAGGCGGCGGGATCGAGTGCAGGATCGTTGCCGTCGGCCCGAAGCTTTTCGGATTGATTGAAGGAAAACTCCTCGATGCGGAGGCTCAGTGGCACGCGTGCTTCGGCGGCCTGGGAGGTGAACTGACGCTCGAGGAGCGTGAGGGTGTCGTTTCTGATCTCGAGATCGGGGAACACCCCGCCCCCAGCGACCAGTTCACGCCCGCCTTGGGTCGTGACCACGCGAAACGTGTCCGGATCTTCGGGCAGAGGGTTACCCTGAGCTGTCCGGGGTCGATGGAGGGATCTCCCCAGCGGGGTAAACCATTCGCCGGTCGTGATTCGGAGGTGACGTGTTTCCGTGAGCCTGAACACGTTCTGGAAGACACCCTTGCCGAAAGTCCTCTCACCGATCACCAATGCTCGGTCGTGGTCCTGCAAGGCCCCAGCGACGATCTCGGAGGCCGATGCGGAGTATCGATCGACGAGGACGATCACGGGTTTGCCCGGCACACGGTCCGGGATCTCGGCGGTCCACGACTCATCCAGGCTGCGGCCGGCTTCGCCCGGGACACGACTTTCGGCACTGGCAAGGCGGGCTCCTTCGGGGAGGAAGAGATCCGAGATACTGAGAGATTCGTCGAGGTATCCACCCGGATTACCTCTGAGGTCGAGGATGAATCCGCGCGCGTCACTGAACTTGGAGAGGGCGGCCTCCACTTCATCGGCCGAGCCGCGAGCGACGCGATCGAGCGCGATATAGGCGATGTTCGAGCCCACGATATCGGCCTGGGCCGCCTCGACATGAACACTGTCCCTGCGCACCGTCGGCCTGAGCGGGGCGGTGAGCCCTTGGCGAGCGATCGTAAGGTCCACCGTCGTTCCCACTTCGCCACGGATGGCGTTGGACGCGTCCCCGGTCGTCCATCCCTCCGTACTCTCGTCGTTCACTGCAATGATTCGGTCTCCGACCTGGAGGCCAGACTCCTCGGCGGGAGTGTCCCGGAATACGGCTGTGACGGTGATGACTTCGTTGAGGGTCGTGATCTGAACGCCGATGCCTGCATAGGTACCCGTATTGTTCTCCTGAAAATCGTCGTACTCAGCAGGCGTGAACACTTGGGCGTAGGGGTCATCGAGCTCTCGGATCAGCCCGTCGACGGCACGGTACCAGAGCGTCGAGTCGGAGAACGCTCGAAGGCCGTAGTCACGAATGACCCGAAAGGCGCTCAGGAACTCCTGGGCTCCCGGGGCCGTGATCGCCTGCCCTCCTGAGCGGCGGCGCCCCGTGTTATCCTGCGATTGGCCTGCCGAAGGTAGGGCGAGAACTAGGGCCAACACGAGGCCGAGTACGATCTTACGCTTCATCGGTTCACTTTCAGTGTGGGCAACGGTCGTGAGGCTTGAATCTTAACCCCACCGGATTGTGCCTCGTTCCCGTCGACGCGCAAGGCCCTTCGGCTTCGAACGCCGAATCCTTACTTTGTCGAGAGACAGTCGAGTTACGTTTGATCGCCGACGTGCCCGGGAGACGTCGCTCATGAAAGGACCGCCAGGAGGGCCTATGTTACGGGTGGGGCTCGCCCAGTTCAAACCCAAGAAGGCCGATGTCGCATCCAATCTCTCCCGGATTGGTGAGGTGGTCTCCGAACAAGCAGGGGCGGTGGACCTCTTGGTGTTTCCCGAGACGAGCCTGACCGGCTACTTCCTGAAGGGTGGTGTTGCCGAGGCGGCCCGCTCGGCGACGGACGTGGCCAAAGGGTTAGCCCTGCCGCCGGAGGGGGCTCCCGATGTTGTGCTCGGTTTTTTCGAGCGGCATCGTCGGAGGCTTCACAACAGCGTCGTATATCTGACGCCCGGTGAGCGAGGTTTCGAGGTGACCCACGTCCACCGGAAGATGTTTCTGCCCACCTACGGCGTCTTCGACGAGGCGCGCTTCGTGGAGGCGGGGAAAAACGTCCGGGCGTTCGATACCAGATTCGGACGTGTGGGTCTCCTCATCTGTGAGGAAATGTGGCACTCGCTGCCGCCCACGATCCTGGCCGTAGGGGGCGCGGAGTTGATCATCGCCGTGAGCGCGTCTCCCGCGCGAGACTTCACTCCGGGTGGGGAAGGGCGTCCCCATAACCTGAGTCGTTGGGAGGCCTTGGCCCCGGCTACAGCGCTCGAGCACGGCGTGTTCGTGGTGGTGAGTCAGCTCGTCGGTTCCGAGGGGGGAAAGGTCTTTCCGGGTGGATCCATCGCGGTTGGGCCGGACGGCACCGTGCTGGCGCGGGGTCCGCTCTTCGAGGCCGGGGTGACCGTGGCCCAGCTGGAGTCGGCTGATCTGGACCGGGCCCGGGTGGCGTCCCCCTTGTTGGCCGATCTCGAGCAAACACTTCCTCACCTGCAGAGCGCGCTGATCGAAGCGCTAGGCCCTGATCCGGCACCCGCATCGGCCAGCACGGGTTCGGTGGAGGGTAAGCCCGAGCTCGAACGGGCGAGCCCGAATGTAAATACGCCCGTCCATCCGGAGGACGACACGTTACTCGATCTGGATCTGGCCCTTGTCGAGAGGGCCCTTGTGGAGTTCATCCGGGAAGAAGTTGTTCGGCAGCGCGGCTTTGAGCGCGTGGTGATCGGTATATCGGGGGGAGTGGACTCGAGCGTGTCGCTCCTTTTGGCGGTGCGCGCTCTCGGCCCCGAGAACGTGACGGGCTTTCGTCTTCCCTACGCGACGTCCAGCCAGGAGAGCTTGGACCATGCGACTCTCGTTCTGGAGGTATCCGGTGCCGAAGGTCGTACCATCGAGATAACGGAGGCGGTGGATGCATACATACAGAAGCAGGAGCCTGACCTTTCGCCGCTCCGCCGGGGAAATCTGGCGGCCCGCCTCCGCTCCGTGATCCTGTTCGACCAGTCCGCCAAGCTCGGAGCGCTCCCGCTCGGGACCGGGAACAAGTCGGAGCGCCTCCTGGGGTACTACACGTGGCACGCGGATGATTCTCCGCCGATCAATCCGCTCGGGGACCTCTTCAAGACGCAGGTCTGGGACCTGGCCAGGAGCCTTGGGGTGCCCGACGTGATCATCGACAAGCCCGCGTCAGCCGATCTGGTTCGCGGCGTGCATGACGAGGATGAGCTCGGCATTTCCTACCATCGCGCCGATCCGATCCTTCACTGGCTTCTCAGTGGGTATACGGCTGACGAACTCAAGAGCGGCGGGTTCCCCGAAAACGACGTGGACTGCGTCTGGAGTCGGCTGTCGGCGACCCACTGGAAAAGAGAGCTACCGACGGTCGCGATGCTCTCATCCACCGCGATCGGGGAGTTCTACCTGAGGCCGGTCGACTACTAACCGATCCGCGAGACCGCATCACCCGATTCCGACGACCTTCCTCCGAAGGCTTTCCATCAAGGGCAGGGGTGTGAGCTCCCCATCGATGATGGAGGCGAGCTCCTCCTCTCGTTTCCAGTGCGCTTCGACTTCGGCTAGTTCGAGCTCGAGGAGGTGTTGCTCGACCGTGTCGTTGGCCGCGATCTCCAAAGCGATGGCGCCGGTCCGTTGGAGGTCGCCGAGCCTACGACCCTCCCTGATGACGATGCGTGTGAGGTCTTCCGGGCTCCCCGCCTCTTCGATCAGCCGGGTCGCCGACCGGACACGCCGCTCTGACGCACCGGTGTGATGGTGATAAGCGAGCAGCCGTCGAGAAACGTACTGCCCCTCCTTGCCCCGGAGGTGCAGGCCTCCATCGTCGAGGTCCCCACAGAGAGGGCATCGTTGGGTCACGGACAAGGCATCGCCCACGCTGGTCCCAGGCGAAAGGATCACCTGCGTACGATCCCGATAGGCGATGTTCCGGAAAATCTGTCCGCAGCTGGTGCAACTCCGGTTGCCCCGCCAGGCGCTTCCGCCAAATCGGAGCCATCGGGCGGCCTGTGTCACCTGTTGCGGCGCGTTGTCCCAGAGGAGCCACGCGCCGAGCCAGCCGAATCCACCGGTGGCCCACCCCCCCATAATCGCGGCGCCAGCCGCTGCGGTTCCGATGAAGGTGAGTTTCTGATGCCTCGCTGCTCGGCTGGTGAGCTCCCGTCCGTACCTCCACCACGCCTCCTCGGTGAGGTTCGCGCGGCCCACCCGAACGACGTCGAGGTTGCCCACTCGCATCAGGGCGACGTTATCGGTCTGTGAGAGAAGCTTCGCTCGGTCCTTTACCACCTTTTCCAGTTCTTCCAGGGCCTCCCAGCGTTCTTCGATGGGGGCGAGTGACCATCTCTTGCAGGATCGGCAAACCGCCCAAAGCCGTCCACGCTCCGGATCATACGCCACACGAGTGGAAGTCGAGAAGTATTCCAGCTCCTCGTTCTGCGGGAACGGTGTGTGACAAACCAAACATTGTGTGAACAAGAGCGTTCTCCATGGACCAAACCCGGGGGGAGTCAGCCCGGATCTGCTGTTACACCGGGCCTCCCCCCCTTGTTACGGGTGGACCCGGAAGGCTGTTGAAGGAGTACAGTGGGCCGCGTTGTTGGGCCACCAGCCTCGGGGGTAACACCTGTTTCAGGGGTCTGGTCCGAGTGTTCAGGGTCTGGTCCGAGCCGGTGGCGGAAGCCACCTTGTAGGTCCCCACGTCACGAAGGCAGGCATGTTACTCGTCATCGATAATTACGATTCGTTCACCTTCAATCTCGTCCAGCTTCTAGGCGAGTTGGGGGCGGACGTGGCGGTCTGCCGAAACGACGAACGGACCGTCGAAGAAATTCGAGCGCTTTCGCCGTCGCGCGTGGTGGTTTCTCCCGGCCCCTGCACGCCGAGCGAAGCCGGCGTAAGTGTTGAGCTGTTCCGATCGCTGGATCCTTCGACACCCATGCTGGGTGTATGTCTGGGCCATCAGGCTTTGGGTGAAGCCTTCGGGGGGAGGACGGTGCGTGCGGAGCGAGTCATGCATGGAAAAACGGCGCCGACCCGGCATACCGGGGAAGGGATCTTCCGAGGGATCCCGTCGCCGTTTGTGGTGGCGCGTTACCATTCCCTGGTGACGGATGCCGCGGTGTTGCCGGACAGCTTGATTCCGGTGGCATGGAGTGGAGAAAAGGACGGAATCGAGGAGATTCAAGCGATCCGCCACCGCGATCGTCCCGTGTGGGGCGTGCAGTTCCACCCAGAGTCGTTTTTTTCGGAGCACGGTAAGACTCTCTTGGGGAATTTCCTGGCTCTATAGAAGGCTGTGAGAGGGCTATTCAACGGCCTTCTCGGGGTCAGGCGTTGCTACGGCACCCCCCCTGGGGTAACTTGAGTGGCGTGATATTTGCAGCGATAGGCACCGCTTCGTGTCCAGGGTCGGACCGTTGAGCAGTCGCGTTCTGGGCATCGTTCCGGCGCGGTTGGCGTCTACCCGCCTCCCCAACAAACCCCTTTATCCTCTTCTCGGTAGGCCGCTCATCGAATGGGTCTGGCGCCGTGTCGAAGGTATGAAGGTGTTGGACCATACAGTTGTGGCTACGGACAGCGAGGAGGTCGCCGAGGTGTGCCGATCCTTCGGTGCGCCGGTGGAGATGACCTCCACCCGGCACCCCTCTGGTACGGACCGGGTGGCCGAGGTGGCGGAACGCCCGGCGTTCGCCGAATACGGGGTCATCGCAAATATTCAGGGCGATGAGCCCTTGCTCCAGGAGCTCCATCTGGGAACGGCCATCTCTCTGGTTCGTGACGACGGCTGGGAGATTGGCACGTGCGCCACGCCGCTCCTCGATCACGAGGCCCGGAGGGATCCTACGGCCGTCAAGGTGGTCCGTGCCGCTGGCGGACGAGCTCTGTATTTTTCTCGGGCGTCCATTCCTTATCAGCGTCATGGGAAACCCTCGTCGCAGGATCTGGAGCGAGAGCCCTTCTTGCGGCATATCGGCATCTACGCGTATTCGCGGGACGCCCTGGCGCGCTGGGTGGCGATGGCGCCGTCGCCCCTCGAACAGTTGGAGGACTTGGAGCAGTTGCGGCCCCTCGAGGCCGGCATGCGGATCGGGGTCGCCGTCGTGGGAGCGGCGGATCATGGAGTCGACACCCCGGCCGATGCCGTGCGCATGGAGGATGCGTTGGCCAGAATGGAAACCCTCAGTGTGTGAAGGCTGGAACGATGGATCCTGAAGTGAAACAGACGAAATACATCTTCGTGACCGGCGGTGTCGTATCCGGGCTAGGCAAGGGGATCACGGCGGCGTCTTTGGGGCGGATCCTCAAGGAGCGGGGCCTGAAGGTGACGCTCCAGAAATTCGACCCCTATATCAATGTCGATCCGGGTACGATGTCCCCGTTTCAGCACGGGGAAGTGTATGTCACAGACGACGGCGCCGAGACCGACTTGGACCTCGGGCACTACGAACGCTTCACCGACGAATCACTCTCTCAGGACAACAGCGTCAGCGCAGGACGCATCTATCAGGATGTGATCGCGAAGGAGCGGCGGGGGGACTATCTGGGTGCCACGGTTCAGGTCATTCCGCACATCACGGATGAAATCAAGCGGCGCCTTCGCAGCCTGGCACCCGGGAACGACATCGTGATCACGGAGATCGGAGGAACCGTCGGCGATATCGAAAGCCTGCCGTTTTTGGAGGCTATCCGCCAAATCCGGCAGGATGAAGGTCGCGAGAACGCGATCTTCATTCATCTGACGCTCGTCCCGTACATCGCTGCCGTGGGCGAGCTGAAGACCAAGCCGACCCAGCACTCGGTGCGGGAGCTCATGGAAATCGGGATCCAGCCGGACGTGCTCATCTGCCGTGCCGAGCACGCGCTGGACGAAGGCACGCGGAAGAAGATCGCGCTGTTCACGAATGTGCCTATCGAGGGTGTGATCGAGGCTCGTGATGTGGATACGATCTACGCGGTTCCGCTCGAGCTTCGGCGTCAGCGCCTCGACGATGTGGTGCTCGAACTGCTCCAGATCGAGGCGCCCGCGACCGACCTGGCCGAGTGGAGCCGAATGGTCGATCGTGTGAGAAATCCCACTTCCGGAACGGTGCGTATTGCCGTTGTAGGCAAGTACACGGAGTTGGTCGATGCCTACAAGTCGGTACAGCAAGCCCTGGTTCACGGAGGTATCGCGAACGACGTGAAGGTGAAGATCGAGTGGGTGTCCTCTGAGAGGTACGAGGCCGGGGCCTTGGAGCACCACTTCGAGGGTTTCGACGGGTTGCTGATCCCCGGCGGATTCGGAGATCGTGGCATCGAAGGTATGCTGATGGCGATTGAATGGGCTCGGGAGAACGGCCTTCCGTTCTTCGGCATCTGCCTCGGCCTCCAGTGTGCCATCATCGAGTTTGCCCGAACGGTATGCGGTCGGACCGGGGCGAACTCGGCGGAGTTCGACCCAAACACGGCAGATCCGGTTATCTGCCTCATGGACTCACAGCAGCAGGTCACGGCAAAGGGGGGGACCATGCGGCTGGGGGAGTACGCCGCCTCACTTCGAGAGGGATCTCGGGTGGAGGAGGTGTATGGGGACCGGGCGATCAAGGAGCGGCATCGGCATCGTTATGAGGTGAATAACGAGTATCGCGAACTCCTCGAGGAGCACGGATTGATCATGTCGGGTACGTCTCCGGACCAGAGCCTGGTGGAGATGATCGAGCTTCCCGACCACCCTTGGTTCATCGCCTGCCAGTTCCACCCCGAACTCAAGAGCCGACCGACCCGGCCGCATCCTCTCTTCGCCTCCTTCGTGAAGGCGGCCGCGGTCCATGCGAAAGGTTCTCATACCCAAGCGGCCGTCGGCGCTCGAGAGTAATGCTCGACCGCTTCACCTTGATCGCCGGTCCTTGTGTTCTCGAGGACGATGACCTCAACGTAGAGATCGGCCGACAGTTGGCCTGGCTTTCGTCCACGGTGGGAATACCCGTCGTGTTCAAAGCCTCGTTTGACAAGGCGAACCGGTCGAGAGGCGACTCACCTCGAGGCCCTGGCCTGGACGGCGGGCTCGAGCAACTGCGGCATGTGAAGGAGGAGACCGGGCTTCCGATCCTGACGGACGTCCACGAAGTCGATCAAGCGGCGGCGGCGGGCCGAGTCGCGGATATCCTTCAGATTCCTGCGTTTCTTTGTCGTCAGACCGACTTGCTCCGCGCGGCGGGAGCGACGGGGAAGGTCGTTAATATCAAGAAGGGCCAGTGGATGACCCCAGAAGACATGCTCGGCGCCGTGGAAAAAGCCCGAGAAGCCGGGGCGTCCGGCGTGGCGGTAACCGAGCGGGGAACGTTCTTCGGATACGGAGACCTGATCGTCGACATGCGTTCATTTCAGCGGATACGCACTGCGTGCGGGGTGCCGGTCATCTTCGACGGCACCCACTCCCTTCAGAGGCTAGGTCGCGGTTCAGGATCCAGGGGGAGCGATCGGGAGCTCATAGCGCCCCTGGTGCGTGCCTCCGTTGCGGCTGGATGTGACGGCCTCTTCCTGGAGGTTCATCCGGATCCTGCAAGTGCCCCGTCGGATGGCACTACCATGCTTCCGCTGGACCAGCTGAAACCTCTCCTCGAGCGGGTCGTCGCGATTCGAGCCGCCGTGGCCGATGTCGAGACCTCTGTCTCCGCCGACTGAAGACGAGCCTTCCAATGCCCAGTCCGTCGGGGGACATAGATCCCCAGGTAGCGGGTCTTATACGGCTGGTCGTTCTGGATGTGGACGGCGTACTGACCGACGGTGGTATCTACGTCGGCGGCTTGCCCGGCCAAGACGCGATCGAGCTCAAACGTTTCGACATCCAGGATGGTTTGGGGGTCAAGATGCTTCGCTGGTCAGGAATCGACGTCGCGATTGTTTCAGGACGCGTCTCGGAGGCAACAGCATGGCGCGCACAAGAGCTCGGGATCGATGAGTGTCATCAAGATCCGGATGCCAAGAAGCTACCGGTCGTGCAGAAGCTGCTGGATGACCGGGGTCTCGGGTGGGAGGCGGCGGCTATGGTAGCGGATGACCTCGCGGATCTTCCGATCCTGGAGCGCGTCGCCCTCCCGGTCGCCGTTTCGAATGCCGTCCCAGAGGTCCATGCGGTGTCTCGCTGGACCACTGAGGCGCGCGGGGGGCGAGGTGCCGTCAGGGAATTCGCGCGCGCGCTTCTGACGGCACGAGGAGAGTGGGACGGGTTGGTCCGCGAATATTGTGACGCCCGTTCCCAGGAGTGACGTTGTGGCCTTGCCGCGATCCCGAAGGTTTACCGGGACGAAAGCCCGGCATGGGGGTATTCTAGAGGATGGTCGATGGGGTGTTCCACCTCGTGTCGTCGGACCGTACGCCTTCATGAAATTTATGATGTCAGGGGCTCAAGAATGTGTACGAGTAGGATATTAGGTGCGCAGGTGCTTGCCGCCGGACTTCTGATGGCGGCGTGCACGCAAAGCCCCCCCGGGATGGTCGTCGATCCGGATTTGGAGGCCATGGAGGCCGACTACATCATCTTCGGACTGACGAACTACCTGACCCGTGAAGGGATACGGGAGGCTGTCGTGGAGGCCGACACGGCCCTGGTTTTTCAAGACTCCACGGTCGTCCTTCTTCGGGGGAACGTGAAGTTGACGGCGTACCACGAGGAGCTCGGTACCGAGAAGGCGGTCGTGACTTCCGACCGGGGCCGGTTGGACACGAGCACGAACGCATTGTGGGCCGAAGGCAACGCGGTCCTGATCATCCAAGCCGATGGCCGGAGAATCGAGAGCCACCGGCTGACTTACACGCCTGAAAACAACTTGATCGAAAGCGACACCTTCACTGTGATGTACGACGGAGACGACATCATAGAGGGCACGAGCTTCACCTCGGACCTGAACTTTGAGCGGGTCCTCGTTCGCAACGCCCGGACGCGCGGAGGAGCGATCCGCTTCTGATGTCCAGCCGGGCCCTTCGCCTCTCTCTGGTGGCCCTCGCTCTTTTCTTAGCGGTGACGGAGCTAACCGGGCAGGAGCGAGCCGGGCAGCGGTCCTGTGACCTCACGAGTTCGCTCCAGCTGGTATCAAACCAGACGAATGATGCCCGCGTGAGTTATATCTCCGCTCCGCGGTTCGAGTGTACCGACGGAACTCGCATGCAGGCGGACAGTTCTGTCCACTTCGAGGCCACGGCCTTCTCCCAGCTCTTCGGCAATGTGGTGTTCCGGGACGAGGGAAAGGAACTGCATGCCGATCGGGCTCAATACTTCGAACGTGTGGGCCGCCTCCAGGCTCAGGGATCCGTGCGGCTTGTAAACCTCGAGAACGGGTCCTGGGTGACCGGTGAGGATCTCGTCCTTCTCCAGGAAGACGACGACCGGGCCGAGGACGACGTGACGGTGCGCGGGGGACGGCCTCACGCAAGCCTTGTTTCGAAGGCGACGCCGGACTCGGCGGCTGTTTCCCCGGAAGCCTCTCGAGTGGAGAACTCGGAAGATTCGATGCCCTTCGAGATCGATGCGGACCTGATCCATCTGGTGGGAGATCGCCTGCTCCAGGCACGCGGGCGGGTGGAGGTCAGTCGGGGAACCTTGCAGTCCTACGGCGATTCCTTGGAATTTCAACAGGACATCGGTTGGCTGACCCTCTTCGATAACGCTCGTATTCTTTCTCGGGACACGGTGTCCGGGGACACGTTAGACGTGCGAGGAGACACGATCACGATGTATCTGCCCGACGATCGGATAGACGAGATAGAAGCACGAGGCCGTGCCCAGCTGTTGGCGGATGACGTCGATATGCGGGGACCGGTGATTCGCCTTGTTTTCGAGGAGGAGGAGTTGGAGTACGTGTTCGCCGTCCGACAGGCTGTCGAGGAGGTTCTCACGCCCGTGAACGGGGGCGACGACGAGTACGTGTCATCTGCCGATCGGGCGCAACCTCAGGCGTTGGCCGAGGACTTTCTTCTGACAGGAGATTCCATCGAGGCTCACTTACCCGGAGGCGAGTTGGAGCGGGTATACGCCGCGGGGACCGCCCGCGGTGTATCGACGGCGAGAGATTCACTGAACACACCAGACACTGATGAGCTGATCCGATCCGACTGGATCGAGGGGGACACGATCATCGCGACCTTCCGACCGGTTTCGGCGGATCCCGGCGACCCGAGCCCAGGTGAACTGGAGGTCGTGGAGCCGAGGGAGCGGCAACTCGAACTGCTCATCGCCCGCGGTCAGGCGCGTACGTTTTACCGGACGGCCCCGGATTCGGTGGGGGGGCGGGCGGCAGAACCCCAGGCGCTCGATCTCCACTACGTCGTGGGCGATGAGGTGCGTCTCTTCATGAAGGATGGCGAGGTCGATCGAATGGAGGTGGATAATCCTACGGGAGCCTACCTGCAGCCGACGAGTCGATCGGCTCCGGCACCCGGCGCCCCAGAGCCGAGTACGGGGACGCCGCGATCGCCCGGGGCGGATGACCAGCCACCGGAAGTTGATAACGGGCCACCGGCAGTTGATAACCGGCCACCGGCAGTTGATAACCGGCCACCCGCTGGGAATGGGGGTGGGAACGGAGGTGTGCGTTGAGTGACTTCGTTTTGGGCTCCCGACATGGGGAGGATGGCGAGGGGCTATCCTCCCCTGATGTGTCCGGTACGGACCTCGCGGTGCCGATCCGACTTCGGGGTGAGGGCCTATTGAAGATCTATCAGAAGCGGCGAGTGGTGGACGATATCGAGATCTCCGTCACTCAAGGTGAGATCGTCGGGCTGTTGGGGCCGAACGGGGCGGGGAAGACCACCACTTTTTACATGCTTGTCGGGTTGATTCCGCCTGATAGCGGACGAGTGTTTCTGGACGAAGAAGATTTGACCGATGTTCCGATGTACCGTCGAGCGCGTAAGGGCGTCGGGTATCTGGCCCAGGAGCCGTCCGTCTTTCGGAAGCTCACGGTCGAACAAAACGTGAAGGCCATCTTGGAGACCCTGAGCTTGCCCAAGGCGGAGGAAGCGGCACGGCTCGAGGAGTTGCTCGAGGAGCTTGCGCTCGGCCACCTACGTCGGAACAAGGCGTATTCACTTTCGGGGGGGGAGCGTAGGCGTCTCGAGATCACGCGGGCCCTAGTGCAGCGGCCAAAATTTATGCTTCTAGACGAGCCGTTCGCTGGGATCGACCCGATTGCGGTTCACGACATCCAGAACATCGTAGCGTCCCTCAAGGAACGGGGAATCGGCGTCATCATTTCGGACCACAATGTTGAACAAACCCTGGAGATCGTCGATCGGGCGTACATTATGTATGAGGGTCAGATTCGCATCAGCGGTAGCGTTTCCGAGCTGGTGTGGGACGATGAGGTGGCCGAGATCTATTTGGGCCCCACGCTGACCGAACGGATGAGAGGCCGGTTCGAGAGGCCTCCGGGGGTAACCGAAGACGACTCATGAGCGGATTGGGCATAAAGCTCTACCAGAGCCAGCAGCTCCGCCAGGAGATGAAGATCAACCCACGCCTGTACCATGCGATGGAGTTGCTCTATTTGCCCCTTCTCGACCTTCAACAGCATCTCAAAGCGGAGTTGGAGGAAAACCCGTTCCTCGAGATGACCGAGGCGGATGTCGAGGACGACGTAGAACTCGAGGAAGACAGTAAGGACGATACCGCCGATGACGAGATCGATTGGGAGGGTATCCTTCTCGACGGTTTTGACGTGGGTGGGCGGCGCGAGCAGTACGAGGCGACCGAGCTGTATCAACGCACACCGGTCGAGACGACTGATCTTCGGGATCACCTGCACGCCCAGCTCCGGCTGCTTGACCTCACGGAGCGTGAGGTACGCCTCGGAGAAGAGGTCATAGGGAACGTAAACGACGACGGTACGTTGACGTGCGAACTCGAGGACGTCGTGACTGGGGCGAATGCGTGGTTGGAGGACGTGCGTCCGGCTGCCCAGAAGGAGGTCGACACCCTCGAGGATTCCGGAAAAGATCAGCGAGGAGATCAGCGAGAAGCTCAGCGGGAAGCTCAGGCGGAGCTGGATGAGCTGTTCAAACCGTACCACCTGCCCGAGGCGGAAGCGATACTCCGGTGCGTTCAGGGCTTTGATCCGTCGGGCGTGGCCGCGCGTGATCTCCGCGAGTCCATCCTGATCCAACTGCGGATGCTGGGGAGGGGCGATTCCTTAACCTATGAGATCGCGGAGAAGTACTTCGACGATCTGGTCAACCACCGCTGGGCCGAAGTGGCGAGAGAGATGAGCCTCAAGCCGCTCGACGTGCAGGGCGTGGCTGACGAAATCGCCAAGCTCGATCCGAAGCCCGGTATGAAGTACTCACCCGACCCCCAGCGATACATCGTGCCTGATCTCATCGTCGAGAAGATCGATGGCGAGTACATGGTTTTCGTCAACGACACGAGTCTCCCCCGGCTGCGGATTGCGCGGTCCTACCAGAGCCTGGCCCAGAACAAGGCCCTGTTCAAGGGCGAAAACAAGGAGTTCGTCTCGAGAAAGCTCAACTCGGCGAACTGGATCATTCAGGCGATCGAGCAACGGCGCCAGACGATGTTGAAGGTCATGGCGTTCATCGTAGACCGGCAGCGCAGTTTCTTCGAGAATGGCGTCCAGCACCTGAGGCCGCTGACGCTCCGGGAAGTCGCCGATCACATCGAGATGCATGAGTCCACCGTGTCGAGGGTCACGAATGAGAAGTTCGTACAGACTCCGCGGGGGGTCTTCCCGCTGAAGTACTTTTTTTCGAGCGGTTTGGCGACGACCAGCGGCGAAGATATCTCGGCGAGGAGCGTCAGGGACAAAATCCAGAAGCTGGTCGAGGAAGAAGATGTCCATAAGCCCCTTACAGACCAGAAAATCGTTGAACTCCTCAAGACCAACGGAGTCAAGATTGCGCGAAGGACGGTGGCGAAGTACCGGGATCAGCTCGGCGTTCTTCCCGCACGTATGCGAAAGCGGGTCTGATGGAGTTGTCGGCTCAGGCGCGTGAGGCCGCAGTGCGCCTGACCGATGAGGCTCGCCGTGACTTCGCGGTCGTCATCCCTGCCTTCAACGAGGCTCCCGTCGTTCCGGCGTTGATCTCCGAGCTCCGCGCGACGTTCGAACGCTACGAACTGAGCGGCGAAATCCTCTTCGTGGACGATGGCTCCACCGATGGAACCGCTGATCTAGTGGAGAAAGAAGCCCGTGGCTGGCCTCTCTTGAAGGTCCTGAGCCATGCGACGAATCTAGGCAAAACGGAGGCGATCATCACCGCGGCCCGCTCCACGGAGCGGACGTATCTCGTTCTGTTCGACGCGGATCTCCAGCACCTCCCCGACCAGATTCCACGGTTTCTCGAGAAACTCCACGACGGATGGGATGTCGTAACGGGGCGAAAAATCGGGTTTTACGACAAGCGGGTGGTTTCATCGTTTTACAATGCGCTGAGCCGACGGATTTTCCGGGTTCCCGTTTCAGACCTGAACTCGATGAAGGCCTTTCGGAGAGACATTCTCGACGGGATGTCCCTGCGACACGACTGGCATCGTTTTTTTGTGGTTCTCGCGCATGCACGTGGCTATTCCATGAGTGAGATCGACATCGAGCTTCATCCCCGCAGGGCGGGCGTTTCGAAGTACACGGGACTGTTTCGGATCGGGGTCGGCATCATCGACTTGATTTCGGTGTGGTTCCTGCTCCTGTTTTCCCGAAAGCCGTTGATCCTCTTCGGGTTCAGTGGCATGACCCTGATCGCACTGGGAATGGTCGTGGGTGTGGTGGCGTTCTACCTTCGTTTCGTGGAGGGCCTCGGATTCAGGCCGCTTCTTTACCTGGTAATCCTTCTGGAGACCGTGGGTTTCCTGCTCTTCGGATTCGGCTTGGTTGCGGAGATGATCGCTCAATTGAGAGAAGAGGTGGACTCCCTCAGGCGCGGGGATCGTTGACGACTCCCGAAAACTCTCCACCGCGTGTCCTGGTGGTGGTCGGAACGCGGCCCGAGGCCGTGAAAATGGCACCGGTTGTCAAAGCACTGAGGGACTGCTCCGGTCTGGATAGCCGCTTGGTGCTCACCGGGCAGCACGAAAGCCTGGTAGACCAGATGCTGGATGTGCTGGGCCTCGAGCCCGACTACGATCTGGGGATCATGCAGGAGGGGCAAAACCTCTACGACGTGGCTGTGGGGTGTCTTGAGGGGCTTGGCGGGGTGGTCCGGGAGTATGAGCCGAAGCTACTTCTGGCCCAAGGAGACACCGCCACGGTGTTTTTCTCCTCGCTCGTAGCGTATTTCGAAAAAATCGATGTGGGGCACGTCGAGGCGGGGCTCCGTACTGGTGACAAGTGGGCGCCGTATCCCGAGGAGATGTTCAGGCGTCTCACGGATGTCCTGACCGATCTACACTTCGCCCCGACGAGCGCGGCCCGCGACAATCTCTTGGCCGAGGGAATCGAGCCTTCACAGGTCTACGTCACGGGGAATACGGTCGTGGATTCCCTAATGCTGATTGCGTCCAGGGAGGGGAGGGCGGAGGCGCCGCTGTTGAGGTCGATCTTGGAGGACGAGCACAGCCGACTCGTACTGTTGACGGCCCATCGGAGGGAGTCATTCGGGAAGCCACTCCGGGACGTCTTCCGCGCCGTCCGGGCGCTGGTCGACGAGCACGATGACGTCCGTCTCCTCTATCCCGTCCATCCGAATCCCAACGTGGTCGAGCCGGCCGAAGAGTTGCTCAGTGACCACCCTCGGATCGATCTGGTCGAGCCCCTGCATTACCGTGATCTGGTCTTGGCCCTGAAAGGTGCGCACCTGATTTTGACGGACTCCGGCGGGATCCAGGAAGAGGCGCCGACGTTCGGTACGCCGGTCCTCGTCCTGAGGAGGGTCACGGAACGGCCCGAGGGCGTCGAGGCGGGCGTCGCGATTCTAGTGGGAACCGACCCGAAAAAAATCCTCGAAGAGGGACGCCGAATTCTTTCGAGGGGCCCGGAGGAAAGAGGCTCGACCGGTGAGGGTGATGGGTCACCCACACCCGCCACGAATCCGTACGGTGACGGGAGGGCAGGGGAGCGGATCGTGGACATCATAACGTCGGTACTCACAGGCGATTCGCGCTCCACGGTGGATTGGGCCGGGCCATGAACCCGGATTGCGTCGGGCCATGAACGTGGCGATGCACTGCCTCTACTTCCCTCCAGAAGTGGGCGGACTGGAGAGCCATGTCTACTACCTCTGCCGCGGCCTCGTGAGGAGAGGTTGTCGCGTGTCGGTTGTTACGTCACGTTCGAAACCGGGGCTGCCAGCTCACGATGTGATGGACGGGATCGACGTGTGGAGGACCTGGTTGCCTGCGCGAAGTCCCCTCGGATGGGCGGGGCACGCGGGGGCGTCGACCCCGGCGTTGGTCGGGATCGCCCGAAAGGCGGACGTGGTGCACGCGCAGGCCTTCCAATCGGTGTTGCCCGGAGTTGTGGCCAAACAAGCCCATCGGATTCCGCTGGTCACGACCTGGCACACCTCACACTTCCTCAAGAGGGCGACCAGTCCTTTCTGGAGGCCGATCTTTCAACACCTTCTCGCGTGGTCGGACTACAACCTTGCCGCGAGTGTCGAGATCGCCAAGGTGGCGGAGGAGCTCGCACCCGGCGTTTCGGTAGAGGCGCTGACCAATGGTGTGGAGACGGACATTTTTCGCCGCTGTGAGCCGCTGCTTCCCGCCGCGAACCGTCGTCGGATCGTCGTTCCGCGGCGCCTCTTCGAGAAGAATGGCGTCGAATTTTTCCTCAAGGCGATGCCGCTGATCGTCGAGCGGGTGGATGTCGAGGCGGTGATCGTGGGGGACGGGCCCGAGCGCGAGAGGCTCGAAGCGTTGACGGCGAGCTTGGCACTGGGGGAGCGCGTCCAGTTTTTGGGCGCTCGTGGGCATGACGAGATGCCCGGCCTTTTGAGTTCCGCGGAACTAGCCGTGTTCCCATCCCTGATGGAAGCCACGTCCGTGGCGGCTCTCGAGTCGATGGCGTGCGAGTTACCCGTCGCGGCTTCGGACGTGGGCGGGCTCCCTGAGATTGTGGACGGCGAGGTCGGGGCCCTTTTCGAGGCGGGCAACCCGACGGCACTCGCTGCCGCTGTGATCTCGCTTCTCGAACGCAACGACCTCAGAGCGCTCGGTACGGCGGCCCGATCCAGGGTGGTGGAGCGTTGGAGCAACGCTCGCCTCGTGGATCGGCATCTGGAAGTGTATGAGGGTCTCCTCGGCCGGGGCCGCGACCGGGGCCGTCAACGAGTACCGGATTCTTCAGGGGAGAGTGGCGGCTAGTGGCGAAGAGGAAAAAAGCCACCCAGAAGCCAGCGCGCGTCGAGGCGGAGTCCGCCTCCGCTCAGGGGCTTCAGATTCCCAGGTGGGTTCCGCCGGTCCTCTACGGCGTTGTCACGCTTTTTCTCTTCCGTGAATTCGTGTTCTCGCGGGACATGCTGTATGGCTCCGACACCCTCGCGCTCGGGTACATGGTGCGGGAGTTCTACGCGAACGCCGTGTCGGGCGGAAGTTTTCCGCTCTGGAATCCAATCATTTTGGGTGGGACGCCCTTTGTGGAATCGCTCGCCGGTGGGGATTCACTCTACCCGCCGAGCGCGATTCTACTCTTCCTGCTGGATCCATATCGTGCGCTGGGATGGAAGCTCGTGCTCCATGTGTTCCTTGCCGGGATCTTCATGTACGGTTGGATCCGCTGTCTCGGCCTGTCGAAGCCCTCGGCGCTTCTTGCTGGGCTGGCCTATGGGTTGGCTCCCTTCATGGTCACCCTCGTCCTCGGGGGACAGGACGGTAAAATTTTCTTAGTTGCGCTGACACCACTCCTCTTCTGGGTCACGGAGTCGTTTCTCGTGCGCGGTGACATGAAGTCGATCGCCCTCGTGTCGCTGGTGGTTGGTGCGATCATGCTCACCACGCACTTCCAGATGGCGTACTTCCTGTTCGGCGGTGTGGGGGCCTACGTGCTCTTTCGAACCGTCTTGATGTGGCGTGGGGGCGACGTCGAAGAGGGGGGTGAGGTCGAGGATAGCGGCCGTCGCGTCGCCATCACCCGATTTACGGTCTTCGTTGCCGCCGCCCTACTGGGTGCCGGCGTAGCAGCCGTCCAGTTCCTTCCAGCCGCTTCCTACGTCGTCGACCATTCACGCAGGACGGCCACCACCACCGAGGCGAGCGCGGAAGAGTCCCGGGTGTACTCGAGCTCCTGGTCCCTCCACCCCGAGGAGGTGATGGCGCTCGCCATCCCGGAGTTTGTGGGTGTCAGCTCTGCGAACGCGGATTGGGCTAGGGGAACGTACTGGGGACGGAACCCCTTCAAGGCGAACCACGAATATGTCGGCCTCGTCGCCCTGCTTCTCGCGGGGGTCTCCTTTTTCGGGGGGGCTCGACGGTCACTCAGGCTCTTTCTGGTGGGGCTCGGCGGTGTGGCGCTCCTTTTTGGCCTCGGCAGCCACACGCCCGTGTGGCGCGTCTTCTACGAAGTTCTGCCCGGGATTAGTCTCTTTCGGGCGCCGTCCCTCACCATTTTCCTCTTCGGATTCTCCATAGTGACGTTGATGGCCTTCGGTATCGAGCGGCTTCTGGACCTTGAGCGAGGAGGAAGTGAAGCCGACTGGGCTCGGCCGGGACGTTTCCTCTGGATCGCTTCGGGCGTGGTCCTGGTGGGATTCGTGCTCGCAGTCTCGGGCGCCCTGAATGTGTTGTGGAGCTTCGCAGTGTATCGGGACATGCCGGCCCAGGCCGCCCAGATCCTCGCCAACGCCGCTCCGTTCATCGAGCGTGGCTTCATGATCGCGGTCGCCCTCGCCACCGCGACGGCTGGTGTCGCCTGGGGACTCCGAACGGCTCGACTCGCGCCTCTGGGGGCCGTAGTGGCGCTGGGAATGCTCATCTCGCTGGACCTGGTCCGTGTTGATATGCCGTTCATACAGACCCAGGACTTCGCCGCGTTTCGGGCGTCCGACCCTAATATCGACTTTCTCTTGGAGCGGCAGCGTGAAGAGGACCCGTTCCGCGTGTTTTCGCTTCGGGGGCTGAACGGCCAGGACGTCCGTCCCGGTATGTTCGGACTCGAACTCGCGGGGGGGCATCATCCGAATGATCTCGCACGTTATCGGGAGCTTATCGGGATGGCGGGAAGTGGTCTCCCCGAGAACCTGCTCGCGAGCGCCAACGTCCTCCGCTTGCTCAACGTACGGTATGTGCTCTGGCCCGATCAGCTTGGTACCCCGGCGGACCAGGGCCTGCCTGCGGACATCACGGACAACCTCAGGAAGTTGAGTTCGATGACCATCCAGGGACGGCCCTACGAGTCGGTGTACGAGTTCTCGGATCTTCCGCGGGCTCGCCTCGTAGCCGACGTGGTGGTCTTGCCGGACGACCAGGCCGTACCTCACATGCTCTCCCCTGACTTCGATCCCGCTCGACAGGTGGTGCTGTCCGAGCCGCCGCCGATCGATCTCACGGGTGGGGAGGTGGTGGGGGGTGTCGAGTGGATCGAACGGAACTACAACAACATGACACTTCGGGTGAGCGCCGACAGGCCGGCGATCCTGGTCTTGGCCGACAACTGGTTTCCGGCGTGGAAGGCACGAGTCGGGAATGAAGAGGTCCCGGTGCTGAGGGCGAACCACTCGCTGCGAGCCGTGCCGATCGCGGCGGGCGAGCACACGGTGGAATTCTATTATGAATCCGACGAACTCCGTTGGAGTCTTCGCCTTACGCTGCTCAGCCTGGCGGTGGTGGCCGGCCTGATCGGTATGGACTGGATACGAAGCCGTCGGGGCGCGGAGCGCCAGGCCGAGTGAAGAAGTTCGGCGTTGGAGCACTCCAGGTCGGCCTTACCGTGGTCGTTACTTGGTTTATTTTCGATCGGGTTGGGGTGGATTTCGCCCGCCTCGGGACGCTCAATTCGGCTGAGTGGCGGCCTCGCCCGGCCCTTTTCCTATCGTCATGCGTGGTTCTGGTGGCGGGCAATTTATGGTCGGTCTCGATGTGGGGCCGAATCGTGCGAGATCTGGGGGGCCCCCGGCTTCCTGTATGGACCAGCATCCGCGTGTTCATGCTGGCCAACCTGGGGCGCTATGTGCCTGGAAAGGTTTGGCAGATCGCCGGACTCGCGTATCTGGCCAAGCGCGAGGGTGTCCCGGCGAGCGTGGCCACCGGAGCTGCGATTCTCGGGCAGGGGATCGCCCTTTTGGGCGCCACTGTTGTGGGATTCGGAGCACTGTTCGGCGCCAACGAGCTTTGGCGGGAAATCGGGTGGGTGGGGTGGGTCGCTGGTATCGGAGTCGTTGTGACCATCATTGGTGCGGTCGTCATACCACCCTTCTTTCGGCGAGTCGTGGCATTTTGGTTCCGGGTCACAAGGACGGATCCTCCGGGTGACGGCCTGGGGATCGGAAATGTCGGTCTCCGTTGGTTGACCCTCTACGTTGTGATTTGGGGGATCTACGCGACGGCCTTTTGGCTACTTTACCTGAGTTTCGGGGAGTCACGGACGTTCCTGCAGGTGGGTCCGGCCTTCGCGGCGGCTTATGTGGCCGGATACATCGCAATTTTCGCACCAGCCGGAGCCGGGATTCGGGAGGGGGTCTTGGTGGTTTTGTTACAACCGACCATGGGAGGGGAGGCTGCGGTGGTGCTGGCCGTCATCGCTCGGCTCTGGACGACCGCGCTGGAGTTGATCGCGGCGGCTCTCTTGGCGGTGGGTTGGCGTCGGTCCCACAAAATTAGGGGGAGCACCTCGTGAGTGATCGGGATGCACACTTTCTCGTGATCGTCCCGACGTATGACGAGGCGGACAACCTCCCTCGGATCGTCCCCCGTATCCTCGAACAGGACCCACGTATCGACGTCCTCGTGGTGGATGATGATTCGCCCGACGGCACCGGTGGCCTTGCCGACGGTCTGAGCCGGGAATCCGATCGCGTCCATGTGATTCACCGATCCGGAAAACAAGGGCTCGGGGGAGCCTACATAGAGGCGTTTCGTTGGGGATTGGAGCGTGATTATACACTCTTCTTCGAAATGGACGCGGATTTTTCCCATCGCCCTGACGACTTGCCACTCTTCATCGAAAAGGCTCGGGACTTCGATATCGTTCTCGGATCTCGTTACGTCGGTGGCCGTGTTACAGTGATCAATTGGCCCATGAGCCGCCTCCTCATCAGCTACTTCGGGAGTTGGTATGCCCGATTCGTGACACGCCTTCCCGTGCGGGACGCCACTGGCGGCTTCAACTGCTGGCGGCGAGAGGTGCTGGAAAGCTTGGACTTCGAACGAATCGAGTCCAACGGGTACACCTTCCAGATCGAGCTCAAGCTTCGGGCATGGCGTAAAGGGTTCATGTTTACGGAGATCCCTATCGTCTTCGAGGAGCGAGAATCGGGTGAGTCCAAGATGTCGAAAAAGATCGTGCGCGAGGCGATATGGAAGGTGTGGAAGCTGAGATTTCTCGATCTGACCGGACGTCTCTAGCACTCATCACAGGAAGTGTCTCGGCCATTCGAGTCGTCCTATGCCGATCCACCACATGCTCTACCGCTGCCCGCGGTGTGGCCGCGACCCCCTGGACGGTCATAAGGGAAGAGCGAGGTGCTTTTCCTGTGGGACCAGGTTCGAGCAGGGCAGGGGCTCGGTCATCATCGTGCGCCCACCGGAGGGTCCACCTGGGGGAGCCGGGCCTGTGCCTGTTCGAATTGTTGGATGACTCCCCAAAGCGCTGGGAAGAGCTTTTTTTGCCTCGCGCTGAGGCGATTCCACGCCCAGCGTGGGCAGCGCGTCACTGAGTTCAAGCCCCGCATCATCATATCGTATCGTGTGACCGAACCACGCATGATCGATGAGGAGCGGTCGATGATGCTGTATCGGGTGGTCCGGTGGACCATGAGCCTCTATTTTCGGGCACGCTTGAAGATCCGGTTCGAGTGTGAAGAGAACGTCCCGGACAAAGGGCCGTTCGTCCTCGTTGTCAGCCACCAGAGCCACTTGGATTCGCTGCTACTATCACACCTTCTGCCCCCGTTTCATGTTCACATTGGCGAAAAGTTCGGTATTTAGAACCCGGTTTATGGCCTGGTTCGCTCCGAGGGTAGGCGCGGTTCCTACATGCCGCTATCAGATTGACCCACAGGCGGTTGAAGGCCGGCGTACCCGTGATCCCGTGCGGAATGGTGGGCACATATGAGGTCTTTCCTCGTTGGGGGCACAGGAATTGGTACAAAGTGGGTCTTGGACGGGAGCCAGTGATCACCCGCTGCGGGGAGCCCATGCACTTCGGGAGACACGATGATCGAGCAGCCCCGGAGCGGGCACGGCCTGCCGCCACGATCAGGATCGAAACCGCGCTGCAGGCGGTGATGGCGGAATGACCGAGCAGCGGATTGGTCGCGACTTCTACGATCGGACGTATTATTTCGAGGGACGGACTGAACACCTGCTGGATATCGATAGCCCGTTCCAGAGATACCGGATCGAGAAGGTCCTCCAGCTCTATGAACCCGGCCCGGAGGAGCGGGTGCTGGACCTCGGGTGTGGGTGGGGCACGTTTTGTTGGGCGCTCGGCCACCGCGTCGCGGAGATCGTGGGCGTGGACTTCAGTCAGAAGAGCATCGACCTGTGCGAGGAGCGGCTGGCTAGCTCGGTGATCGAAGGCGTGTCCCTCCTCTGTGCGGATGCCCAAGACACGGGTCTGGAGGCGGAGAGCTTCGACCTCGTGATTGGTGCGGATCTGGTCGAGCACCTCTATCCGGAAGATTCTCAGCCGGTGTTTGCTGAAGCCTTCAGGGTTCTGAAAAAAGGGGGGCGGCTCAGCTTGTGGACTCCGCATCGGGGGCATTTCCTGGAGATGCTCAAGGCGCGTAACATCCTTCTTCGGCGGGATGTGAGCCACGTGGACTACAAGTCGATGGATCGACTGAAGGCGATGGTAACGAGTGAGGGGTTCGTAGTGGAGAAGGCGTATTACGCGGAATCACATCTCGCTGGCCTGCGAT
>Ga0114950_10000089_pt1 | contig 48924 bp, 48 predicted proteins | sample N075metaG_FD_83503 | JGI IMG/M metagenome (GOLD analysis project Ga0114950, IMG submission 83503) | Deep subsurface microbial communities from Kermadec Trench to uncover new lineages of life (NeLLi) - N075 metaG | ecosystem: Environmental > Aquatic > Marine > Ocean trench > Sediment | place...
GCTTTAGCTGTATCGGCACTGGAGCTTTCCGGCTGCCCCAGGGGCCCGGCAATATACTCGAGTAGCGTCCTCATAAAAGCCAGGTCTTTGGGTCGCAGATCTGCGCCTGTACCCTGGGCTACCACATATAAAATACCACGACACTCGCCGCCCTGGTGCAGGGGTATGCAGTGTGTCGCTCCTTCGCGGGCAATTCCGTTAGCATCCAGGTTCGCGCCACTCACGGCAGCCTCGATCAATCGCACATGAACCGGCTGCAGATCCAGGTTTTGGGGTATTTCTTGTGGCAGTGGAGGGTCGCTGGCAATTAACTGCAAGCCCGGTTCAAGCTGCCAAAAAATACCGGCCAACTCCAGCGCAAAGGATTTGCGGAAATGCACCACCAGCTTTTGCGCGAGGTCACGCACGTCTGTGGATCGGGCCACCGTATTCATGGTGTTCCACAACAACACCATATTGCGGTAGTCTCGACCGGAGTCCGCCGCCAACAAGCCACTCTGGCGATCGTGTTCGCCGATCATGTCGATATCAGCGCTGGGCCGCCAGATGACCACTTTGTTACCGCCAGATTGTCGGGCCAGGTTGAGGGCCCAATTGGCGCGCCGAAATATCTCCAACGGCGACTCTTCCTCTGCGCCGGCGACACCCGCACGGCAATGGGCCATGCCAATACTGAGCGTGAGCGCGATACGTCCTTGCAAAAACAGCTGTCCGTCCAACTTCTGCATTATCGCTTCGGCGATGCTGTTCGCCTCATCCAGTGAGGTATAGGGCAGACTGGCGGAAAAAACTGCACCCCCGTAGTGCGCGGCTAAATCGGAACTGCGCATGGCCCGGTTCAGTTCCTCGCTGATCTCCTGCAATAAAACTTGTTGGTCTTCCTTGTCAATAGACTGAACCAGTTCCTCATAGTGATCCGGAGTAATAAGCAACAAGACAAAGGCGCGCTCACTGTCCTGCGGAAAACTGGAAAACTCATCAAAGGCCGGCAAGTCGGTAGGGCGCGGCAGGTTTTCTACCGGGTCGTGTAGCTCAGCAAGTTCGCGCAGCATCAATACAGCACCGCTGGTCTCGCCCTTTCTGTGAGTCGGTCCGACAATGCCATCCAGTAGTACCTGGCAGCCATCACCGCGCACAATAGAGAATGGCGGCAGCCTGGTGACAGCATCGGAACTCAACGCTCGCTGCAAAAACTGCTGGGTTGATCGATCGCCCCTCTGCTCATGAAGCCCGAACAACTGCTGCCAATCTCCCCCGGCAACCTGCTTGGAACTGCAGGCAAACAGGCCTTCAGCCTCCTTGTTTATGTTGGTTATGGCACCCTGGCCATCCACAAACACCAGTGCATCACCAATACATTTCAGGGCCGTTGCCAGTAGTTGCCGGGTTTCGCGCAGCTCCTGTTCGATCTTGAACTTATGCAGGGCCATCTCGACGGTGATCTGCAGATCTTGAGTCTCTATGGGTTTGAGGACATAACCGTAGGGTGCGATCGCCTTGGCCTTGGCGACAGTTTCCTTGTCTGAATAAGCGGTAAGAAATATGACGGGGATGTCGCGTTTTTCCATAATGGCCCTGGCGACGTCGATGCCATCAATTTCATCCTTGAGGTGAATATCACACAGTAAGAGGCCAGGCTGCAGCTCCTCCGCCATTTGTATGGCCTGCCTTGGATTGTGTGCAACGCCGGCAACGGTATGACCCAACTGTTGCAGGCGTGACTGAATATCGCGCGCAACCAGGGCCTCGTCTTCCACGATGAGGATGCCGGGTGATTCGCTGGTAGCGGTTTCTGTCATGGTAGGGTCGTCAACCAAAACTATGTTTCCTAATAGTCCAAATTGAAGTTTAAGCTGTTTTGGGGTCGAAGGTATATGTATCCGGGGTTTTCACTGGTTGAGAGCAGTTTTTTTCTCCTATACTCACCCTAGTTTTCAATCAACGAGTGCTTTCCATGTCTAAACAATTATTTGACGACCTGCTGGTCATCGACTGCGCCAGTTTTGTGGCCGGTCCAGCCGCCGGGACTATCCTTTCGGATTTCGGCGCGCGGGTCGTAAAAATTGAGCCACCTGGCGGTGACGGTTACCGACTGCTCAAGCATTTGCCCGGACTCCCCGTCGGCGACAGCAACTACCCCTGGTCGCTCACCAATCGCAATAAGGAAAGCCTGGTATTAGACCTCAAGCAAACAGCAGCCAGGGAGTTTCTCGATACCCTGGTCACCCAGGCCGATGTATTTATCACCAATTATCCCCTGCCTGTACGCGAACGCCTGCGACTGCGCTACAAAGATATTCGCGCAGTCAATCCGCGCACCATATACGCATCACTCACGCCCTATGGCGAGACTGGACCCGAGGCAAATAACACCGGCTATGATGCTACCGCCTGGTGGGCACGCTCCGGGCTGATGGACCTGGTTCGCGCGAGCGCCGAAACCCCGCCTGCAATTTCAGTACCCGCGATGGGCGACCACATGGCGGCCAACATGTTGTACGGCGCCATCGTGACAGCCCTGTACCGCCGCCAGCGCACCGGCGAGGGCGGCATGGTGGGTACTTCCCTACTGGCTAATGGCCTCTGGTCTAATGGCATCTACATACAGGCGGCGCTGGATGGTGCCGACATGGATAAAAGAATGGACGCTGCAAGCCTGAGTGCCTTCACCAATATCTACCGCTGCCAGGACAACCGCTGGTTTATGCTGGCCGTTCTCCCGCAAGTACAAGACAAGGTCTGGCCACTACTCGCCCGTTGTGTCGGTCACGAAGAATGGATAGAAGATTCGCGTTTTCGCGACCTCGCCCTGCGCGAACAAAACGCCACTGCGCTAAAAGCGTTGCTGGAAACAGCTTTCGCGCAAAGCGACTGGGAAGATTGGAGCGAACGATTGGCCGCATGTGGCGTTACCTGCGGTGCAATTGCCCGGGCTGTCGATCACTGTGACGATAAACAGACCCGCGCCGCAGGCCTACTGACCGAATTTGACGATGGCAGTGGCGAACGCACTGTTGACAGCCCGCTCTATCTGGACGGAGAAGTAAAAAGGCAGCCCAGCCGGGCACCCGCTGTAGGCGAACATAGCCGTGCCCTGCTGCAAGAGTTTGGCGCCGATGCCGAACTGATCGATCAATTGTTGGGCGCGCCCCAGTGATGTCTGTCATTCATGATTGAACCCATAGGCAAGGCCCAACAATTACTGGTAGTTGAACACACCGTGGATTATATCCGTCAGGCGGAAGGCATCTTCGAGCAAAAATTCCCCACCATTGATGTCATCTTCGACCTGTCCGGCACCAGCGCGGGTATGTTTAAAATCAAGGGCCGTTGCAACCAGATCCGCTACAACCCCTGGATTTTCGCCAAGTACTTTGACGACAACCTAGAAGGAACAGTGCCACACGAGGTTGCGCATTATATTGTGCACCGACTCTACGGGCACAGACGCAGCCGACGTCATCGCATACTGCCCCACGGAGAAGAGTGGCGTGGTTTGATGGCCGCTTTTGGGGCCGATGACAGCGTCACCGGCAACTACGATCTCAGTGGTATTCCACAGCGGCGTCAACGGCGTTTTGACTATCAGTGCCAGTGCCGTAGCCATGCCCTGTCTACGCGGCGTCACAACAATGTGTTGCGCGGAGACAGTCAGTACCTGTGTCGGTACTGCAAAACCACACTGGTATCTGTGCCGGGCCAGGCATGACCCGGAAGTAAAAGCTTCAGAACAAGTATTGCAGACGCATGGATACGGCGTTGCCGTCGGGATCGTCGTGTCTGACACTGCCGGAGATATCCGGATGCAAGAACGCCAACATCAGCTTGAGATCGCGTCGATAGTAGTAGTTAACACCCAATGTGTAGACCGCTGCTTTTGAGCCCAGACCACGCTCCCGCACATCCAGGTAGCTGTAGCGCGCCACCAATTCCCACGCCCCGCTGGCCGCCAGTGGTTTGAGGGAGCGAAATTCGCCCTTTTTGAATTGCCGCTGCTCACCAGTGAGCAAATAGCTACCCATGATGTAGTAGCCACTGTAGTCCCAATCCGGACCGTCTACTTCCTCAACCCGGGTGAACATATACTCACCTTGAACCTGTAGACTACCGTCTCTCCATACTCCTTCCAGCCCGGCCACAGCTTGCTGGTCGGCTATAAACTCAGCACTGCGCACCACCGTGTCGGCACTGTCGATTTCGGCCCGGCTACGAATACGAAATCTGTTTTTGTTCCAGTCGCGGATTGAAGCTGAAGCACCCACCTGCAGGGTCTGTTCCTTGGTATTGATGGGCGACCAGGTGTAGCGCCCGGTAAGAGCCGTCCGGCTGTCCTCTTTATAATCATTGTCCTGGTCGTCTTCTACTACCGCTGCCAGGGCCCAGCGGCGGCGCTTATTGGCATTGAACAGGTGCACGCCCCAACTCTTGCCCGGGGTAAAAGCCCGGGTCATCATCGCGCCTTCGATGATCATTCGTTTGGCAGAGCTGGTGTTGCGTTCCAGGCCCAGGGGTTCTTTCATCTTGCCCAGGGTGATATCGGCGAATTTCCATTGGGTGTAGCGCAGGTAGGTGGTGCCAAGATCCACATCACTGCCATCGGAATTTGCCTCAGCGTCGACCTGCAACACTGCCTCCCAGCCAGCGGGAAAGTCGTACTCCACTTCTATCCGTGCATTACGCAGGTACAGCTCAGCGTTGGAATTATCATCGCCGCGACTCCAGAACGACTCATAATAATCCGCATCCACCAACAGCCTTGCGCTCAGCTCCAGTCGCTCTTTCGCGGCCACCGTCGAACCGACCACAGCCAGCGCTAAGAACAGCAAGTAGGCGCGGTACAAAATCATTGTGGCTTGTGCGGCACATATTGGACTTTCAGTCGCGCGGTATCGCGCAAAAAATCCACAGATACAATTTCTACGCTGCGTATGTCTTGGCCCAGGCGTTCTTTCAAGTCCTGTATAAGCAGCTCTCTACGCGCCGGTACAATATTTTCAATCTTCTCGTAGTCCACGGCGAGCTCTTCCAGGTTTGGTAGAAAGAAGTTGATTTCCGTGAGATAGGCCAGGCTGCAGATGATGCTTACCAGCACCAGCAGCTCCAGGTGGCTCATGGTGCCGACGCCCGATAGCAGCGCGATCGCGATCACCAGGAACAGATAGGTCATCTCCTTGATGGTGATGGACTCGGTGCGATAGCGCAGCATGGAAAATATCGCGAACAGGCCAAAGGCGAAGCCCATGGAAATATCCAGCGAGGCGAGCTGGCTGATAACCAGGAACACGCCCATACCAAACAGGATGAAAGAGCTGGCATAGGCCCGGTGCCGTGAAAAAGCAAAGTAACAGAATCGCACCAGCACAAATGTGGCGCCCATATTGATGGCCAGCCGGATCAAAAAATCGTAGCTCAGGCTCATTGTCATTGTAATAGTTCTCCATGGTTACTGTGGACGCTCAAGCGCCTGAGCATGGGCTTGAATCTGTTCTTCTTCAATGCGCCGCAGTCGGTCAGACACACCCCTATGCAGTACTTGCTAAAGGAGTGCGGGGTATAACCATACTCCTTGGCCGTTTTGACAAACTTCGAACCGTAAACCTTGCCCTCGCGCTTGAGCTCGGCAATGAATACATCTGCCAGGCGTACTATTTTTTCCTGGCTGGGCCGGCGGAAGTGAATATCGTAATCAAGGGTCAGCCGCTCGCTGGTAGCGTGGTTCCACAGGGTTACGCGCCGATAGTTCACATACAGACTGGGCACTACTGGCGCCTCATCCTGCAAGGCCTGCAGAGGCTCTTCAGCAAGCCAGGGTATGCGGTTCTTGATGGTGCGGAGCTTGTTGCTTTTGAGCTTTATCTCAAGATAGGACATATCGGTTTCGTGGTAACGGCGAAATCGACATTTATGGCGGCTGAGATTGCCGTTGTGATGCCGCAGGTACAAGTCCCACTGGGGAGTATCAAAATAGGTATTTTCATAGGTAAAAATGCGATGGCCAACACTTTCCAGCACGGTGTGCTCATCGCTCAAACCCTGTAAAAATCGAGGCAGGACGCGAATCGGCAGCAGGTATTTCGAATCGGTTCGATCCGCCAGGTTTACTTCAAGCTGCTCGCTGAGGCTGTGACTGTCAAACTGCCGGGCAGCCTCTAGACAATCAGCTTCCACTGCATGAGCATGGTTGCGCAGGGCCGCATGGTCAGAGCGATAGCGTTTTTGGTCCAGCAACAGCCCCAAGCGCCTAACCTCCTTCAAAGGGGCCAAAGCCCCCCTCGGTCAACCACAGCTCACCGGAAAAATGCAGGCTGGGCACTTCTCCAATTGCCGGTGACTGATCAAAGACAACACTGCCCGCACCGGCGAAGCCGAGTACCGTTACACCCTGCTCACCACCCAGTTCAATCAGGATTACGGTGGTCACAAAACCATGAAAAGGTATTTCCCCCGGGCCGAATTCGGTATCTTCTATGGTAACGATAGCCAGCCGGGTCACCCCCGCAACGGAGCCGATTACGTTTATGCTGACACTGTTACCGGGCACACCACCGGGGCCACCCGCCGCCGGTGCCGCTGCAAATGCCGGCACCGTGACCAGGTTGCCATCGCCATCCACATACTCAAAAGAGCCCAGCCCGTTACTGATACTACCGCTGATGGTAGATATCCCACTATCATCACAGGCGGTGGGCTGATCCACGATAGTTCGCTCTTTCTGTTCCAGCTCGCCGGCAACAGCCGCTCGCAGGCGCACCTGTTGTTTATCAATAAAGTTGCGTACCTGCACCAGGTTGGCCTCTGCTGTACCGGTAAGATCGCGAATGCGATCAACCTCGGCATGCAGGGCGCCCTCATCCCATACCTCATCCAACAGCGACAACAATCGCTGGTGGTACCGATCACGGTACTCGGGAATCTTGAACAATCGTGCGGGAATCGCAATATAGCGATACAGGGGACCGGTGCCGGGCGCCAGCGAATGATCCAGTTCCATAGAACCATCCGCACCCCAGGGAATATAATGGAACAGGCCAGTAGCTGGATCATTGTAAACGAAGTAATTATTGGCGTTGCCGGTGGCGGAATCCCAATGCCCGGTAATTGACTCCATGGCCCAGAAACTCAGGAATTCATCGACATCTACTACCTGCTCCAGCAATCCCGGCAGGTTATCATCATCGGCCTTGAGTGCATTGGCCACCGCATCCAGGTCAGACCGCTCATTAAGCTCTTCATTGGTCTTAAGCTGAAAATTTTGCTGGGTAAACTCACCAAAATCCGCCACCTGGGCTTCGTACAAATTGCCCTCGTCAGAATCGAAATTGCGCCGCAGAAAATGCCTTTTGATGCTCTCTACATGGGTGTAGATACCCAGGTCCTTACCATTCAGGCTGACCTGGGCAAAATTGCAACGGGGGGCAGGCAGGCCAGCATCACGAAACATCTTGTAAGTGATGCACTGATGGGTATTGCCATCATCCTGCAGGTTATTGTTGAGGGTCATGCGTTCCAGGCTTTCCAGCCGGCGCCCGGGCTGGTGTGTATCGAAATTGAGCTTGAAAGAGGGCCTACCCGCAGACAGCGAACCCAGAAAACCTTTCTTGCGGATATCCACATCTTCGAGAACTTCACCATCGACCGAAACCGTGGCTCTGAAGTGGCTGTATTCGAACTCAAATTCACAGCCGGAAAACACGCCCGGCAAGCTGCGTCCCTCCTGACGCAGAATGTCAAATTCATCCGGGTCCATCTCGATATCGACCCGTAACAGATGGTCGGGCTCGAATAAAACGTCACTGGTGTCGACATGGGTCGTTCGCAGGTCTTTGTTGCTGACGACCTGGCTGCCGCCGCCTGCACCGCAGCCGGCGCATAGCAGCACAGTGAGTAATGCAGTTAGTGGGAATCTCACGATAATTTACTGGTACAAGCTCATAGAGTTCTCTCATTATCGCCGCTGGGGGCAAATGATGGCAAGCATTATGCCAATAGATCCGAAATCTCTGTAGTGGACAAGAGCCAGAGAGAGCCTTTATTCTCTGCGTACTTATGAAACTATTTCTCCTCCTATTCTCACTGTTGTGCCCAGCCGTCGCGTTTTCCTCTACTGGGGAGCTTGTGCAGCTGGACCTCACCAACCACTGGGTCGGGTACACCGCTATTGCCCTGTTCGTGCTGGCTTATGTGTTGGTGATTATGGAAGAACAGCTGCACCTGCGAAAATCCAAACCGGTATTGCTGGCGGCAGGCCTGATCTGGATATTGATCGCCTTGGCCTACAACAGCGCCGGCGACACTCACTCGGCTGAACGTGCTATTCGTCATAACTTCCTCGAGTACGCCGAATTATTTTTCTTCTTGTTAGTCGCCATGACCTACATTAACGCCATGCTGGAGCGCGGCGTGTTCGACGCCCTGCGCGATTGGTTGGTACTCAAGGGTTTCAGCTATAGGGCACTGTTCTGGCTGACCGGTATTCTGGCCTTCTTTATCTCCCCGGTGGCCGACAATCTCACCACGGCACTGATTATGTGTGCGGTGATTCTGGCGGTAGGTGCGGACCAGCCGAAATTTGTCGCTATTGGCTGCGTCAATATTGTCGTGGCCGCCAATGCCGGCGGTGCTTTTAGCCCCTTCGGTGATATCACCACGCTAATGGTATGGCAGAAAGGGATCCTGGAGTTTGCCACCTTTTTCAAGCTGTTTGTCCCATCAGTGGTCAATTTTGTAATCCCTGCCTTGATCATGCAGTTTGCGCTGCCTGCCGGTCGTCCGGATCAAAAAGAGGGTGAGCCGGAAGGGATAAAACGCGGCGGATTGGTTATTGTTGGGCTTTTCCTGATGACCATTGCTACCGCTGTCAGCTACCACAACTTCCTGCATCTACCACCTGTATATGGCATGATGACTGGCCTCGCCTACCTGAAATTCTTTGGTTATTACCTGCGGCGCAAAGGCCATATTGAGGTAGACAGCACAGACATGCCGACCGGCAACGTAATCAAAGATGACTTTGATATCTTTGACAAAATCGCCAAGGCCGAGTGGGACACACTGTTTTTCTTTTACGGCGTCATTCTCGCCGTGGGTGGTCTCGGCTTTATTGGCTACCTGAGCATAACTTCCGAGTTTATGTATGTGGAGATGGGCGCAACCAATGCCAATATTTTGGTGGGGGTACTGTCGGCCATTGTCGATAACATCCCAGTGATGTTTGCCGTACTGTCCATGAATCCTGACATGAACCAGATGCAATGGCTGCTGGTGACGTTGACAGCGGGCGTTGGCGGCAGTTTATTGTCAATCGGCTCTGCCGCCGGTGTGGCACTTATGGGCCAGGCGCGGGGGCAGTACACCTTCTTTAGTCACCTGAAATGGACGCCGGTGATAGCGCTGGGTTATGGGGCCAGCATCTGGGTACATTTTTTGATTAATGGCTAGCCATTGCTAAAGCATTAGTTCTGAACAAACTTGACGCGTTGCCGCTTTGATCCCCAGTCTCCCGGCTCGGGCTCAAACACGCCAGCCAGTGGGGTCTTACAGGCCGGACAACAGCCCTGCGCGTCGAGGTTCCAGGCACCCATTTGATGCCAGTCTCGCTCTATCAGTAATTCATCACACTGGTGGCAATAGGTGGAATTGCCCTTGGGATCGTGCACATTACCGGTGTAGGCGTAATGAATGCCCGCCTGTTTTGCAATCAGCCGGGCCTGAGTGAGCGTCTGAGCCGGTGTAGCCGGAATGTCGCGCATTTTCCAATCCGGATGAAAGGCGGTGAAGTGCATAGGCACTGCGGGCCCCAGGTGCTCTACCACCCACTGACACATCGCCTCCAATTCAGCCGGAGAATCATTTTTACCCGGTATCAGCAAGGTGGTTAACTCCAGCCAGGTGTCCGTTTCGTGATGGACGTACTCGATAGTTTCCAGAACGTCCTGCAAGTGTGCACCGCACACTTTATAATAAAATGACTCGGTAAACGCCTTCAGGTCAATATTGGTGGCATCCATAACCGCAAAAAACTCGGCGCGTGGCTCGGGGCAAATATAACCCGCCGTTACCGCCACCGAGCGCACCCCCTGCTCCCGGCAAGCAACCGCAATATCGATTGCATACTCATGGAATATGACAGGGTCGTTATAGGTGAAGGCAATGGAGCGGCAGCCCAGCTGGCGCGCCGCCTTGGCCAGGGTTTGCGGCGATGCCGATTGCCCCAGCGTATCCATTTCGCGGGATTTGCTCATATCCCAGTTCTGGCAGAATTTACATGCCAGGTTACAGCCGGCGGTACCAAAGGAGAGTACCGGCGTTCCCGGCAGGAAGTGCGTGAGCGGCTTTTTCTCTATGGGATCTATGGCAAAACCGCTGGAGCGGCCGTAGGTAGTAAGCACAATCTCCTGGTTCTCACAGGCGCGCACAAAGCACAGTCCCTGCTGGCCATCACGCAGCTTGCAGGCGCGCGGACATAGATCACACTGGATACGGCCATCACCCAAACTGTGCCAGTAGCGGGTGGGAACCACTGAAGCATTCATGATGAGTGCAGTATACAATAGTCGCATGAGTCAAGTCAGAGCAGCGGCTGTCGCTGGTCAGTTTTATCCGGCTGACGCAGCCCAACTCCAGCAGGATGTAGACAACATGCTGTCGCAGGCATGTACCGCAGCGCCCTGTCCCAAAGCGCTGGTGGCGCCCCACGCGGGCTTTATTTACTCGGGCTCTATCGCCGCGCAAGTGTATGCCAGGGTCAAAAATGGCGCGGAGCAGATATCGCGTGTGGTACTACTGGGGCCCTCACACCGGGTGGGCTTTGAAGGCATCGCCACCACCACCGCCGATTTCTATACCACACCACTGGGACAGATCCCCCTGGACAAAGCCGCTATCGCTGAGTTGGAGCAATTACCCGGCGTGATATCGCTGGACCAGGCCCACGCACAGGAACACAGCCTGGAGGTTCATCTGCCCTTTTTGCAGCGCTGCCTGTCAGGTTTTACTTTAGTGCCCCTGGTGGTTGGACAGAGTACGCCGGCGATGGTGGCGCAGGTGATCGACAAACTGTGGGGTGGGCCCGAAACACTCATCGTTATCAGCTCAGATTTGAGTCACCACCTGCCCTATGAGGACGCCAATAAAAAAGACACCCAGACCGCCCAGCTGATAGAAGACCGTTCACCCAGTATCACCGGTGATCAGGCCTGTGGCTGCAAGCCCTTGAATGGCTTGTTACAGGTGTTACGCCAGCGCCAGCTGGGTATTGAGACCGTGCAGCTTAAAAACTCCGGTGATACCGCTGGCAGCCGCGACCGGGTGGTCGGTTACGGTGCATGGGTCGTCGAGGAGACCCATGTGCAAACCCAGACCATCCCTACAGCGCAAAGACAGCAGCTGTTATACCTTGCCCGGACCATGATACTGCATGGGCTGGAAGGCGGTGGTGAGTACAATATCGCCCTCGAAAAGTTTCACCCCAGCCTGCATGAGGAGCGGGGCAGTTTTGTCACCATTAAACTCAATGGCCATTTGCGGGGCTGTATTGGCAACCTGGCGGCGACCAGGGCCCTGGTTGTCGATGTAGCACACAATGCCAACGCCGCGGCCTTTCAAGACTCCCGCTTTAAGCCCCTGAAAATGCAGGAATACCTGCAGATAGACTTGCATATCTCTGTGCTGAGCCCATCAACTGTGCTCGCCGTCGACTCGCGTGAACAATTACTGGAGAAACTCCGGCCCGGTATCGACGGCTTGATTTTGCAGCAGGGCAAGCATCGCTCCACCTACCTGCCCAGCGTGTGGGCGCAAATCTCCGAACCGGAAAACTTTGTCTCCGAGCTGCGTAAAAAGGCCGGGCTACCGGCTCAGGGTTGGAGTAGTGATATGCAGGTGTGGACCTACACCACCGAAGAATTCAGCTAGGGCTTTTGCACTCCCTCAATATAGAGTTCCATTGCCACCTTGCGAGAGGATAGAAAGCTCATATCAACATCCAGAAAAAGCGACGAGCGGATATTGGTATCCCGCACTGACTGGTTGCTGTCCAGGCTAGCAGTGTCGGTTGTAATTTTTACCCAGGACAGGCTGACGTCCTGCTGGTCGTAGAAGAAGGTACCACCAAACTCCCTGAAATTACCGGTGATCCTGCCGATACCCCTCTGTGAGTCAATGTGTCCATAATAGCTATCTGAGGGCAATATTGAAGCAGCCTGCTATAATTTAAAGATGAGAATCATATTGAAGACGCTCGCCCTGGTTGCCCTGCTGTTATCTCCCACAGCACTGGCAGCGCAGGATGCAACACCGCCCCCGGATGCAATCTGGGTGCTTGAGCTTGACGATGCCGTGGGACCGGCCACCAGTGATTATCTGGTCAGGGGCATTGAAAATGCCGCCGTGGCGCGGGCGCAACTGGTGGTAATTCTTATGGACACTCCCGGTGGCCTCGATGGCGCCATGCGCGACATAATCACTGCCATACTGGCCTCCCCGGTTCCCGTCGCTACCTTTGTTTCACCACAGGGCGCTCGCGCTGCCAGCGCTGGCACCTATATCCTCTATGCCAGCCATGTGGCAGCCATGGCCCCGGCCACCCATCTCGGCGCAGCCACACCGGTGTCAATTGGCATCAGTGCACCCTCTACGGAACCAGACGCAGACAAAGCCAATGGTGATGGCGGCGCGCAGAAAACCACCATGGAACGCAAGATGGTCAACGATGCATCGGCCTATATACGTGGCCTGGCCGAGTTGCGAGGCCGCAACAGTGAGTGGGCAGAACTTGCCGTGCGGGATGCAGCCAGCCTCTCGGCGCATGAGGCGCTTGCGCAAAACGTTATCGACCTGATCGCCAAAGACCTCAATGACCTGATTACTCAGCTGGATGGCCGCGAACTGGTGGTGAATGACAACACCATAACGCTACAGCTAAGTCAGGCGCCAATACACCTGGCCACACCCGATTGGCGCACCAAATTTCTCGCTACCATTACCAACCCCAGTCTGGTGTTGATCCTGGGCATGATTGGTTTTTACGGCATCATCCTGGAATTTTACAATCCCGGTTCCCTCGTGCCCGGCACCATCGGTGTTATCTGCCTGATCCTGGCCGGCTACGGTCTGCAATTGCTGCCGGTGAACTATGCCGGACTGGCACTGATACTGGTGGGCATGGGGCTGATGGCCGCCGAGGCATTCGCTCCCAGTTTCGGTATCCTCGGTATTGGTGGCCTGGTCGCCTTCACGATTGGCGGAATCATTTTATTCGACTCCGACATTGAGGCATTCCGGGTAGGTTGGCCGCTGCTAGTAGCCGTGGCCCTGACGACCGGCGCCTTTCTCATCATCATTATTACCCTGGCAATGCGCATGCGTGGAAAATCTGTCAGCACGGGTATTCAGTTATTACTGGGACAAGCGGGCACCGCCCTGGCTAACTTTGATGGCGAGGGCCAGGTGCAGGTCGGCGCCGAGATTTGGCAGGCGCGTTGCGACCAACCCCTGCAACAAGGCGATCCTGTGATCGTTAAAGACGTTTCTGGTTTATGGTTATCTGTAGAGAAGGAGAGCAGCTAATGGAACTTTTGTGGCCCATCATAGCAATATTGATACTGGCGCTGGTTTTTTACACTTTTCGTATTCTGCGGGAATACGAACGTGGTGTGATTTTTTTCCTGGGACGATTCCAGGAAGTAAAAGGCCCGGGCTTGATTATCGTGTTTCCGGGCATCCAGCAAATGGTGCGGGTCGATTTACGTACCAAGGTGTATGACGTGCCCACCCAGGACGTAATTTCCCGGGACAATGTCTCCGTTAAGGTTAGCGCGGTAATCTACTTTCGGGTCACCGACGCCGAGCGCGCCATTATCCAGGTCGAGGATTTCTTTGAAGCCACCAGCCAACTGGCCCAGACCACCCTGCGCTCCATTCTCGGCCAGCACGAGCTGGACGAGATGTTGGCCCAGCGCGACAAGCTCAACCAGGGCATTCAAGTACTACTGGATGAACAGACCGAGTCCTGGGGCATCAAGGTCATCACTGTCGAAATCAAACACATCGATATCGACGAGAGCATGATCAGGGCCATTGCCAAACAGGCCGAAGCCGAGCGCGAACGCCGCGCCAAGATCATTCACGCCGAGGGTGAACTGGAAGCCTCCGCCAAACTGCTGGAAGCGGCCCAGGTGTTATCTGGACAAAGCCAGGCCATGCAACTGCGCTATATGCAGACATTGACTGAAGTGGCTGGAGAGAGAAGCTCCATTATTGTGTTTCCAATGCCGATAGACCTGATGGAGGGATGGCTGAAACGGGACTAGCATTTCCCTGAACAAGGGGTCAGGTCGCCCATTGCCCATAAGAGTCTGTTGTTACCGCGCATGGGCAATGGGCGACCTGACCCCTGGCCCCCTGGCCCTACTCAAAACATCTCCACCTCTGCAGTCATAGCCACCTTTCCGTCCGGCCGGTAGGCCGCTAACTTAATAGCGCCATCAGTGTCTGCCGGATTGCCGCGCAAGCGTAGCGTATCGCCGACGTAGAGTGGTGCCCGCGCTCTGAAACTGAAGCGACGCAATTCACTACCTGATTCCCGGCGGGTGAGATCGGCCAGCAGTATCGCCGTCATGGGGCCGTGCACAACCAGGTCTGGATAGGATTCCTCGCTGCGGGCGTAATCGCGATCGTAGTGGATGCGATGACCGTTAAAAGTGAGCGCGGAATATTTGAATAACAGCACCGGGTCAGTCGCCACCTCCCTGGTCCAGTCGCTGCTGGCGATCTCTGCGTAATCTGTGCAGACAGCTTCCGGCTGCTCCCCTGCCCGGGCGGGCAGATAAATAAAGTCCCTTTCCTCTTCCACGCAAAGCTGACCCTGCTGATGGTAGTGGTAGCTCACCGTCAGTACCGTCATGTTGCCGCTGCCGCCGGACTTTTCTTCACAACGCATTATGGTTTCGACCAACTCTGCCGGTTGGTCTAACCGCAGGGGGCTGTGCAGGATGCTACGCCCACCGGCGAACATGCGCCTGGGGTTGGCAATCGGCGGGAAAAAGTCACCCTTTTGCGGGTGGCCATCTGCACCCTGCATGGCCCTTTGCGGAGCCTCCAAAAAATAAATCCACTGCCACAGCATCGGCAAGCTATCGCCTGAAAGCGGCTTAAGCTCCAGGCTGTCTATTAGCGCCTGGCTGCGCCAGCCATCCATCTGGCAGCGGTGTTTGCGTGAACGTCCCAGCCATTCATCCCATTCACTCACAATTTGACTGGCACCTCACCCATGGCACGGATGGCATCTTTCATATCCATCATGTGAAAAAGTCCAAACAGAAACACATTCAACAAATTCCAGCCCACCCCACCGGGAGCCTGCTGTATCAAGCCTCGATACCTGTAGCACTCCAAACTATGCAATGCACATAACAGCACCAGCAGGCCAATGGAGAACTGTGACCAAACGGTGAGCGGAAAACTAATGGCCACGTAAGTGAGAATGACGTATAAAACAAGCGTGCCAATCTTGATGCCTTTCACGCCAAGCTCCTCATTCACGGATTCCAATGAACAGGCTACCATAGTGGCGTTTCGAACCAATAACGAGAGATGAAAACCAAACCGTGAAAAAATGGATAGCCCGCAAGATATTGAAATTGTTGGGATGGAAGATCGATGGCAGACAGCCGCGGCACGAACACTATGTGCTGATTGCTGCGCCCCACACCTCCAACTGGGATTTGCCGCTACTATTGCTGTTCGCCGCCGCCTTTGACATCAGGATCACCTGGCTGGCCAAACACAATCTGTTCTTTCCACCGATGGGCTGGATTATGCGTGCCCTGGGCGGCATGCCCATCGTACGTCACCGGAACACCAACGTAGTCTCCAGCCTGATCGAAACATTTGCCGATATTCCAGAACTGGTACTGGTGGTACCCACTGAGGGCACCCGCTCCCGGGTAGAATTCTGGAAGTCGGGTTTTTACCATATTGCCCACGGCGCCGGCGTGCCCATCGTGCCCTCCTACCTGGATTACAGCCGCAAGGTAGGCGGCTTTGGCAAAGCGTTAACCACCACCGGCAATATGACCGAGGACATGAACTACTTTCGGGAGTTTTACGCGCCGGTACAGGGCAAGTACCCGGCGCAGTTTGGACCGATTAAATTGCGCGAGGAAGAATCATTGGTCGAATAAATTCGGCGGCCCGTGTGCAAGCTTACGGGCCCGCGTACTCTACCTCCGCCACCTCGCTCGGAAGTATGGAGCTTAAAAACTCGGCCGCAAGCATGCGCTCCTGCTCGTCGGTGGCAAACACGCTGTCAAAAAATGCCCGCACCACAACAGCGGTAATCATCTGCTGGCGCAGGGGGTTCATCGCCGCTGGCAATGGATCTACCAAACACAACTCATTCACAGAATCGTAATCAATGCCCTGCTCCGGAGTACCCAGCAATTCATACCAGGGCTCCTCCACATCATCTTCGATAGTGGACATCACCACGAAACATCCCAGCGCATCGGGGTTGTTCATCCAGCGCAGGGCGCCGGCAGGGCCAGCAAAGCCGGTATGTGAAGCTCCCTTGACTGTCACCAACTGACTACCGGGAACTTTGTCCAATACCGGCGCTGCATTACTGGCGTGCGGCACCAGCGCATCAATATCACCAGACAACATAAGAAAAGGCAGCTGCGGTGATTCAAAAAACCTGGCAGTAAACTGCGCCGTGGGACCGGCAATCGACAGGGACGCCCCAATTCGTGAATCTCCCATGGTGGGGTGAAACGCCACCAGTGTCGACGTCATGCCGCCCAGGGATATACCCGTTACACCGATCCGCTGCGGATCAATCATGCCCGTTAGCAGTTGCGACTCCTCATCGCTCTGTGCCAACAGCGAATCAATCAGGAAGCTGACATCAGCTGGCTGATTGACCACATCCTTCACAAAGGGACGGTCTGGAGCGCTCATATAGGTGAGCGGATAGTTGGCCGCCACCACCACATATCCATAACTGGCCAGGTGCTCAGCGAGATAGGCACCACCGTCTCGGTTTGAGGAAAAACCGTGGCTATACACAATCAACGGGTATGGTCCGGCTGCATTGCTCGCTGGGTACCAGACTACGGCATCCAGGGTTCGACTGGGGGCACCCGCGTAATCACCGTGGGCCTGGCTTTCACGACTTTCATCGATAAATACCTCCCCGTGGCTCTGTACTGCCATAGGGCCAACCAGCAATCGAGTTGCACTGACAGAGCCCTCTGTAAAAGGTTCGGCTTGCTTGCCGTTAGTCAGGATTGTGGTGCCCAGCGCCAACAGCCCCACCAGGACCACAATAATCTTCATATACCTAGGCATAGGCTTCGGGATCCAATCGGCGCATTTCTGCTTCTATCCAGGTTTCAACTTCTTTCATTAACTCGTTCTGCTCCCGCCCCGCAGAGGGAATAGGTGACGCAATCGATACATCAATAATTCCCGGCCGCAACCGGAAGCTGCGCCTGGGCCAGCAACGCCCTGAGGTGACCGCTATGGGCACCAGGCTGGCACCAGTGGCTATCGCCAGGCGGCTGGCGCCGGATTTGTAATTTCCCTTACCGCCGCGCACCCCACGCGTGCCCTCTGGAAACATAATAATCCAGGTACCCTTGTCCATCAGGGCCTGGCCCTGCTCGGCAACCTTGTTCCAGGCATCGGCTCGTTTACTGCGATCGATGTGTACCATGTCCATTTGGGCCATTGACCATCCGAAAAAGGGGATCTTGAGCAATTCTTTCTTGAACACATAGGCCAGCGGATGTGGCATCAGGCCCGGCAAAGCAAAGGTCTCCCAGGTGGACTGGTGTTTCGGGCACAGAATCACCGGCTCCATGGAACTGGCATCCGGTAAGTTCTCCATGCCCTGCACCCGGTACTTAACCCCACAGATCCACCGCGACGAAACTGTCATCAAAGTCAGCCAACTCACGGCGACCCGATACACCGGTTTACCGCTCGCAAACACAGAGGTCAGCATGACAGCAAATCCAAAGGGTATGATGGTGATTATCAGCCACAGCATATACAGTGCGCTACGGATCATGCGGCCTGTTCTCCCTCTGCAGCACCGCCATGGGTTTTGAGGAATGCATCGATTTCAGTGAAGGCCTGCTGGGCTTCGGGCAACTCCGCTACAAAGATGTGCCAGACGTGCACCATGTCTTCCCAGGTTTGTAAATCTACCGGCGAGCCATCAGCACGCGCCTTGTTGGCATAGCGCACTGCGTCATCTAACAACATCTCGGCAGCACTGGCGTGTATCAGGGTCGGTGGCAAGCCACTGAGATCGTCAAACACCGGCGATACCGAGGCATGACTGGGCCTGATACGACTGGCCCACCAGGCCCCCCACTGCAGAACCCACCTGGGAATACGATTTAATTTGCCAAACTGCGGTCCCAACATATGATCAGTGGCCACATTGTCGCGCATACTCGGGCTGGTAAAAGTGCCATCCGTAGCCGGCGACAGTACCACCACCGCATTGGGTGCACGCAGGCCCTGGTCACGAATCCAGGCGATCAACGAGAGAGTGAGATTACCGCCGGCGGAGTCCCCGGAGACAAACAAGGCAGAAGGCGAGGCCGGTCCGGCTGGTCCATTGCCAAGTATCCAGCGCCATGCAGACCGGCAATCATCAATGCCATCCTGGCGGCTATTTTCCGGCATCAAGCGGTAATCCAGTGAAAATACGGCCCCACCGATCAAGTTCGCATAGTGGGTAGTGATAGCCCGATGACTGAGTGGACTGCCCATTAGCCAGGCACCACCGTGAATATAGAGCATACGCCGTTGTGGATCTCCACCAGCGGCCACTACCCACTCGCCTTTGAGTCCATCGGTATCTACCGGCGTAATTTCTCCATCAAAGCTCACATCCTGGCCCATACTGTCCAGGTAATCCCGCATCAACGACAACTGATCACGCCGGGAAACCCCCTTCGTCATTTCAGTCAACCCACTCAGCGACGCGACCACGGCGGCATGCTGTTCGCTGGGTTGCCCGCGCAGGCCTCTAGGGCTGGGGCGCGGTGTATCAAAAGTACGTAAATTTTCACCACGCAGGTAAAATAGGGTGATAGCGATAACACAAAGTAGCAACGCCGCGACAAACCAAACCATTGAAAACTCCACTTCACAAAAACTGCTGACAGGATATACCCTAGAATGACCACTAGATGCAATGCGAGGGCAATATGAGTTGGGATTATAACAAGGGTTTGCACGAACTCGGCAATGGTGCCTGGGCCTGGCTGGCGCCAGACGGATCCTGGGGCTGGAGCAACGCTGGCCTGATAACGGATGGAGAGCAATCCCTGCTGGTTGACACCCTCTTCGACCTGGATTTGACCGCCGAAATGCTCAAGTCCATGCAGGATGCCGCGCCGCTGGCAGCCGCCAACTTTGACACCCTGGTCAATACCCACGCCAACGGCGATCACTGTCACGGCAATGAACTGGTAACGGGCGCCGAGATTATCGCCTCCAGCGCCTCTGCCGCAGAAATGGCAGAGCTAACCCCCGATGCCATGGCCGCCATTGTCGCGGCGGCGAAAGAAATGGGCCCGGTAGGTGATTACTTTCTGCACTGTTTTGGTCAATTTCGCTTCGATGGCATTCGATTCACACCGCCTACCCGCACCTTCGACGGCGCGCTGGATGTACAGGTCGGCGACAAGCAGGTGCAACTGATAGAAGTAGGCCCCGCCCATACCCGCGGCGATGTACTGGTATTGTCCCCTGCCGACAAAACAGTATTTACCGGCGATATTCTGTTTATCGAGGGTACCCCTATTATGTGGCAGGGACCGGTGGCCAACTGGATCGCCGCCTGTGAGCGCATTGAGGCTATGGATGTGGATACCATCGTGCCAGGACATGGACCACTAACAGACAAAGCGGGTGTGCGGGCGGTGCGTGAGTACCTGCAGTATGTTCACGATGAAGCCCGCATTCGCTATGACAATGGTATGAGCGCTATGCAAGCTGCCCAGGATATTGAGCTGGGGCCGTACCGGGATTGGCTGGATTCAGAACGCATCGCCGTCAACGTGGACTCACTCTATAGAGAATTTGGAAATGAGGCACAAACCACTGATATTATGGAATTATTTACGCAAATGGCGAGCATTGCAGGGTTCAAATAGTAATAGAATTCTGATATCTTAAGTCGCTATGCCAAAGCTGGGACTCGGATTATTTTTACTGCTGGCGGTCTTTCTGATCGTCGTCGGTCTGCGCGACCCTCAATCAAACCCGGTAGATAGTTCGCCGCTTGATGTCGAGGAAGTGGGCATCGCTACACGAGCACCGAAAGCGCCCTCGCTGGATTTTCTGAACCTGGTCACCGCGCCGCGAAAGCTGGATTTCGATGGCATGGTTGCCGCCAGGACCATCCGCGCCCTGGTGGTACGCAGCAAGACCTTCTATTTTCTCGATGGTGCGGTGCAACGGGGCCTTTCCTATGACTCACTAACGGCCTTTGAGACATTCATCAACAAGCAACTGGGCACTAAAACGCTGCAGTTGAATGTCCATTTTATTCCAGTAACTCGCGATCAATTACTGCCTGCGTTGCGGGCAGGCTACGGGGATATTGCTGCGGCCAATATCACTATCACCCCCGAGCGCCTGCTGACAGTCGACTTCTCAACACCCATGAAGAGCAATGTTAGTGAAGTGCTGGTTACTAATACCGCCGACGATCCCTCACTATCCCTTGCGGATTTATCCGGCAGAAGCGTGCATACCCGCCTCTCCAGCAGCTACTACCAGAGCTTGCTGGCCCTGAATGAAAGTTTCAAACTTGAGGGTAACAAACCCGTCACAATTATCGCCGTTGATGAGCATATCGAAGATGAAGATTTGCTGGAGATGGTCAACGCAGGGCTGATACCGGCAATAGTCATCGACTCCCACAAAGCCGCATTCTGGGCGCAGATTTTCACTGGTATCACCGTACACAAAAACATCGTACTGCGAGAAGACGCACAAGTGGCCTGGGCCATACGCAAGAACAGTCCCGTGCTGGAAGGCATGGTGAACGCCTTTTTGAAGAAAAACAGCGAGGGCACGCTGCTGGGAAACATACTGCTGCGACGTTACCTGAAAGAAACCCGTTACGTAGTGAACTCACTCAGTTCTCCCGAGATGAAAAAGTTTAATGCCACAGCGCTGCTGTTCAAAAAATATGCAGAACGCTACAACTTTGACTGGCTGATGGTGATGTCGCAGGCCTACCAGGAATCGCGCCTGGACCAGGGCGCCCGCAGCAAAGCTGGCGCGGTCGGTATCATGCAGATCAAACCCAGTACCGCTGCTGACAAAAACGTTAACATCGCCGATATTTTCACGCTGGAAAACAATATTCACGCCGGCATCAAGTATTTACGATTTATCAGGGACCGATATTTTGAATCAGAGCCCATGGATGAGTTAAACAAAACCCTGTTCTCCTTTGCTGCCTATAATGTTGGCCCCGGCCGCATAATCCGTCTTCGTAGCCGGACCGCCAAAGAGGGCCTGGACCCCAACATCTGGTTTGACAACGTGGAAGTGATCGCTGCCAGACAAATCGGCAGAGAACCGGTGCAGTATGTCAGCAATATCTACAAGTACTGGATCGCCTACCGACTGAGTCGGGAGCACCTGGACGGAGTAGCAGGCCTGACTGCTATGTAGTGCTGTTCAGGCGTTGCGTATCTTAGCCCCCATCGACTACCAGCGTCGCGCCGGTGTTTAGTAGTCTGAAGCGACGCCAATATAGCCGCCGTTATTAGCGCGAACAATATCATCCTGGCTGACAGCAGCAGTCAAGGGAGAAGCCGATTTGCCATCGGGGCCCTTGCTGTACAGGTCGTAGTCGGTGTTGATAGGCACCAGGTTGTGGTCTTTGCGTTTCTTCCCGTTGCCTGTGGCCAGCTCCATATTGAGATACTGATAGGGCTCCCCCCAGGGGTCATCGATATCCATGCCTATGGCGGCCAGGTCTGGTGGGTATGTGCCGTAGCTGGCAACGTAAATGGCAATTTTCTGGTCGATGGTCTGAAAGTCACTCTCGACGGTGGCGACATCCAGTTTGTCGAAATAATTGATATAACTCGGATAGGCCAGCGACGCAGCAACACCAATGATACCCATGACAATCATGACTTCGATGAGCGTGTAGCCCATAGCGCGACGCATGTGATAAGCCTCTTTCCAGTTGGAACATAAGGGCGATGTTAGCAGTTTTCTACCTGATATCAGTAGGCAAACTGTGAACCAGTAGGCAGTTTGATGGATAATTCGTGGGTAAAGCGCTGAGCTTGAGGCCTTATCCGTCATTTTCGAGTGTTAGGCTGCATCAAAGCCCTGATGGATACCTTCCAGGTTGGAATCCTGCACGTCATGCTGGATCGGAAGCACCTGGACGGAGTAGCAGGCCTGACTGCTTCCATGTAGTGCTGTTCAGGCGTTGCGTATGGTAAGACCGCCATCTACCACCAGCGCCGCGCCAGTGATAAAACTGGCCGCCGGTAATACCAGGCTCAAAATCGAGTGGGCAATTTCCTCGGGATCAGCATAGCGGCGCAGGGCCGTGCGCCGACCGGCAAACACCGCTTTATCCTGTTCCGGTATGGCATCGGTAATTCCCGTGCGCACCGGGCCAGGACAGACACAGTTGACAGTAATGCCCTCTTTGCCCAGGTCTACCGCCAGGGCGCGGGTCAATCCCAGCGCCGCGTGTTTGGCTACCGTGTAGGCACTGTTAAATCGTGTTGCACCCAGCGCCTCGGTTGAGGCCAGGTTAACTATGCGCGGATGCTCAGACTGGCGCAGCGCCGGCAGCGCCGCCCTCACCGCCCAGGCTTGCGCGCTTACCAGCACCGCCATGGATTGATCCCAGGCGTAGGCATAATTGTCATCATCTATGGCCGCCGGTATAGCCATGCCGGCGTTATTCACCAGGATATCCAGCGCGCCGAAGTGCTCTATGACTTTCTGCACCGCCGTTTCTACCTCTTGCCGCGATGACAAATCGACCGTCAGCGTAAATACGTCGGGGCAAACAGTGCCTATTTCACTGGCCACCTCAGCCAGCGCATCGGTATTGATATCCAGCAATGCCAGCCGGGCGCCTTCGTCGGCAAATACCCGCGCAGTCGCATGGCCAATACCACTGGCTGCGCCGGTGATTATCGCCACACTTCCCTCTATAGACCTACTCAGGCTGGATAAACGCACGGGGCTCACCCGGCCGCGGCAATCATGCCACCATCCATAACCAGAGTATGCCCACAGATGTAATTACTGGCGCGAGAACACAGGTAAATAGCCGTACCTGCGGCATCTTCAGCGCAGCCCAAACGCCGCAGTGGCATCGCGGCCGCCATCTCCTGTTCGTGGGGCAACATATGTGCGGTCATCTTGCTGGGGAAGAAGCCCGGCGCGATGCCATTGATATTAATATGCTCCGGTGCCAAATCTGCCGCCATATGCCGTGTCAACTGGATCACAGCGGCCTTGCTGGCTGAGTAGGAATAGTTGGGCATATGTGGGTGGGTAATACCATTAATAGATGCCAGGTTCACCACCCGGGCAGGATCCTCTGCTGTAGCCGCCGCGCGCAGCGCTGGCAACATCCGCTGGGTGAAGAAAAATATGGATTTCACATTCAGGTCCATCACCTTGTCCCAGCCGCTCTCCGGAAACTCATCCACCGGCGCTCCCCAGGTTGCGCCAGCATTATTGATGAGGATATGCAGCTTGTCTTCACGTTCCAGCACAGCATCTGCAAACGCGTTCAACCCAGCCATAGTGGAGAGATCCGACTGAATGGCAATGCACTCACCCTGTTCACAAAGCTGCGCGGCAGTAGCCTCAAGCTGATCCAGTTTGCGCGCTGTAATGTAAGTCTTAACACCGTTTTCAACAAAGCCACGCGCGATCATCGCGCCAATACCGGTGGAACCGCCGGTTACAACCGCCACCTTGCCGGCGACGGAGAATAAATTTTTCATAGCATAATCCCTGTGTAGAGATAGAGTGAAGAGCGCGGAGCTTACAATAAATCGACGGGCACAGTTATCGGCAATGACAACAATTGCTGCGCCATGGATTTGCCCTGGGCGTCGGTACGTAGCGAAGCCGAACCACCACCGCCCAATGCCTCCGTCATAAAGAAATTAAAAGCGCCAAAACCCGGCAGCTCAAAACGCTCTACCTCACCGTGTACCAGGTGTGCAAAGTAATCCTCCACCGCCTGTGCTGTGACCTGCTCATGAATATAGGGCAGATACTCTGGCCGCCGCGCCATAACACCGATATTGGCATTGTTACCCTTGTCCCCACTGCGCGCAAAGGCCAACGCCTCCAGGGGAACCTGGGTGGTCTCAGCGGCGGGCTCCACTCTCGGTTCCACTACAGCCACACTCATTTTAACCTTGGCGGTGGGCTCACTGGCGCCGGTCAAATAGGTTTTGTCTGCTATGGTTTCGCTGCCTACCTGCACAGTTACCGGCACCAGGCTCTTATCGATCAGGGCCGAATGAACACGCATCAGGCCGCCGGGACGGGCGCGCCCGCCACCCAAACCGTAAAAACCCGGTACGCCAGACGTACCCAGGTACACCATCTCGTTAGCGGCGAATTGCAAGGCAACCGGGTCGTCGTGATGCAAACCAAATTTGGCTACCACTTCCCGGGTGGCCTGCAGGGCCGGATTGGCGTGTGGACCATAGGTATGTTCAACGCCAAAGTATTCTAGATCTACCTCGCGAAAATCGGCAATACCGTTGGCCGCATAATGTCTGCGTACCCGTTTGATCCACGCTTCCATATCAGTTTTTGCCTTATCCAGTGCGCGCAACCCGCCGATCATAACGGAGCCCTTGATCTGGAAGCCATCGCGCCAGGTGGCGCAGACCTTGTATTTGTCCCCCGGCGCGCGACCACGCGCCCCACTGACTCGAACCTGGTTTTCCGCCACTTGCTCAAGCTGCACATGGCTAAAGTCGCAGAATACATCGGGCAGTAAATAGTTGGCGGGATCGCCTATCTCGTAGAGTATTTGCTCACCGACACTGCCCAGGGTGGCCAGTCCACCAGTATCGCGGGGGATGCCAATCACAAAACTGCCATCTTCAGACACTTCAGCAACCGGGTAACTGATATCAGAAAAATCGGGCACCGTGTGCCAATCGGTATAGTTGCCGCCGGTGCACTGCGCACCGCACTCGATGACATGACCGCACAGGGACCCCTGCGCAAGCTGGTCGTAATCATCTTCGGCCCAGCCAAACTCATGTATCAATGGTCCCAGCATTACCGCGCTATCTACCACACGCCCGGTGACTACTACATCGGCACCAGCCGCCAGGGCATCGGCAATAGGCCGCGCACCCAGGTAAGCGTTCATACTGGCCAGCTGGTCTGGCAAGGCATCCCCGGTTTGATTCTCACTCATGTCGGCGACAGGTAAATCTTCGCGGCCCATCAGGTTATCGCCATCCACACCGCCAATTTTGAGATCCAGGCCCTGATCAGCACACAGTTGTTGCAGCGCCTGGATACAGGCGGGCACGTTTACACCACCGGCATTGGCAACCACCTTGATACCTTTGGCGGCGCAATCGGCCAATACATCTTTCATGGCAACTGTAACGAAATCTATGGCAAAACCGAGATTGTCATCCCGCGAACGCGCTTTGGCGAGTATCGCCATGGTGATTTCGGCCAGGTAATCAAATACCAGGTAATCGATATCACCTTTGTCCACCAGTTGGCGCGCGGACAACTGACTATCTCCGTAAAAACCAGAGGCACATCCAATACGAATAGTTTTAGCCATTTCAGCACTCCCCTCTTTTCTTCAATCAGTGTTTGCTTGCAGGATACTTATCAACAACTGGCGAGACTTGACCTGCTCACCAACAGCGGTAGATACGGCAGCAACTGTTCCTGCGACACCGGCCTTGAGCGGGTGTTCCATCTTCATGGCTTCCAGCACCACCAAGGTCTGACCCGGTTCAACCACGTCTCCCTCGGCGACCAACACATCAATAATGGCGCCATCCATAGACGCTTTAACGTCGCCACTGCCTGCTCCCCCGACCGTCGCGGCCGGCGCGTGAGTTTCATTTTCGTAAAGGTAGTGACCGTTGCCATCATCCAGGTAGAGCATATTGTGTTGTATGCAAAAATGTAGCTGCTGCCTGACGCCATTAATAACAACCGTACAGCGATGGCCTTCCAGCGCCACAAGCTGCAGTTCAATCAGTTCCTCCGCCACCTTCACGCTGAAAGTACTTTCGTTTTGCAGCAGGTATATATCGTGATGCTCACCGGCCACACTCAACTGGTAGTGATAACTGGCAGCGGTAGGGTTGTGCCAGCCCTGTTGGGCGGATCCCTTGCCGTTGATACCAGACCCACAGAAGAACAAAACCGCCGCCAGTGCCTGACTGGTGGCAGCAGGGGTTTGTTGGCTTATGCTGGGATCGCCCTGAAAATGTTGCTCTATGAACGCAGTCGTGGCCTCACCGGCGATAAAGGCCGGGTGGCGCAGAATATTCTGCAAGAACAGCTTGTTGTTATTCACCCCCAGCAACACGGTATCCTGCAAGGCACTGGCCAGCTTGCGACAGGCCTGGTCCCGATCTTCACCCCAGGCGATCAACTTGGCGAGCAGGGGATCATAGAAGGGAGAAATAGGCTGCCCCTGTGCCAGGCCGTGATCCACCCTGATACCATCACGCGATGGATAGTCCCATACCCTGGCGGTGCCAGTCTGGGGCAGAAAATTATTGCGTGGGTCTTCTGCGTAGAGACGCACCTCCACCGCGTGACCGTTTAGCTCAATCTGTTCCTGCTGCAAGGGCAGTTCCTCACCGGCGGCCACAGTAATCTGCCAGGCCACCAGGTCCTGGCCAGTCACCATTTCGGTCACCGGGTGCTCAACCTGCAATCGCGTATTCATTTCCAGGAAATAGAAGTTGCGGTCCTTGTCCACCAGGAATTCCACCGTGCCCGCACCGCGATAATCACAGCAGCGGGCCGCGTTCACCGCCGCCGCTCCCATGCGCGCGCGCAAATCCTCATCGACAAAGGGCGACGGCGCCTCTTCGACAACTTTTTGGTGGCGACGCTGGATAGAGCAATCACGCTCCCCCAGGTAAACCACGTTGCCATGGTTATCCGCAAACACCTGGATTTCTATATGGCGAGGCTCCAACACGGCGCGCTCAAGAATCAGCTCACCGTTGCCGAAAGCGTTGAGCGCTTCGGACCTGGCCGTCTTGATCTGGTCGGCGAGTTCTTCGGCCGTATTAACCAGTCGCATGCCGCGACCACCGCCGCCAGCGGAGGCTTTTACCATCAGCGGAAAGCCGACCTGCTGTGCTTTTTCAATCAATACCTCGTCTGATTGCTCAGCATCCTGGTAGCCCGGTATACAGGGCACACCAGCCGCCAACATGGCAATCTTCGACAGGCGCTTGCTGCCCATCAACTCAATCGCCGCTGCCGGCGGACCAATAAAGGTAATGCCAGCGGCTTCACAGGCGGCGGCAAAACCGGCATTTTCTGACAGGAAGCCATAGCCAGGGTGTATCGCATCGGCACCGGTGAGCTGTGCTGCCTGCAAAATATTATCAACGACAAGATAGGATTCATTCACCGGTGCAGGTCCAATGCAAACCGCTTCATCGGCGACCCGCACATGCAGTGCATCAGCATCCACCTCGCTGTACACAGCAACGGTCCGATAACCCAACTCACGTGCGGTTTTGATAACCCGAACGGCAATCTCACCACGATTAGCAATTAGTATTTTTTTGAACAATGCCACGTTGCCTCCTTAGTCCAGTAGCAAACCGGCCAACCTTTTTCGGTGATGATAGGCATCACCAAATTGCTGACGGGTCCATTGCGCACGCCGAATATACAGCTGCGCATCACACTCATAGGTAAAGCCCATACCGCCGTGAAATTGCACGGCGCGATCCCCGGCAAACTCAAGTGCGTCGGTGGCCTGCGCCTTCGCCATCCTGCAGGCAATTTCAGCATCCTTATCCAGCGGGCCATCACCCACCACACTGGCGGCGTGATAGATAAGCGAACGGGCACTGTCCATGCCACACAGCATATCCACAGTCGGATGTTTCAGGGCCTGGTATGAGCCGATCAACTTGCCAAATTGCTTGCGTATCTTGAGATACTCAACCACGGTGTCCAGGCAGGCCGCGGTGCTGCCGGTAGCTTCAGCGGCAACCAACAGCGCACCTAACAGGCTTGTATCTCGCAGTGCCGTGGCAACTTTTTTGGAAGATATCAATGCACTCACTGGCACAACCACACCAGAGAAATCTACTTTTGCGGCCCGTTTGGTCTCATCGATAAGCGTGTGTGGCCGAATCGCGGAATCGGCAAGTTGCGATCGTTCCACGACTACCAGCACGGTAGCGTCATCACAACGTGCCTTGACCACAAAGAGATCGGCAACGCCTGCATCTGCGACATAGCATTTCTCACCCTGCAGGCTTACCTGATCACCCTCTATCGTGGCCGTTGTTGCCACTGTCTCGTCACCCCAGTCTTCGCCTTCCAACAGCGCCAGGGTGGCTATGGTGCCAGTGGCTATAATGGGTAACCAGGCCTCCTGCTGTGCCGCGTTACCGGCGCGTAGCAATGCCTGTGCCGCCAGCGTCGAAGAAAAGAACGGCGTGGATAGCAAACTACGGCCCATGCATTCGGCAATGGGAACCAGTGCACCCACACCCAGTTCAGAGCCCCCGTGTGCCTCGGGAATAGCCAGCCCCAGCCAGCCCAGATCAACCATTTGCTGCCACACAGCAGCGTCGAAACCCCGTTCATCCTGCAGTAAGCCACGCACCACGGCAATCGGTGATTTGTCGCGGCAAAACTCGCGCGCGCTATCCAGGATCATGACCTGCTCATCACCAAAGTTAAGCGTACTATTTGCGGCAATACTCATTTCAAACTCCTCATGACTTGGGCAGGCCGAGCACGTGCTCGCCAACAATATTGGCCTGTATCTGGCTGGTGCCCCCACCGATAGTGGTGGAAAAATTATTGAAGTAGGCACGCTGCCAGAAGCCTCCACCCAACGCATCCTCGTCGCCTACATATAAAGAGCCCCGCGCGCCCTGCGCGGCAATAGCAAACTGGCGCATGCGCCTGGCGTATTCGGTGCTACGCAACTTGTTGGACAGGTTCAGGGAGAACGGATAATCCGAGGTCAGGGCCGGTATGGATGAACGTCGATCGCCCAGCCGAATGGCCTTTTCCTCCATGATGAACTGCACCAGTTGATCGCGAATAATGGGGTCATTCAGCAGCGGCTCACCATCGCGTTTTATGCCACGCAGGTCATTTATCACATCATCGATTACCACCCGCACCGCCATGAGGCCGCCAGCCGCGCCCGCTTCTGCGCCGCGCTCGTACTGCAGGGTTTGCATGGCAATTTTCCAACCCTGGCCCTCTTCGCCCATCAGGCAATCGGCGGGAATACGCGCATCGGTAAAAAACGTTTCCGTGAAACCGTATTCGCCGGTCAGCTTTTGTATGGGACGCGGGTCGATACCGGGTACATCCATAGGTGAGAGAAAGTAGGACAAACCATCGTACTTGCGCTCGGCTTCAGGATTTGTGCGCGCCAGCAATATCATGTATTTCGCGTAGTTACCCATGGTGGTCCAGATCTTGGTGCCATTGATTACGTACTCGTCACCATCGCGTACCGCCCGGCACTGGGCGTTGCCCAGGTCCGAACCATGGTCCGGCTCTGAAAAACCCTGGCACCAGACGTCCTCACCACTGAGAATACCCTTGAGGTATTTTTCCTTTTCCTCCTGGCTGCCAATATCGAGTATCAGCGGCCCAGCCCAGCCCAGTCCGATCACGTTAAAGGCGATGGGCACGCCGGCGTTGCGCATTTCTGAATCGGCGACAAGCTGGAACGCTGCATCAACACCGCCGCCGCCAAATTCCTTGGGCCAGGCCATACCCAGGTAGCCTGCGCTCCAGATCTTGTGCTGCCATTCCTGCAGAAACTCCATCTGTTGATCGGAGCCTACTTCCATAAAAGTCTGCGGCAGCAAAAAGCCGGGATCAGCGGGTTTGTTGTCACGCATCCATGCACCAACTGCAGTGCGAAACTCTTTTAATTCCTGTGCTGTGGCACTCATTCTCAATTCTCCTTCACTTTATTTTTTCTCGGCCAGCTCTTCATTTCGCCCAGGCAGGCAACCGCTTTTCAACAAAGGCGGTAGTGCCTTCCTTACCTTCAGTACTATTGATGGCCGCCGTGAAATCATCGGCGGCACGGTCCAACAGTGTTTCCAGATCGGTGGAGCCGACATCCAGCATTAACTGTTTGGTGACTGCGGTAGCACCCGGTGCACAGCGCTTCAGTTTGGCCAGCACTTCTTGCAACAACTGATCCATCTCTTCGGGGCCATCGGTGGTGTAATGAACAATGCCCATTTCCCGCGCCGCGGCTCCATTAATGCGCTCGCCCAGCAAGGCCAATTGCCTGGCCCGGGTAATACCAATGCGCATCACAACAAAGGGGGCTATCTGTGCTGGCACTATGCCCAGGCCGGTCTCCGGCATACCGAACTTCGCATTGATATCTGCAATTGCCACATCCGATATACAGGCCAGGCCAAAACCGCCACCGAGCACCGCACCTTCCAGTAGCGTAATCACCACCTGTGGTGCACGATTTACCTGTGTGCACATGCGGCCAAAGATACGATTAAACTGCCAGGCAGCTTTTTCAGCTTCCTGCTGATTACTGGTCTTGCTCATACCGGATATATCACCGCCAGAGCAAAAGTGGCCCGCCGCACCGCGCAACACTACCGCGCGTATCTCCCGGTTATCTGCAATGGCGTCAAAGGCCTGCATAATGCCGCTGACCACCGCATCGTTCATGGCATTGCGCTTGTGCGGGCGGTTAATGGTGATGTACAAAACACCTTCTTCCTGGCGCAGTAACAACTCTTCCAATTGTGGTAAATCCATCTAGAACCTCGCAATACCAAAACTGTTGGTGTTCACCTGGCGGGCGTCAGATTCCGCGCAAACACTTAACACAAAGGCCAGAACTTCACGGCTGTCGCGCGGGTCGATAATGCCGTCATCCCAGACCCTGGCAGTATTAGCCAGCGCGTGAGACTTGCTTTCCATGGTGCTGACAACCTCCTCTTCCATGGCGTTTAGCTTGTCTTCATCAACTTCACCGGCGCGCTGCATCTGCGCTTTCCACACCTGCCGCATAACCTGGCCCGCCTGTGGCGGCCCCATCACAGACACCACGCTACGCGGCCAGGCGAACATAAAGCGCGGACCCATGCCCCTGCCACACATGGCGTAGTTGCCTGCACCGTAGGAGCCACCCACCACGATACTGATCTTGGGGACGGTGCTGTTGGTCACCGCCTGGATGAGCTTGGAGCCATGCTTGATAATGCCCGCCTGCTCAGACTCCGTACCGACAATAAAACCGGTGGTGTTATGCAAAAACAAAATCGGCGTACCGGTCTGCTCGCACAGTTGAATAAACTGTCCCGCCTTGGCAGCGCCGTTGGCGGTGATCGGTGCGTTATTACCAATCACGCCACAGGTCTGGCCATGAATTTCGATATGGCCACACACCGTGCCACTGTCGAACTCTGGCTTAAAATCGAGGTAGTCGGAACCATCGGCAATGCGGGTAATAATTTCCCTCACGTCATAAGGGGTTTTGGGGTCGACGGGGACAATGCCTATCAATTCTTCGCTGGGATAAAGTGGCTCCTGAAAATCCGCTTTCGGGTTTACAGGTGGGGCTCCGGGTCCGGAGTTCCAGCCCAGTTTTTTGACAATCTCCCGGGCAATACGAATACCGTCAGCATCATCTTCCGCCAGGTAATCGGCCGTGCCAGCGATCTGGCTGTGCATTTCGGCACCGCCAATTTCCTCATCAGTGGCGATCTCGCCGGTGGCCGCCTTCAGTAGAGGCGGGCCGGCCAGGTAGATGGTTGATTGATTGCGAATCATGACAATGTAATCGGAAAGGCCGGGCTGATAAGCGCCACCTGCGGTAGCGCTACCGTGCACCACGGTTATCTGTGGCACACCCGCCGCTGACAGCTTGCACTGGTTGGCGAACATCGCGCCTGAGGTACCAAACACATCCCCGGCCGTGGTCAGGTTGCCGCCACCACTTTGAGCGAGTGTAACCAGCGGCAGTTTTTCGGCCAGGCACAGCAAGTGCATACGGGTGCGTTTGGCGCCGCCAAAGGTGGTCATAATGCCGCCCTTGGTCAGGTAATCGTCGACCATGACACCGCAGCGCACTCCCGACACGTAGCCAATACCGGAGATCACCGAGCCACCGGCAAACGAGCCATCGGTATCCTGATCCTGCATATAGCCACACAGGGTAGAAAACTCCAGGAAAGCTGTGCCGGGATCCAGCAGTCGACTGAGCCGTTCTCGCGGCGGCAGATAACCACGGTCAATATAACGTTGGGCCTTGCCCAGCGCCCGCTCGACCACCGCCTGCTCAATCGCTCGAACCTCAGCAAGAGATTCGCCCATCAGCTCAGTACTCTTTTGAAAGCTGTCTGCGTGCGTATCAATTTGCGATTCAAAAACTGCCATGGCGTTACACCCCAAACGTGGCGGTCTGGCCGCCATCCATTGCATCGGCACGCTGAAAGGCAGGACGCTCTATGAGTCGTGCGTACCAGTCTTCGACTTGCGGCGTGAAATCGCGCTCGACAAATTCGCCCAGCTTCATTTGCTTGGCCAGGTAAATGGCATAGCCCACGGCAATATCGGCGATAGTGAAACGCTCGTCACACAAGTACTGCCGACTCTCCAGGTGCGTGTTCAATCTACGCAGGCGGGCAAAAAACCACTTGGCATAATCCACCGCTACCGGCTTCTTTTCGGGTGTGGGTTCCAGGTGCAGGTAGCGCATGGCAATCGTCTGGGGAAAAGTCAGCGTGGCATCGCTGTGATACAGCCAGTTAAGATAATCACCGTACTCAGCATGATCGGACTTGAGGCCAAAGTCATACTGCTGGTAACGCTCCACCAGGTAATGACAAATACCGGTAGACTCGGTCATGGTGGTGTCGCCATCTTCGAGATAGGGAATCGTTCCCAGGGAATTGGTACCCAGGTACTCTTTTTCAAATACCCGTGGCGGAAACGGCATGATGTGCACCTCGTAATCCAGGCCCATCTCTTCCAATGCCCACAGGGCACGCAATGAACGTGCGCCTCTACAATGCCAGAGTTTCATAGTCTCTCCCTATAATCCGTATTGTCTCGCGGCCAAATCGCGCATGATTTCTTCCGAGCCGCCGCCTATGGCGTTGACCCGCACTTCCCGGTAAATACGTTCAACCCGGTTGCCGCGCATATAGCCGATGCCGCCTAAAATCTGCATCGCCTCCCTGGCGCAGAACTCCATGGTTTCACTGGCCTGCACTTTTAATAAGGCGATATCACCCGGGTTGGGGTTACCCGCTTCAATAGATTCATAACAGACGCGTATATAGCATTGGGTGGCATTGAGCTTTTGCTTCATCTGCGCGATCTTGTGACGAATAACCTGGTGATCGGCCAGGCGCTGGCCGAAGGTTTTGCGCTCGCGTGCCCAGGCAACTGCTTCTTCAAGACAAACGCGACCAAACGCTTCCATGGACGAGGCCATACCCATGCGCTCACTGTTGAAATTGGTCATGATGACTTTAAAACCGTGATTTTCCTCGCCGATCAGGTTTGCTACCGGCACCCTGACATTGTCAAAATACAAAGTGGCTGTGTCAGATGCCCACCAGCCCTGCTTTTTATCCAGTTGAGTGCGGGAAAAGCCTTCGCTGTCAGTGGGAATTAGCAACATGGAAACGCCCCTGCTGCCCTCCTCCCCGGTGCGCACTGCTGTCGATACCCAGTTGGCACGCATACCGCCGGTGATAAAGGTTTTGGAGCCGTTGACGATAAAGTGATCGCCGTCGCGCACAGCAGTCGTGGTCAGTTGCGCCACATCCGAGCCGCCACCGGGTTCGGTAATACCCAGTGATATATGCTTCTGCCCGGCTATAACCGCCGGTGCCACCATCTGTTTCATGGCTTCACTACCCCAGTTGATAACCGGCGGCAGACCAATGCCGTGTATCATCAGGCTGGCCGGTATGCCACCGACTCCGATACGGGCCAGTTCCTCGCTGGTAATCAGGCTGTGCCAGCTGTCGATGCCTTCTTTGGTACCGCCGTACTGCTCGGGATACCCCATACCCAGCAAGCCGATCTGCGCCGCCTTGGGCCACAATTCGATGGGGATTTCACCGTTCTCATCCCAGTCTTCAGCGTAGGGCATGATCTCGGCGTCTATAAAGCGGCGCAGCTGGGTGCGCCAGGCCTCGTGGTCCTCAGTGAGATTTGGATTGGGTAAACGCGCTGAATCAAAATCCAGTGACATGACAATCTCCTGCAACAGCTAGAAAAGTGTCAGCTATGGTAGGTTCAGTACGATCTTATGGCCTGTGATTAAGCGCCATTCGTTTTGGAAAGTGCGCCAATGGCTGTTTGTGCACCTGTAGGGTGGAATTTATTCCACCAGAATACTCATTTGCCGGCCCTGCTCGCGGTCACGATGTCAGCCTGACGCCGCTTGTTATGTGTAACTGCGATTTTCTTCAAAGTACTGCCCCACATTAATTAGTACCTCGCAATCGCAATAGCCACCGTGTTCGTTGAACCAGTCTATGACCATGTCTTCGGAGTGCCCTCTTGCCGTCAACCAGCTCCGGCAGAAGCTTGGCGTATCGTCACAACCTCTTGAGGATAGCTCAGCATCCAGTTCATCGAACAAGACATCCAACTCCTCATCCGGGAGTGGAAAAGCGGTGCCCGCAATCTTTCGCTGCTGAAGCCTCCATTGTTTGAGTTTCTTCTTTCTTTCGTTCCTATCCATAAGTCTCATCACACATGACGACAGCTTTGGGTTTCTCCCAAATATAGCAGACCTCGAACGCCTACTGGATGAATGGTAGGAAAGTGGCGCGGAAATGATGAAAAACAGCAGCCAGATAGTTGAAGTAAAATGATTAAATAGCATTAATTATCAAAGGGTTAACCTGCTTATGTGCAAAATCTCTTTGCTACTGATTCTAGCGATTTTGCCACTGTGTTTTCCCTCCTCAGGAGCTCCATTATGAATACCCCCGCACTCATCACCCGCCGCAGTCTCGATCAACTCGAAACCGATATTATTTACCTCTCTTCGCACATCAATGCCCACGAATACGAGTTCCTGGTGTTGGTGCAAGAGTTTGATTTACGACAGGGTTGGAAGGAATATCACTTCAACCACTGCTCAGAGTGGTTGAATATGAAATGTGGCATGGCGCCGGGTACCGCCCGCGAGAAAATGAGGGTGGCCAATGGCCTGTTCCACTTGCCGCAGATATCGGCCGCCTTCCAAAAAGGTGATCTTTCTTATTCCAAGGCCCGTTATCTCACGCGAATTGCCACTCCCATGGCAGAAAAGCATTTGCTGGATTTCGCAATTAAAGCCACCGCATCGCAGGTAGATCTCCACAACACTGGCTGTTTGTGCACCTCATTGATGGCCCGGTTATGCGGCTTATTCATAGTGCGTCCAGAGGCGGAGAACTTTTACACACTTATCTTTTTCGTACACTTGGTAAACCAGTCTGTGCTGTATATTGATACGACGAGAGAAGGCGCCCGATAAATCCCCCACCAACTTTTCATAGGGAGGTGGATTCTGGTAGGGATTTTCTGCAATAATTGGCAGTAGCTCCTCTGCCTTCTTCTTGAGGCCGGACGATACTAGTTTCCGAGCGTCTTTCTGCGCTTGTCTGGTGTAGTAAACCTTCCACATTACCAATCCAGATCTTCATTGCACTCATTGAGGTCTGCTTCCAATCCTTCGCGGATAGACTCTCGCATACCCGGAATAGAGACGAGATATAGGGTTTCGTTGATGGCATTCCAGTCTTCTTCAGATAGAAGTACAGCGTTACCCCTCTTGCCTGTAATCGTTATCGGCCGGTGGGTTTTCGCAGTTTCATCAATCAGAGCGTAGAGCTTAGCTCTCGCATCCGTCGCAGTGAGAGTTGACACAGTCGTCCTCCAAAATTCTGAGCGTACGTTATTACGTACGCCTTGTCAATGCGCTGGATGAGAACTTGTAGGGTGGAATTTATTCCTCGGTCCGCGTCCGACCAAAAGGCCAAATGAATTCGGCCCTGCATGTTGTCGCGAGTGGAATGAGAAATGCTGTGGTTTAGCGGCTGCGAAATTCGCTGGGTGAGCAATCGTACCAGCCGCGAAACGCGGTTGAGAATGACGCCAGGTCAGAATAGCCGAGCAGGAAGGCGATCTCGGTAATACCCAGGCGTTGATCGCTCAGGTAACGCCCAGCCAACTCGGCGCGCACCTCTGCCAGCACCTGCATAAAGTGCGTATCACGGTCAGTCAGGCGACGCTGCAGGGTACGTCTGGACACACCCAGTTCCGTGGCCAGACTGTCGATGGACACCTCGGCAGTAGGTAAAAACCGCGCAACGGCCTGTCGCACCGTATGTAAGAACGGATCGGTAGAAGACTCTGACTCAAACAGGTCCTGTAACGCAGAGGTCCAGCTCTCATCCAGCTCATAGTCCAATTTAATAACCGGGGCGTGCAAACAGGAGCGATCAAAATAGAGGCAGCTTACCGGCTGATCAAAGTGGAGATCGGCACCAAAAGCCAGTTCGAGCTGTTCTCTGTCGGCCGGCTCTGGGTAGGTAAAGTGTGCCCTGCGCACCGGAATCGGATCTACACACAGGGCATTCACAATCGCTGCCGACGAGCTGAGAATGTCATCGGTTAAAAACCGCGGGTCGCTGGTTTGCTCCAGCAGCGGCCGCCACTCCAGGCGAATAAAATCACCATCTCGCTCTATAGCGACCACGCCAATATCGCCGCGCAGGCGCAGAATACTGGGTACCAGGTTCAGGTATTCACGCAGGCTGTGACACAGGGTCGACATATACAGGAGCAGGTTAAGCCCGGTAAAGTAGTTGGCGCGGCCCACGAAAATACCGATATCATCGCGACCGCTGTGACGGGCCGCCAAGCTGTACAGGTTTAGAAAAACCGCTACCGGCAAGCGATCATCCCGGTGGCGCAACCACTCCGGCTCCAAATGGGCCTGCGCCAGCAACTCGCGTCGCTGCACGCCAAAGCGCTCTGCCACCTGTAAAACAGTATTAAATGCCGAGACGGTGACTGTGGGAAAATCTTCTGTCACTGCTTAAACCGGGCGCATTTTCGGTTACCAGGTATCGACGAAGTTACGTCGTTTGCCCTGGGATGGCCGGGGTCGCGGCGCCACATTCAAGGCACGAATTACTACCGAGCGAGTATCGATCGGGTCAATTACCGCATCGATCTCCAAATGCGCCGCCGCCTCAGTTGCCTTGCCAATCTCGTACATGCGGGCCACCAGTTTATCGAACAAAGCCTCCCGCTCTGCACTATCTTCTATGGCCTCCAGTTCTTTCTTGTAACCTAGTCGCACTGCGCCTTCCAGCCCCATGCCGCCAAACTCACCAGTGGGCCAGGCAGCGGCATACACGGGAGAAGCAAAACTGCCGCCAGTCATTGCCATGGCACCCAGGCCATAACCCTTGCGCAGGAATATGGCGACCAGGGGTACGGTCAAACTGGCACCGGTGACAAACAGGCTGGACATACGACGCACGGCCGCCTGTTTTTCACTGTCTGGGCCGACCATAAAGCCGGGGGTATCCGTCAGCGACAGCACTGGCAACTCAAAAGCATCACACAGTTGCAGGAACCGCGCCGCTTTCTCGGCCGCCTCTGCATCCACGGCACCGCCCAGTTGCTGGCAATCACTGGCTATCAGCCCGACCGGCTTTCCCTCCAGGCGTATAAATCCGGTGATGATGGGTCGACCATAAATACGCCGTAATTCCATAAAGGAATCATCGTCGGCAATGGTTTCAATAATGCGCCTGACCGGGTAACCCCAGCGCCGGTCTTCGGGCACGGCGTCGCGTAAGCTGTCCTGACTACCGCAGGTCCACTCGTCAACAGAGCCCTGGAAGTAGCCCAGCAGTTGTTTGGCGATTCGCGTCGCATCGGCTTCGTCCTCGGCAACGATGTCCACGGTGCCATTCTTTTCCTGCACATCAATCGGCCCTATATCGGTGGGTGCGAACACCCCTAGGCCGCCGCCCTCAATCATGGCGGGGCCGGCCATACCAATCCAGGATGTGCGCGTGGCGATAGTAATATCAGCACAACCGAACAGTGCCGCATTGCCCGCAAAACAGTAGCCATTGTTGATGGCTATCCTGGGCACCTGGCCGGAAAGCCGAGCCCAGGTGGCGAAGGAGGTAATATTCAGCCCGGCGATTTGCACCAGCACATCGGTGTCACCCGGTCTACCGCCCCCACCCTCTGTGTACATGATGACCGGCAGGTCCCAGTCTTCGGCAAGTTCGCAAATACGATCAAGCTTTTTGTGGTGGAAATAGCCTTGGGTGCCAGCCAGCACCGAGTAGTCATAGACAATGACCGCGGTTTGATGGCCGTTGACGGTACCGATGCCGGTAATGACCCCATCAGCCGCGGTGCTGCTCTGCAAATCTTCGTAGTCGCGGCGACTGCGCTGTGCTGCGACCGCCAATTGGCCATACTCAGTAAATGAGCCCGCATCCACCAGGTCTTCGAGGTTTTCGCGGGCGGTTCGATAGCCCTTGGCGTGGCGTTTTGCCGCCGCCTCCTCACGTTGATCATCGAGGGTTTTGCCGTGCCGCTTCTCTACATAGGCCAGCTCTGGCCGCTTTTCCTCACTCATGCCTGGCGCTCACTGACGTTGCAGAACATTGTCGTCAGTATGTTCATAATTTTTCTTCCCGTAGATATCCAGCAGCGTGGTTTCGCTGTATTCAAGCCTGTCACAGCTAACGGTAATCGTGTGGCTAAATGCTACGGTACGTGCTTTTTCCTGCATAAAGGGCGATTGCACTATGCCCCATTGCTCGTCACCATCGGCGGCACGTACTTCCAGCACCGTGCTATCACCCTCTACGTTCGCTGTACCCCCGGCCAACAGGGTTACGGCGCGCGGGATAGTTAGTGTTTGCACTACCACACCAGTCGCAGAGTCCCACAGCCAGTAGCCAACCTGATCGTGAAATACCTTGTCGTCAGATTTGCGTTTAACCTCCTGGTGATAGCGCAGCAAGGCGAGAGTTTGTTCTTCGGCGTTGGTAACATCACCGGCCGCTTCGAATACTATTGTTTCATAGTAGGGATTGCGCTCATCGTCATCCGGCTCCGGCGCCACATCCATTCCTTCACTGCCCTTCCATACTCCGACCAGGCAAGCCAAAGGGCCGTAATTAATCCCGTCAATCTCCGTTGTCATCCGGTCTCTCTCCTTCAAAAAATTCAATCTTTCCTGTCTTCAGGGAATATTCGGCGCCAATAATTTGCAGCTCTCCGTTCAGCAGCAGAGTTTCAAGAATTTCGGAGCCATGTCGTAACTGCTCTACTGAAGCGCGAATATTGGCTTGTACCGCTTGCTCCAAAAGCTGCTCGGAATCGTGCCGGGCATCGGTTTTCAACAAACCCTCTATTGAGGGCTCAATACGACCCACTATGGAACGCAGGTTGGGTGAGCGATTTTCATCCGGGCCTTGTAGCTGCTCAAGTGTAGCGATAACAGCACCGCAGTTTGAGTGCCCCAGCACGATGACCAGCGGACACCCGAACTGTTCGGCCGCATATTCGATACTGCCAATCTGCGAGGGCGCCACCACATTACCTGCCACCCGAATTACAAATAAATCGCCCAGCCCCTGGCCGAAAATAATCTCCAGGGGCACACGGGAATCTGAACAACCGAGAATAATGGCAAAGGGTGCCTGGTCGACGATCAGGGCATTGCGACGGGCGGGACTGGCGAGAATTTCGCTGTTGAGATTGCCCTCTACAAAGCGGCGATTGCCAGCGCGTAAACGATCAAGGCCTGCTGCTGCTGAAATCATCCATCATCCATTGCTTTGATTGTGGCAGGCAGTCTAACAGTCTTTGTAAACCGGCTCCCGTTTTTCAAAGAAAGCCCGCTGCGCTTCCCGGCAATCCTCAGTCAGTGCGGTAAGGCTTTGCTGCCGATCTTCCATTGCCATGGCCGACTCGAGACTGGGGGCATCAATACCCTGGCTGAGCCCCTCTTTGGTCAGCCGCAAACCCAGCGGTGTGGTACGCAGCATTTCCTCGATATAGGGTCCGGCGGCGGCTTCCAGTTGGTCGTCGGCGACCACTTCCGAGACCAGGTTGACCCGCAGCGCTCGCTCGGCGTCAATAAAACGTCCTGTCATCATCAGCTCAGAGGCTACCGACGCTCCAACCATTCGGGGCAGGAAGTAACTGCAGCCCATATCACAGGCGGTCAGGCCAGCCCGGATATAGGCCGCATTCATCCTCGCACTCGCTCCGGCGATACGAATATCTGAGGCCAGCGCCAGGCTAAAGCCGCCACCGCAGGCAGGCCCTTGCACCAGAGCAATAATAGGCTGCGGGCACTGGCGCATGGCCCGGTAGATATTACCAATGCGTTTCTGGATAGCGTAGATACCCTGTGGAGTAAAATCATCGGGGAAACCACCGCCCGACAGGTCCAGGCCGGCACAAAACGCCCGTCCATTGGCGCGCAGCACGACCACGCGGGTGGCAAGCTCATCACGCAAGCCGGAAAAATAGCCCGACAGTTCGTCCACCAATTCCATAGTCATGGTATTGAGAGCATCGGGGCGATTGAGGGTGAGCCAATCTACGGCACCGCGCTTTTCCACAATGATGGTCTGGTAACTACTCATTGCTTTAACTCCTGCGATTTAAAAACTGAAGTTTGCGGCGGCAAAAGTGTCAATGGTCGCCGCCAGGATTTCCGGGGTCGGGTAAATACAGGAGACAATGTTGGTATGGATGCCACCGGTGGCATAACCGCGCATCAATTCCCGGCACTCATCCGGCGAGCCGATAATGGCGATTTCATCGATCAGTTCATCGGGTAATGCAGCGGCAGTGCGCTCACGATCCTTGGCTGCCCAGCCAGCACGAATTTCGGCGGCCGCCTCTTCATATCCAGCCCAGGCCAGGAACTTGTTGTATACCGGCGTGGCGTAATAACCTACAAAACCAGCCCGAAAAGCGGCGCGGCCAGCTGCCTTGTCCTCACTTACCACCACCATGTGCCGGCAGACTATCTCAACATCAGCCGGATTCTTGCCAGCGCGCTCAGCGCCAATCGCCACATGCTCCATAATCCTGGGCAAAACACGGCGGGGAAACAGGTTGAGAATAACCCCGTCGCCAATTTCGGCGGCACGCTCCACCATTTTGGAGCGCAGCGCCGCCAGGTATATGGGTACGGCTGGATCAGAGGGCGCTTGCGCGTAACCCTTGCTATGCAGGGTCTCACCGGTAAAAGCCGTTTTTTCACCAGCCAGCATGGTTCGCAACAAGGCGACGGTTTCGGTCATGCGGGTCAATGGTTTTTCCAGCTTGAGTCCATGCCAGCCTTCGATGATGGCGTGACTCGAGGTGCCCAGACCAGCAATAAAGCGCCCCGGATAGGCCTGGTTGATTACCGCCAGGGTCGATGCCATAACCGCCGGTGTGCGGGTGTAAGCTGGCACCACGGCAATACCCAGGCGCAGGGATGTAGTCTTTTCCAATAGCATGGGAGACAGGGTAAAGGCGTCGAGTCCGCCCGCATCAGCCAACCAGATATCGTCGTAACCCAATGCTTCGGCCTGCTGCGCCATGGCAATGGTATCCGCCACGGAACCGGTGGGTGCCGGCAGTGATAATGCAATTCGTGTAGGTAGGCTCATAGCTGTGATTTCCCTCTTTCCTGTACGGCGGCACGACGCTGGGCGATGGTAGCACCATCCACATTTTGATTGGCGGGGCCCATCTCCCGTTCCTCCATGTCCAAACCTTGCCCCAGCGTGGCAGCCAGGCCTCGGTCGACCAGGCTCTTGTATATCCTCACGGTATCCGGGACACAACTGGCGATATCCACTGCGATCTTATGGGCTTCTTCCAGCAGCGAGTCCGCCGCCACCACGCGGGAGACCATGCCCCACTCGGCAGCATCTTCGGCAGAAATAAAGTTACCGGTGAAATGCGCCTCCTTGGCTCGACTGGGGCCGATCAGGCGGGACAGTTTCTGCGACAGCCCCCAGCCCGGCGCCAGCCCCACGCGGCAGTGAGTATCGGCAAAGCGGGCGTATTCAGACGCAATCAGAATATCGCCCATCAGCGCCAGTTCAAAACCGCCGGTGGCAGCAACACCATTGACCGCCACAATAATGGGCCGGTCGAAGTCTCCCATGGCGCGGGCAATATTATTTTTGCCATGAATATCAAAGGACAGCGAACCATCGGGATGGGCCGCCATCGCCTTCAGGTCCAGCCCGGCGCAAAACGCGCGCCCATTACCGGTCAGAATCACCGCCCGGATGTCTGCATCGGTCTGCAGGGATTGAAAAGCCACACACAGCTCGCTCAATAATTCTGGAGACAGGGCATTCATAACATCGGGGCGATTCAAGGTCACCGTGGCAATGTTGCCGGACTTCTCTACCAATAAGTTTGCTTCGCTCATCTGTCTGCCCTCTTGTGTGTCTACGCTATTTTTTACTTGCCCTGAAAGACCGGAGCGCGCTTTTGCACAAATGCAATTGCACCCTCTACAGCATCCGCACTTTTGATACACAGCGCCTGAAAACGGGCTTCAGTGGATATAGTTTGGTCAACACTTTCGGTCATGGCCGCATTAACCGTCTGCTTGGCATAGCGCAGGGATAATGGAGCCTTGCCCACCAGCTCAGTGGCCAAAGCCAGCGCCTCGTCCATAAGCTTGTCAGCAGGCACCACGCGATTACACAGACCCAGTTCCAGGCATTTGTATGCCGTGAGTTTCTCTCCCAGGGCGATAAGTTCATAGGCTCTTTTCTTGCCCAGGGTACGGGCCAAATGCCAGGTTGCACCCCCATCCGGTATCAGGCCGATAGCGGCAAAGGCCTGGTAAATATAGGCATTATCTGCCATCACAGTAAGGTCGCAGTTCATCGCGAATGCAGAGCCCACCCCCGCAGCGGCACCATTGACCGCGCTGATCCACGGCTTTGGTGCGTTGGCGATGGCCATCAAAACGGGTTTGTATTCCAGATTGAGCTGATCTTCGACACTAAAATCCGGCGACTGCTTCTCGGTCAGGTCTGCACCCGCACAAAAGGCCCGCCCTGCCCCGGTAAGAATGACAACGCGAACACTGTCATCGGCGTTAACCTCTTCTGTTGCCGCCAGTATCTCTGCCCGTATGCCCGCTTCAATGGCATTGAGGCTCTCTGGACGATTGAAACTAACAATGGCTATCGCTCCCTGGCGTTCAATGGTGACGTTCTGTTCACTGCTCATAGTTCGGTTTCCTATGCGAATTTAGGGTTATGCGATTACACCAGCTTCACGCATGGCGGCAATTTCCTGTGTTTCAAAACCCATGGCGGCCAGGGTCGCATCCGTATCTGCGCCCAACTCTCGAATACCGTGACGAACTTCAGATGGAGTACGGCTAAAACGCGGCGCCGGCGCCGGCTGGGTAATGCCATCGACTTCGATGTAGGTGTTTCTGGCCACGTTGGCGGGATGTTTGGGGGCATCCATAAAATTCAGCACTGGCGCAAAACACACATCTGTGCCTTCCATGATGTCGCACCACTGGGCCTGGGTTTTGGTTTTGAATACCTCGTCCAGACGTGCCGTCAACTGCGGCCAGAGCTCGCCGTTGAACTGGTCGGCAAATTCCTCTGGGTCCAGCTCGGCCTTCTCTATCAACAGGGCATAAAACTGCGGTTCGATGGAACCGATGGAAATGTACTCGCCATCGGCGCATTCATAGCTGTCGTAAAAATGCGCCGCTCCATCCAGCATGTTGGAGCCACGCTGGGTCTCGTCCCAGCCGCCACCGGCCTGGAAGCCATGGAACATCCACATGAGCTGGGCGGCGCCGTCTACCATGGCGGCATCGATAACCTGGCCCTTGCCAGAGCTGTGGGCTTCCAGCAAAGCCGCCAACACGCCGTTCACCAGCAACATGCCACCGCCGCCCATATCACCCACCAGGTTCAGGGGCGGCACGGGCTTTTCACCTTTGCGGCCGGTAGCGAACAGGGCACCGGTAAGGGATATGTAGTTGATGTCGTGGCCAGCCGCCTTGGCCAGTGGACCCTCTTGTCCCCAGCCCGTCATCCTGGCGAAAATCAGTTTGGGATTGCGCTGCAGGCACTCATCCGGCCCCACACCCAGCTTTTCGCAGACACCGGGTCTATAGGGATCGATCAGTACATCGGCATTTTCCACCATGCGCAGCAAGGTCTCCACGCCCTGGGGTTCTTTCAAATTGATAACGACTGACTTTTTGCCCCGAAAACTGACGTCGTTGGACTTCAGCGGATTCCAGGCGCCAGCCCGTTCGATACGTATTACTTCGGCTCCCATATCAGCGAGAATCATCCCGCCCATAGGAGCGGGCCCAATGCCCGACAATTCAATGACCGTATAGCCGTTCAAAGGGCCCATAGTTTTCTCCTCATATTACGCTGACAACCCTTACTTGGGCTGCATCCGGATACCACCATCCAGGCGAATACACTCGCCGTTGATGTAGTCGTTTTCGACCATCATCATCGTTACATGAGCGATTTCATCGGGGTCGCCGAGTCGCTTCGGAAACAACACCTGTTCACCCAGCGGCTTGAGGAATTCCCAGATTTCCGGAGTCAGCTCTTCCGCACCACCCATCATCAGCGGCGTAGCGATCAAACCAGGGACAATGGTGTTAACGCGAATGCCCAGCACCGCCAGGTCACGCGCGATAGGCAGGGTCATGCCAACCACACCGCCCTTGGAAGCGGAATAGGCCGCCTGGCCAATCTGGCCCTCGTAGGCAGCTACCGACGCGGTATTAATGATGACACCGCGGCCGCCGTCCTTGTTGAATGGCTCATTGGCCTGCATTTGCTCGGCACACAGGCGCAGCACGTTAAAGGTACCGATCAGGTTGACATCGATAATCAGTTTGAAGGCATCCAACGGGAACACGCCCTTTTTGCCGACGGTGCGCACCGCATTGCCGATGCCGGCAAAGTTGCAATCAATATGAATGGCGCCAAAGGCTTCCATGGTTTTGGCAATGCCGGCCTTAACCGAATCTTCATCGGTTACGTTAACCTGGCAAAAAATCACGCTGTCACCAAGCTCCGCCACCAGGGCATTGCCCTTCTCTTCATTCATATCGAAGATGGCACACTTGCCACCTGCTGCCACCAGGCGTTTAACGGTGGCACGGCCGAGGCCAGAGGCGCCGCCGGTTACAACTGCTACTTTGTCTTTAACGTCCATACTATTGCTCCAGTCTGTGCTTATCGAAGGTGTAGATTAAAAGTTGCGGGTATTAAATGGTTGGTAGTCATCACCCAGGCAATCACGACTGATGATGATCTTCATCACCTCCGAGGTACCTGCATAAATGGTCGAAATCTTGGCATCCGTGTACTGGCGGGAAATGGGGTATTCGTCCATATAGCCGGCGCCACCGTGCAGTTGCACACCAATATCAGCCGCCTTGACCTGCAGTTCTGAACACCAGTACTTGGCCTTGGCCGCATCGACCGCGGTCAGCGCATCGGCATTGAAAGCGCGCACACACTGATCGACATAGGTCTGGGCAATATCCAACTCGGTGCGTAACTCTGCCAGCTTGAACTGGGTATTCTGAAAAGCTGCAATGGGCTTGCCAAAGGCCTTACGCTCTTTCACGTAGTCCGCGGTCAGGTCAAAGCTCAATTGTGCCGCCGCGATATAACCGGCAGCGCCGAGCAGGCGCTCTTCGGCGAGTCCTTCCATCAGGTAGTAAAAACCCTTGCCAGGCTCGCCCAGCACGTTTTCTTTGGGCACTTTGACATCGTTGAAAAACAGTTCCGCCGTATCCTGGGCCTTGAGACCCATCTTGTGGAGATTGCGACCGCGCTCAAAGCCCTCCATGCCGGCTTCTACCAGCAACAGGGTCATCGTGTGGGGGTTATTATCGGGGTCAGTTTTCGCAGCCACGATCACCAGGTCGGCGTTGATGCCATTGGAAATATAGGTCTTGGAACCACTGAGCAACCAGTGGTCGTCCTGTTCCACTGCTGTAGTACGTATACCGGCAAGGTCGGAGCCCGCATCGGGCTCAGTCATAGCGATCGCCAAAATACACTCTCCCGAGACACATTTGGGCAAAAAACGCTCGCACTGCTCATCGTTGCCAAAGCGAGTCAAATAGGGGCCAACCAGCCGGCTGTGCAGGGTGTTGAACCAGTCCGCAGCGCGGGCGTAGGTGGTTTCTTCAATGATGATCTGCTCGAATCGGAAGTCATTGTCTCCCACACCGCCGTATTTCTCTTCCGGCCAAACCATCAGCAAGCCCTGCTCACCGGCCTTGCGGAAGGCCCCGCGATCAACGATACCTGCGCTGCGCCACTCTTCCATATGGGGGACAATTTCAGCTGCCAGGAACTTGCGATAGGCATCGCGAAACATATTCTGTTCTTCGGTAAACTCTCTGGGCAACATTTTCTACACCTTCGCTATAGATTTACAGCTGGTTTAAACGGCCCACAGTATGGTGAGCAGGCTGTCTGTCAACAATGACGGCCACAAACAAATAAATTGACCCAAAATGACAGCGGGGTTTAGGATATACAACTTGGTTTCACGGGATAGCCCATGCGCACCTTACTAAGCCTTTTCATCATGCTCTACAGCCTGGGAATTTCGGCCGCCGGCAATCCGTTGACCACCGACCCGGTTCCAGAGCAGATGTTTCCACCTTCCATCGAGGAACTGACATTTCTCAGCGGTGAGTCACGCCTGTCCGGCCTGCTCTATATCGCCAACGGCAAGGGGCCGCACCCTACAGTGGTCCTGCTGCACGGCTTGCCCGGCAATGAAAGGAACCTCGATATCGCCCAGGTGTTACGCCGCGCGGGCTTCAATATCATGTTTTTTCACTATCGGGGTGCCTGGGGCAGCGAAGGTGATTATTGCCTGAACACCCTGGTAGATGACGTCGCTGCAGCGCTGGTATTTTTGCGCAGCCACACCACCCGCTATCGCATAGATGGCCGCAAACTGTCCCTACTGGGCCATTCCATGGGCGGATGGGCAGCATTGGCGGCCGCCCGCAAAGATGTGGGATTGGCTTGTGTTGGCGCGCTGGCTCCCGCCAACCTGGGTTTGATGGCTGAGGGCATCCGCGCCGGCGAGCCCAACGCCATCAGCTTCCTCGATTACGCCGACACCCTGTTTATGTTGCGAAACTTCGATGGCAAGCACATGCGTGAAGATTTGCTGTCAGTGCCGCCCTGGCAACTGGATACCAGGACCTTTGCACCTGGCCTGCGCGGTAAATCAGTACTGATGGTTGCCGGAGAAAACGACGTCGTTCTGCCCACAGAATCCATGTTTGACCCAACCGTTGCCGCCTATAAGCGCGAACCCGGTATCAAACTGCATCACTTCACTATTCCCGGTGACCACTCCTTTTCCTGGAGCCGCATTCAGCTGACCGAGCTGATATTGGACTGGCTGCAGAACGACTGCCGCTGAAAACTTATGCGGCAACTCTCGATTTCAGTGCAATTCGTCCGCGCCGTGCTCAAATACGCCGTCGCCAAGGGCCTTGACCCGGTAGAACTACTGCGCGAAAACCGTATTTCGCCGCGCCTGCTGGAAGAGGACGATGCACGCATCTCCATTGAGCGATTTGCCGACCTGCAAGTGAGCACCATGCTGGCCATGGGCGATGAAAGCCTGGGCTACGGTCAACAGGTCCTGCCCCTCGGCAGTTGGTCGATGATGTGCTACGCCGTTATTCACTGTGACACCCTGGGCAAGGCACTGGCGCGCTATTGTCGCTTCTTCGGCCTGTTCCCATACTTCGTGGCGCCGCAGCTGGTGCTTGAGGGGGACCGCGCCAACATACGGCTCAGTGGCACAGACGAAGCGGATAACCATGATGTCTACGCCGGAGAACTGGCGCTGTTCAACTGCCACCGTTTTTGCAGCTGGCTGGTGCAGGAGCACCTGCCTACGTTGGCTTTTAATTTCGCCCACCCCACACCGGAACATGCCGCAGAATACAGGGCCATGTTCCTGGGCAACCCGGTTTATTTTGATCAGCCCCGCACGGAGATGGTACTAAATCGGTCATTGCTGGAAATGCCAGTCACCCAGAACGAGCAGTCACTGGCGCGCTACCTGCGCCACCCGGTGCTGGTGATGCTGTCACAACAATATGAACGGGCCAGCTGGACCGCACGGGTCAAGACAATGTTACGCAAAGACCTGGAGCAGATGCCCGAACTGGATAACGTGGCAGCATTGCTGGAGGTTCATCCACAAACCCTGCGTCGCCGCCTCAGCAAGGAAGGCACCTCTTTCTCTGAGCTAAAAAGCCAGGTGCGGCGCGATGTGTCCCTGCACTACCTGGGCAAGCAGGGATTGAGTATCGAGGAAATCGCCCACCGCGCCGGATTCTCTGAATCGAGTGCGTTTATCCGCGCCTTCAAGGGCTGGACGGGGGTTACGCCCTATACCTATCGCAAGGGCTTGTAAGCCCCCGGACTTACTAGCCGGCCTCAGATACCAACATGCTTTTCTGTAAATCTTTCTTCACGAACTTACCGCTGGCATTGCGTGGCAGGGGCTCGTTCATAATCCAGATATAACGGGGAA